>Ga0209101_1000292_pt1 | contig 42146 bp, 23 predicted proteins | sample ConPoolayeCmetaG_FD_185481 | JGI IMG/M metagenome (GOLD analysis project Ga0209101, IMG submission 185481) | Hot spring microbial mat communities from California, USA to study Microbial Dark Matter (Phase II) - Cone Pool mat layer C metaG... ...
GGGGCCCTGGTTTCGAACGGCCAAACTCAACCCATCCAAAAGCCTACGGACGACGTCCGAAAAATCGTCTCCTTTGGCATCTAACACGCGGGGCTCTGCTTCCTCCGGGCTTGACAGCAGAATCGGGCCAGCCCCCCAGGGCCCTGTCCACATCAGCGCCGCGCGATCGCCCTGAATATGGTAGTGCTCATACGGGTGATGGCCGGCCGCGGTGCATACCTTGCTGACGTAAGACTGAAAGAGGCTTAAGGCAAAACCGTCGGCGGTCATCATCCAACCGACCGCGACCCCCGGATCGCGATAGGGGTTCCAGGGGACAGAAATGCCCCGAAAACACGCCGCGACAAAATCTTCCCCTGTCCAGTACCGCATCTGATCCACCAGATGAACGAGCGTAGCGTTGATGACAGGCCATGTTTCGGTTTTCTGGTAGTCGGCCAGGTTGCGCCACCGTTCCCGATAGGTGTAGTGATGGGCAAAGCGAGGGGTGCCCACCGTGCCATCCTCCAGCCATTGCTTAATGCGTTCCGCGCGCCCCAGCCGGGCACTCTGCTGGACGGAAATAAACCGTCCGGTCGCCCGGCTGAGGGCAATCAACTCGCGCGCCTCGGCGATGGAATTGACGAATGGCTTCGCCACGCTCACATGGCAGCCGGCTTCCAAAGCCTCGCGGCAGTTCGCATAATGGGCTGTCAGGGGGGAATGAACAAACACCAATTCGGGTTGGGCCTCGACCAAGGCCTCTCGCAAAGAGTCGAAAACCGGAAGTGTTGGCCGGCCCAGCCGCTCTCGAAGGGAGTGGCTTCGTTCTCTGGCGGGATCGGCCAGACCCACCAGCGTAAAGGCCGCATGTTGCGCCAGGGGCGGCACAAAATAGCCGGAATACCCACCGCAGCCGGCAACGACACACCGTATTTTTTCCATGGTTTCGTTCTCGATTTCTTACCTTGTCACCGAGACCTTCCCGGACCCGCTGCCACCGTTCCGGTCATTGCAGGGTAATATAATTGTAGTAGCGCAACGCGCGGGCGGCCAGGTCGGAGGCGTCGCGCTGGGCGGTTTTGATTTCTGCGAGAGGCGGTGGTTCGGCCGCGTTTTTCAATGCTCGCACACGACGTCGCAACTCCGCGGCCTCTTTGACCATTCCATCGCGGGTCGTGGCAATTTCCGGAGTAATCGTGAGCCGGTCGCCACTGCTGCCTGGAACCCGGTACCAGGGATCGCCCTTGGGACTGTTCATCTCGTTGGGACTGATCGAGCCGGCTTTGGTGGCGATGAGGGCCCGCATCTCTTCCACCCGTTCGCGGGCCATAGTGGCCAGGCGTTCCAACCGTTCAAGCGCGGTTGTCCGATCATAGGATTCGCGGATATATTCGATCAAAACCCCTATTAGGGAGATCATCCGCTTGGTGATATCGTCCCCGGCTGCCTCACCCATGGGCGGTAGGGTCAACGCCACAAATCCCCCTTGGCCCATGGGGCGCTCCACGCACCAGTAGGCAACCGGTTTCTCGGCGCCTTCTGGCCGAACGCCGAGCAACGGCCAGCATTCGGCGGCGCCTTCCGTGCTGATCAGAGCAGATCCCGTGGTGGTCTTGAGCGCCGCCGCCGCTTCGGCCAAGGCGCGATCCAGCGATTCCGAGGCTGAGGGCAAGGCCACCGCCAGGCCCTGGATCTCCTTCGGAGCGGCGTGAAGGCCAAGAGGGGCAAGGCCGGGCAACGCCCAGCCGGCTGAATCAAGAATGAGAAGAGCCCGTCCGCCCTCCTCTATCCATCGCACCAGCCGCTGCGCAGCCTCCTCATCCCGGAGCGGAGAGGACGCACCGCTCCCCACCACCACCACACCTCCGGGCGGCATTTGATCCAACCCTTCGAGAGATGGCCCGAGGAGAGGGATGGCCGTTCGCCATGGGCATGGGTGATCCGGAAGTCCCAGGTGTGGAATCTCTCCTGCCTTCAGACTCATCACAGCGGCCACCCAAACACCGGTGGCCGCCCAACGGACCGGCCAACCTTTTTTCATAGTTTCTTCCCTGTTGTCACTGTGTCTGAATCCGTTCCGCGGTGATTCCCGCCAGAACATATGACGTGCGTCCCTCGAAAGCTCGGCGCATTTTGATGGCTGTCACGGTTTTCTCCGGATGAGGGTTGGCGACGGCCGTAAGGAACATGGCCACCTGTGGCACGCCAATCTCGTAGGCCAGCCGCCCGACCCAGGCCACATGAGCCTCCGGGCTGGTCGGTTTGGCGGGAACCCACCAATCGCGGAAATGTTCTGTGCTGTTCATGATGAATTCATGTTCCGATCCATCCTCGTACCGCAGGGTATAGATCGTCACGGGTCGAATATCATAGGGCGTCCAGGCGCAGGCGTGAAGGAAGAAAAATCGCTTGGCCTTGATGCCGACAGGAATCCCCTCCTGAACAAGCCGCTGATAGAGATCCGGCTTGACCTCCTGCGCCAGCCGAATGTTGAGACACGCGCGGTTCTCGTTCTCGTCCGGAACAATGACGTCGAAGGGAACGCCCTGGAATCGCCGTTTTCCAGTGGGGAAGTACCGCATATCGTTACGGCCCTGATCGGTCCAGCCGCCTTTCAGATCGCCGCTGGTTTCGTCCTTGAAGGCCATGTTGACGAAAGGCCGCAGGTTGACGAAGAACGCCTGCTCTTCCGGGACGTTGTACGCCTGGGTCAGCAAAGGGCGTCCCTGGTTCGGCACGCCCAGGTTGCTGAGCAACATGATGATATAGCGTTCCTGGCGGTCCTGGAGCTCCTGGTCCTTTTGCCCGAGGGTATAGGCATCCCACAGCACCTGGCTGATCAGCACCTGGCCCTTGCCGACCGGAAGGCGCACCAACGCCCCGTTGGAGAGCAGCTCTTGCCCGAGTTCACTATGGGCCGCGAACTCCATCACCGGCATGGTTTGCGACCGCATAGGGAACCGCGCGAAGGTTCCATAATACAGATCAAACTCGGCGATTCCAGTCAGAAGCGGGTCTTGAGACCGCCGTTTGATGATGGAATGAGGAGGTTGGGACAGCTTCTCAAGACGCACATGCACGAGCGGATTCAGAAGTGGGGCATGTTCCGGCCGTGCCCGGTGCCAAAGCAGGGTGTTACCTCCCGCCAGCCACGACCGCAAGGCGTGGCGATCGGCTACCCATCGCTCGGCGATTGTCTCGTCGGTTCCATCAACGATCACCACATCCAGGCCAGAGAGGTCGGCCGTGGTCAGCTTGGGCATGATTTCGGCCACCACACCGCACTCTTGGATCAGTTTCGTCGCCAAGGTCGAATCCTTAGCCGTCACCAAGGCCGCGCGCTTGCTTGCCGGCGCCTTGAACGCAAGCATATAGGCGATCAACCGGCGCAACATAAGATCGGCCACTGGGGCGCGGCCCGCCTTGGCGCAGAGGTCCAGCTGGCTGCAGAGGAAGAGACCGGCGCCGGTCGGCATTTCAAGCAAGGGCGTCGTGGTCAAGCCGCGTGGGTGAGAGGTCTGAAGCAAAATCCGGTAGAGGCCGCGGACCGGTTTGGCGTAAGGAAACCGGGCGACGTAGTAGTCGTTGGGCCAAAAGCGAAAATCCTGATGATCCAGGCCGTCCAGCAGTTCATGTCCGCGGGCCAGATGGAACGCTTTCGCCTTCAGTTCCCGCATGCCTTCCACCTCCAGCGCAACGGGGAACAGACCCGCCGGCGCGGTCTCTTCCTGCTGCAGGACGAGCACGCGCCCGCCACCCTCCGCGTAACGTCGGATCGCTTCGACTGCCGTAGGAGGCAAAGCCTCGCTCACGCTCGCATCGCCCAGCACCAGCAGGTCCACACTTTTCTCAAGGGCGGTGAGATCATCCACCGCCGTTGCCCCGGGGACGATGCGGCGAATGGCCTCCTGGCTGAGCCCCTCGGGATCGTAAACCCACACCTTCCGGGGGGGCATATCCGTCAGGGGTTGACATGCGGGCCAGATCCGCAATGGCACTTGGTCTTGGTAGGCTCCGTAGGCGAAATGCAGGGTCGCATCCACCCGAGCCGGAACCTCCGGCAATCGCACGGCGATGCCGAACTCCTGGCGATCGCCCGGCGCGATGTCCAGTGGCACGGTTCCCGCATCCAACACTTGTCCCTCTCGGGTCTTCAGTTGCCACCGGAACGGCGTCGCGTTCCGGCGGAAGGTGCCGTTGATGGCCACAAAATGGCGCGGCACGGTCTGGCCGCCGTAGAACTGCATGTCGAATTCGCGGTTGACCGCCAATTCCGGCGAATAGGCCTTGACGGCCATGGGGTGGACATCGCTCCGCACCGCCCAGGCATGCGTGCCTGAAATACCCTGAACGCGGGCGGCGCGTATGATATTGCCGTACCAATCCCAGGGATCGTGTTCCTCGCGCCGCCCAGTGAAGGCATCGTCCCCGAAAAATTGAATGTGATCAAAAATCGTCGCCACGTTCTGGTCGAACTCGCCAAGGACCAGCGGCTTTTTCTTATCCCACCGCGGCGCCTTGTTTTCCTCGACCCAGTAGTATGAGCGTGGATTGTTGCCGTCGCCAGGCCCGAAGTGCCAACTGTATTGCGGCGCCGGACCGGATTCGCGCTCGATGAGGACATCGTCCTGGGACAAACGCAGATAGTCCGCCCATCCGGCCACATCGCCGTCGCCGTCGCTGTTGGGGAAGCGGCTCGGGTCCTTGGCGGCGATGTGACGGATCGTCTCCTGCATCTGCGCCAGCAACACCTCGCCCCAGCGCCCGGGCCGCGGATAAATCCACGCTTCATTCTGAATCGTCCAATAGAACACGCTCGGATGATTGCCGTGAAACTTGAAAAAGCGGTCGAAAATCCTGCGGCAGTTCGCCCAGTAGATGTCGCGTTCATCAACGGTCGCGCCCTGGCCTTGATCAGCAAAAATGAAGTCGTTGATGACGATGCCTTCCTCGTCGCAGACGTCGCGCAGATAGCCGGGAACCTGAAACCACCATCGCATGGTGTTCAGGTTGTCCGCCAGGGCGGTCCTGACCATGGCCCGCATTTCCTCTTTCAGTTCCGCAGGCTTCCGGCCGCTGCGCCCCTCTGGGTAATAGCCGGTGGTGCACATCTTGAGAAAAAACTTCGCGCCGTTGAAGTAGTAGTCCGTCCCCTCGATCCAGAACTCGCGGAACCCAAACCGATCTCGCCGATCATCCATCACCGACCCGTCCTGAGCCAACGTCGTCCGAAGCCAATAAAGATTCGGCTCGCCGATCTGCCACAGGCGGGGGTTCGGCCACGCCTGGGCCAGGACCGCGTGGGCACTCCCGTGGGCGGGGACGGTAACCGTCACGGCCGGCAGCGTCACGCCCTCCTCCACCTCGGCCGCAATCGCCACGGAGAGCGCTCGCGACGTCGTGTTGGTGACCTCGACCACCGCCTCCAACCGCTTTTGGCGCCACGACGGGCGAATCGCGACCGAATCAATAAAGACGGGAGCCACGGCTCGAAGGGAAATCGGAGCCCCGATCCCAATGAGCGGCGTCCAATAATTGCAGGGATAGCGCGAAACTTTGTCGCCGCCCTGCCCGTGCAGCGGCACGCCATCTATCCATTCGTACCCCTCGTGGCTCTGCACAGCCAGCAGCAGGTCATTGGCGCCATCCCAGCGGATGGCGTCCGTCAGGTCCGCCTCCATCGGCGCGTTGGCCGTAAAATCGTCCGCCACTTTCGTGCCGTTGAGATACACAGTCGTCCACGTGGCATTGCCCTCCATGACCAGGTGCACCCGACGGCCTTTCCACGAGGCGGGGATATCCAGGCGACGCCGGTACCACATGGCGGTCACACCTTTGGGCCGCCGATGGAACATCGGCACCGGCGTGGTCTTCCATTGGAGCTCAGGGGTTGGCCCCTCGCTGATCTCCGGGGCGAAGGCATACTCCCAATCCCCGTCCAAAGCGATTTCCTCCCGTGCCGTCAATGCCGGAGGCGACATTTGGATAATTCTCTCCTGGCCTTCCGCCGGATGGATTCCGCCCAGTGAAAGGACCATAGCCGCCAGAAGCGCTCGAAAGGGAACCAAGCGTGGTGTATTCACAGGGGAAGAGTGTGGAATCCGGGTCATGGATAGGTCCTCTCTGATGTTTTTTTGAGGATACCGAAGAGACTGATCGAAAAAAATCTCATTTTGCGCATTTTTTCTCCCTTTTTGCGCGTGGTCGCTTGCTCTTCTCGAAGAAAAAACAGACGCATGCGCAAAAAGGGATTTTTTTTGCGCAAAATCGGGATAGTTGTTGGGTCTCCGGTGCTTGTACATTGTCTGAAAGTGAAGGAGAAGTCACGATGCGTAGGACCTTATCCCTCTTGACACTTGTGTCCTTGGCCCTCCCGATGGTTCTGGCTGCTCAAGTGAGGCAAGAGCTCGATCTGAGCGGCCCGTGGAAAATGGCGCGTGTAGATCGTCCGGATCCCGCGGCCCTGGCGGCGCCGCCCCCCGACGCCACATGGATCGAGCAGAAGGTCCCCGTGCTGCTGCCCACCCGCGGACCGGTTTGCCTGTGGTACCGCAAGAGCGTAGAGATTCCGGCCGAGTGGCAGGGTAAGCGCGTCCACCTGGTCATGGACGGCGCCTCCGCTTGGAGCGTGGTCTATTTCAACGGGCGCAAGCTGGCCGAGGATTTCACGCTCAATTACCCCCTCGACGTGGATTTGACCGATGGGGTTCAGTTCGGTCAGCCCAACGAGCTGCTGATCGCCGTCCAGAACAGCGAGGATCTGTACTGGACCCAGGACAGCCGGGGGCAGCGGGTTTCGCGCTATCCTGGAATTGGCAACAGTTGGCAGGCGGCCAGCGGTATCTGGCAACCGATTCGTTTGCGCGCCACCGAACCGGTCTACATCGACCAAACCTTTGTCCGCACCAGTTTCCGTCAGAAGCGCATGGACGTGGACGTGTGGGTGAAGAATGAAGGAGCGAAGGACGTTAAGGTTTCCGTCGCGGGCGCGGTTGCCGACGGCGTGAATTTGCCGGCCGTGGAAACGGTCGTGCCGGCGGGCAAACGAGTGAAGGTGACGCTCGGTGCGCCCTGGGCCAATCCGAAGTTGTGGTCCATCGGCGAACCGAATCTGTACTGGCTGACGACGAGCGTGCGGCAGGGCGGCCAGACGCTGGACGAGCGCAAGGATCGCTTTGGATTCCGCGAGTTCTGGGTGGACGGCGACCATTACAAGATGAATGGCTGTCGGCTTTTCCTCACCATGGCGACCTGCGGCATGTACACCGTCTGCTACGAGAACCGCACCCCTCAAGAGGTGAAGGAGTGGTTTGTCTCCTATTTCCTCGAACCGGCGATCAAGGCTAACTGCAATATGGTCCGATGGTGGTTTCAGGTGCCAGACTATTTGCGCGACGTCTGCGATGAATACGGCATTCTCATCAACGACATGATGTTCGATGATCAGGGCATCGGCGTCTCGGTCGGGCCGGAGGACATTTACTGGAAAAACTGCCGGACACTCTTTGACCGACAGTTCACCATCAGCGCCAATCATCCCAGCGTCTTCTATTGGACCATTCAGAACGAAGCATGGATTAATCCGAAGAGCGGCGATTGGGAACGGTGGCTGTTGACCTACATGCAGGGGTGTGCGCGGCATATCATGGCCATGGATCCGACGCGCTTTGTGAACAGCGATGGCGACGGCGACCTCGCCGGGTGGAGCAGCAACGTTCGTGAATATGCCGGTGCCGGCCAAAGTGGCGAGGGCATTCTGCCCCAGATCAGCTGGCACCACATGCCGGGTTCACCGGCCAATCCGAGAACCTTCTACTGGGTCGAGGAAAAGGCCATGCCGACCTGGAATCGGAACAAGCCTCTGGTTTTGGGCGAGTTCGACATGAACGTCGCTAACGATTTCACCTGGCTGCCCTTTTTTGGCGATCGCGCCTTCCTTGGGACCCGGCAAGAGGGGCAGATCTTCAGCGATCAGGCCCTGGCCTACGATCCCTGGGTTCAGTATGGCGCGCTGATTCGCGCGGCGCGCGTCCAGGGGGTCAGTGGAGTGCATCCCTGGGGAGTCATAAGGTGGCCTGACGGCATCAAGGCGCAATCGCCTCAGATTGTCGTTCCTCGCGAGTTCGATTTGGCCTTCTACGGGGGGCAGAAGATCACGCGGCGCTTCCATGTGATCAATGGTCTGTTCCGTCCTAGCCAAGCGCCGTTCGTCTGGTCGCTCAAAGGCCCTGGAGTGAATTTGGGCGGCCAGGTGGCGCTCGATCTTCCCGGTGGCGAACACCAGGAGGTCACGGTGGAATGGAATCTGCCGGAAGTCGCCGAAAAGACCGCGTTGGAACTGACCATCCGGTACGGCGACTTTACGGAAAGCTTCCCCATCCGCCTGTGGCCGAAGCGAAGCCCGTTGGCGGTCGCTGGCCGGAAAGTGGCCGTATACGATCCGGAAGGTTTTACTCTGGATGTGCTCCGCGATCTCTTCCCCGGCCTTACGGAGTTGACGGATCTGGCCGCGCTGTCGGGAGAAAGTAAACCGGACGTTCTGATTGTGGGTGACGAGGCCGTGGATGAGGGGTTTGCCGGAGCGCAGGCCATCAAGGCCTATGTCACCCGCGGCGGACGGGTCATTCTGCTGCAACAGAAGACCGTGCCGCCGTCGGAAATGTTGCCGCTCAACCTGACGTTTGACTCTCAGATGCAGCTTCACAGCCGGGTTTTTGTCACGGCTCCCAACCACCCCATCATGGCCGGTTTGGACGATTTTGATTTCAAGCACTGGAGCGGCGATTATTACGTGAGCCGCCTCTCTTATGCCAAACCCTCGATGGGCAACTTCCGAATCCTGCTCCAGACGTCCCACTGGCGCGGGCTGAACAATACCCCTCTGCTCGAGCTTCCCTCGGGAGCGGGTGTATTCCTGCTCAGCCAGTTGGATTTGGTTTCTAAGGCTGGCCGTACGCCGGTAGCCGACGAGATGCTCAAGCGGCTGGTCACGTATGCGATCCATTTCCAGCCTCAAAAACCGCGGCGGGGCGTGATCCTCAGTCAGGCCGGATCTCCCGTGGTCAAGACGCTGCGAGATCGGCTGGGGATTATTCTGGACGTAGCGGATGCTTCCGAGGCCGAAACTCTGAACGCAGCCGACGTCCTCATTGTTGACGGGACCGATCCGGACTTGGCCGCTCGTATGACCGCGGCTCAGGAGATCCTCAAAGCGGCCCTGGCTTCCGGAAAGACCGTGTTGTGGCACCGACTGACGCCCGAACAGGCGGAGTGGGCGTCCGTTCTGGTCGGAAAACCGGTCACGGTCACGCCGCACGGCGAAGGCAACCGTTTCAACCAAGTGGAACCCAAGCCAGCCCTGCTGGATGGCTTGAGCACCTTCGACACCTTCTACGCCACGGTCGCCGCCTTCCCGGCGCGATCCAAGAACCTTCCGGTGGCCAAACACGTCGTCACTGTGGACGGCGGCCAGGAGTTGCTGGCGGGCGGCGGTTTGGTGGCCGTGCCGGTCGGCGCGGGTCAGGTCCTCTTCTCGCAGGTGCTATGGGATGCCTACGACATCAGCGAGAAGGATCAGGATATGCAGGACCGACAAGACCGGTATGCCTGCGTGTTATTGAGCAACCTGGGACTTCCCAGCCAGGCGCGTGGCGGAGTCGTGGATGCCTATAACGTCCCGGACGAAAAGGCCTTCCAGGTCAATCTGCGCCCCTTCGTCAACATGGCGTTCAAGGATGACGAGCCGGCCAACGGCAAGGGCGGGTGGACGGACCAGGGTCTGAATGACATGCGCTACTTCCCCGTCGGCCCCCGCCGCTTCCAGGGGGTGCCGTTCGACATTATTGTTCCGGAAGAGAACGAGAACCGGTCGTGTCTGACGATAAAGTTCATGTCCCCAGAACTGAAAGCGAAAGTCGAGCAGGAAGGTATTCCGGTCAAGCAGAAAGCCAAGCGCCTGTTCATCATGCATAGCTCGGCCTGGACCCCCAACGACGGGCGGTCGCTGGCCGATTATACCGTGCACTATGCCGACGGAACCCAAGAAACGTTTGGCGCCCACTGCGTCAAGCACCTCAGGGACTGGTGGACGCCAACCAAACCCGAGTCGGAGGATGGCCACATCGCTTGGATGGGCAAACTGGCATACGAAGGGTGGGGCGCGGAAGTGGCCATGTTCATGATGGCCTGGAACAATCCGCATCCCGACAAAGAGATTGAACGGATCACCCTAGTCGGCCGCCATCCCTTTTACGTGCTGGTGGCCATCTCCGGAGAAAAACCGTAACGGCTGTTCCGTTCCGGCGCCTAGGAAAACGCGGCCAGCGCGTTCTCCGTGCTGGGCGGGTGTCGAAATTCGTCCGATTCCACGTAGAGCAAGGTAACGAGGGAGGAGTAGGGGCAGAGTCTGGAGTCATTCGTCCATCGCTCTTGTCGCCCGCTCTCGTTTACCGACAGGATGACGAGGCTCAAAGGAAACCATAGGAGGCATGCATGAAACAACCCGCGACGAGACTGGCTTCCGTGGCACTGCTGGGCGGGGCGCTGCTGGCCCATGCAGCCCCGCGCGAACGCATTGACCTGTTCGGCGAGTGGCAGGTGAAGCTCACGATGGCGGATCAGATGGCCGCACCCCCCACTCCGGATGAGACCTGGGTTACCTTGACTCTGCCCAACCGGTGGGGGGACGGCAACCATAATGCCGCATGGCTCTCACGCACCTTCGAGGCACCCGCCGATATCGCGGAGAAAGCGTTCATTCTCAAGATAGATTCGGTCTATGTCGGTGTCCACGTCTTCGTCAATGGCCAGGATTGCGGCCAGAGCATCAGCGGCTTCGCGCCGGTGATGGTAGACGTGACCAAGGCGGTGAAGCCGGGAATCAACACGATTCATCTCGGCGTGACCAATCCCATGGTCAACCGCGAGTTATACGGCGCCGATGGCGTGGACGATTATACCCGGTCGGCCACCCTCCAGGATCGAAAACTCATGGCGCTGTACCAGCCTATTCGAATCGAGGTGGTGCCGGCCGTGTATATCGCCGATATTTTCGCCATTCCTTCCGTGAAACACCGTGACATGGCGGCGGAGATCGAGATCGCCAACACCACAGCCCTTGAGCAGGAGGTCGAAGTTCACGCGGTGGTCTGCGAACTGGATCGCCCGGGCGGTTATGAGGCTGGGCGGGAGGTCCACCGCCTGAATCCCGCGCGCATCCGTGTCCCGGCCAGCACCACGCGAACCGTCCGTCTCTCCGCACCGTGGAAAAACCCGCGGCTGTGGTGGCCCCACGACCCCCACCTCTACGCGCTTAAGGCGAAAGTGCAATCCGTCGGATCGGACGGATCGGACAGATCCGTCGGATTGGATGAGCTGGCCATCCGCTTCGGCTTCCGCGAGGTGCGCGTGGAGGGCTACAACCTCCTGCTCAACGGCCAGCGGTTCGTCTTCCGCGCCGACTCGGCGCTCTCGCGCTACGGGGCGAACTGGAGCAAAGAAGATGCGCTCCGGTTCTTCCGTGAATACGTCGTGAACGCCCATAACAGCGGCACGCGCGTCCACTTCGACACGCCGGAACAGACGACCTTGGATGCCGCGGACGAGTTGGGCGTGCCGCTGTTGCAGCAGTCCAACCTGGCGGCGGGCGCCTGTTACATCAACCGACCGGCTTTCTGGCAGGCCCAGGCCGATCAGTGGACGCGCTACATCAAACTCTCGCGCAATCATCCCTCGATTCTCATCTGGGCGATCGGAAACGAAATCACGTTTTATGGCGGCAATTCCAAGCGCGAGGCGCCGTCGTTTCCGTTTTTGCCCGCACTGGTCGAGGCCACCCGCCGGGCCGATCCTACCCGTCCTGTGACGTCGAGCCATGATTTCCAGCTCGATCCCTATATCGACTTTTTCGAAGGCTGCCTGCAGTGGCCGTTCGTGCACACCTACCGGACCTGGGATTACTGGGACCGATTCGGCGAGCTGTACAAGCGGGACAAGCCCTGGCTGACCGATGAAATGAGCGGCGGCGTGCATCTGGGCACGTTGGCGACGATCGTCGGCGACAAGGCCTATATCACGTGCGACTTCCAGAACGACGGACGCTCCTACTGGGGCAAGTGGGCCGAAACCCTCAATGCCTATATGAATTTCATGGAGATGCGGAAACAGCCGTACTTCGCCGCGATGATGCTCTACGGAGACCCTTACACCTTCTGGAGTCCTCAAGGCGTGGCAAAGGTGGATGAGATAATGATGGCCAAGGGCCGGCGTGCGTTGGCGGCCGTGGCGATGGCACCGCGGGAGTGGAACGGCGACGCCCAGGCCGGCCGTTCTTTCAAGGCCAACTACGTGCTCATGAACGATGCCTTCACGCCATTAAAAGGCAGGCTGTTCTGGAAGATCATGCCCCTCGCAGGCGGGAAAGCGCTCGCCGCCGGTGCCGAGCGGCTGGACATTCCCCCCGCGACGCATCGCCCCTGGACGCTGAGCGCCCGACTGCCAGCCTCGGATCAGCCGATCGCTGCGCACCTCAGATTCGAAATCCGCGATCCGGAAGGACGTCTCGTCATGGAAGAGGATCAGGAACTGGGCATCCTGCCACCCCCCCGATGGACGGCCCTGAAACCCGTCGTCCTATGGCCGGAGGCAGGGGAATGGGCCACCCTTACCGAAAAAACGCTGCCCATAAAACGAACAGTCGCGACCGAGTTGCCCCCCGCCGGTTCGGCCGTCGTTGTCGTCCCGCGTGGCGCCCGGTTGAAACCCTCTCAGTGGCGGCAATTGGAAGATTATCTCCTCGCTGGGGGACGCGCTCTCGTCCTCGCCGATGAATCCTACCCCGGCCCCTTTGCCGGAACGGAAATCCGGGGCATCCGACGGCCGGTGTGGATTGCCCATGCCCGGTCGCCGGACCACCCCATCCTCAAAGAGATTCCCGCCAAGTGTCTCTGGCACTGGGTGGGCGCCGACGAGCCGTTTTACAGCCCGCCGGTGGAAACGAATGTGCCCTCGATTTTCATGGCTAGGCGTCCGACCGCTCGCCCCACTCGTGGCAATTACCGAACCTTGATCGACGCCGCATACCGGGTGGATGCCGATCACAATGAGGGCCTGGTCATCGCCCCCATGATCGAAGTGCGGGCCGGTAAGGGACGAGCGATCTTCTGCTCCCTCCTGCTGGGAGGCGGACTGAAAGCGGGTGAACCGGCCGCCGCCACCCTGCTGGAACGGAGCCTGGCTTATTTGCAGACGCCCGGACAGTGGCGCGGGGGAGAACCGCGCCCGGCCGTGGCGATCGGCGTGGACCTGACGCCCCTCGGGTTTGCCACCACCGATCGCCTCTCAGAGGCCTCGGCACTGATTATTTACGCGGCCAGTGACGCCGGCAAAGCTGCCCTGGCCAGAGACGAATGGGTCCACTATCTGCGCGAAGGGGGAACGGTCCTCATCAACAACGCTTCGGCGGAGCAGATCGCCGCCATCGCGGCGGCCACAGGCGTGACGCTGGAGACGTTTACCGCCACCGGCGGACCGCCGAACGGCGAAGGCCCTCCCACCCGCCTGGACTGGGTCTCATACAACTGGATCAACGAAAGCCTAAGCCACTTCGACGCCTCGTGGAACGAGTTCACCGGGATGTTCCGATACGAGAAGCGCCAGCCCATCGCCACGGTGGGCGTCAAGGCAGAAGCGCCCGGAGCGGTTAATCCGTCCAAGCAGGGAGCGCTCGTGGCCGTGCCCGTCGGCAAAGGACGGCTCGTGCTGGACCAGACCCTCTGGGCCGGTGAGTTGCCGCCCTCGGCGATCATTCGCGCACGCGCCGCGGGGTATGCCAGCCAACTGCTGTCGAATCTGGATGTGGCCGGACGCCGTATCGACCGCGCCATCTCGGACGACGCGCCGATGGCCGACGCGCAAACGATTGCCCTGTACCATTTCGAAGATCGGGATCTGTTCCCGACGCTTTACGACGATGGGCCCGCGGGGCTGAATATCACCGCCACGGACGACGTGGAGATCGTCCCCGGCAAATTCGGAACCGCCCTGCGGCTCAAAGAGGGCAAAGCCCGGCTGCGGCAAGACAACCCGGAGCTCATCCACTCGCCGGAAAACACGATTGATTTCTGGATTCGCCCAGAGGGCGAGATTGCGCAGGCGGCGGGCATCATTATGGCCACCTACCGCTGGGGCGATCACATGGACTTTGTCATCTCGATGCTGTGGGACGGACGCGTGTACTGCGGCGCGGGCCAATACGCGCTGGTCAGCCAAACCGCGCTGCCGGCCGGCGAGTGGACGCGCGTGACGCTCACGCGCAGCGTGGCCCACAATCGCATGCGGCTGTACTTCAACGGCAAACTGGATGCCGAAGCCGCTCACAGCGGCTACTATCCGGTTGGTATTTTCTTCCTGGGTCATCCGACACATCGCAACACGGGGGTCAACGTGCGCGAGCTGGGCAACACGTTTCGCGGCGCGATTGACGAGCTCCACATTCGCGGCCTAGAATGGAGCAATAATGAGTAAGGAGAGGCGGCATGCGCGGATGCCGAACACTGGCGGCAGCGACGATGGCCTTTGCCGTCACAACAATAGGAGGCAGTGTGCAAGTGAAGACGGAGACGACAAAAACAGATTCAACAGCTTACGTCATTCGGGAAATGGATAACCCGCGGGTGCTCCCGCCGCGGTTTCGTCCCCGATTTTGCAATCCGCGCGATCCCAAGCTCGTTGCGTTGCGACAAAAGGAGAAGCTGGACGCGATCGTCGGCGACGCAACCGACGAGTGGAACGTCATCGGCAAAATCGCCGCATGGACATGCGCCCGCGTCCAAAGCGGACCCGGCCCGGCAATGGAGGATACCACCGACGGCGTGGAGCTGCTGCGGCAAATTGACGAAGGGCGAAGCGGATTCGCCTGCGGAACGTTCAGCCACATTTTTGTGGATGCCCTGGCCTCCTTCGGCATCGTGGCTCGCACCATCGGCATCACCGCAACCGAAATCTCCCTGGGGAAGGTTTGGAATCATGCGACGTCCGAGGTCTGGTCCGATCGTTGGGGCAAATGGGTCTATGTGGATTCCGAATTGATCCTCTACTACGAGATCAACGGCACGCCGCTTTCGGCGCTGGAACTTCAGGACTGTCTCAAGAAGGGAATCAAGCCGACGCTGCGGCATTTTGACGACGCCGAGGCTGATAAATGGATCCAGGCGCGCAACTTCCAACGGTGGAAGGATGCCTATTTCGAGCAATTTCAGATGGTGAACTATGATCTGGATAACAACCATGTGGCCGCTGATTTCGTAGAAAACAGCGTCCGGGATGGAAAGCAAAAGGGACGTCCCTATCTGGTGTACTGGCCGCCGGATGCGCCGTGGCGCCCGCACTATTTCAGCGACCGTTATCATTACGTGACGACGGCCGATCCGCAGGACGTCAACTGGCCAATCAACGGCGTGGAAATCCGCCTGCCGTCTCATCCGAACGACACGCTCGTGGTCTCCAAGAACGGCGTCATAAAGGCTGAACTGGCGGCCTATTCGCCATTTGGCGAAGCCATGCTGGTGCGGGTGGACGAACAAGGCGAATGGATCGAAGTGCCGTTCAAACGGGGGGATGGCGACATGCTCATCGCACCATATGGGTGGTCCCTGCATGGCGGCACCAACGTGCTTGAGGCGCGCGTTCGTTCCGCCCTGGACCGCCTGGGTCGCGTCTCGCGGGTCAAGGTCGAAGAAGCTGTTCTTCGGGATGCTCCCCGATAAGGGCACCAGGAATGGTCGGGATGTGACATGAACGCCCATTACCCCAATCCTTTTGGTCGCACGCCGAATTTCGATCAGTTCCTGAAGGTGCTGTGGCGCAACGGCCGTCCCGACCATCTGCCCTTCTACGAACACCTGGCCACGGAACAATTCATCTCCCGGCGTTTGGGACGTGACATCCGTCAGGCCAAGGGAGAAGCCTACTGGCAGCTCTACGTGGAGTTCTGGCTGGGTCTGGGGTTCGATTGCATCCCGATGGAAATTCCATTCGACTTCGGCCCTGTGCCCGAACGGCCCCCAGGCAGCCCTACCTATCACAGCGAGGAAGGCCGACGCATTTACTCCTGGGACGATCTCGAACGGGTGAAATGGCCCTCCGACTCTTCGCCGATTGACTTCGAGCCGTTCGAAATCGTAGGCCGACTGATTCCCGAAGGTGTCAAGATCGTCGCGGGCGTGGCCGGAGGTCCGTACGAGTACGCCTCGATCCAGCTTCTGGGAGTGATGGGGCTGAGTTTACTGCTCGAGGACGATCCCGCGTTGGTCCAGGAGGTGTTCGATCGCCTCCACCGCCTGTACGTCAGCGCCGCCCGAACCCTGGCCTCGATGGAGGCCGTCGGCGCATGCCGTCAGGGCGATGACCTCGGTTACAAAAGCGCCACCTTCCTTTCGCCGCCCCTGTTGCGGAAGTATGTGTTTCCAATCTATCGCGACATGGCGGCCGAGGCCCATGCGCGCGGCAAGCCTTTCGTGCTGCACTCCTGCGGAAATCTGGAGGGCGTGTACGAAGATCTAATCGCCTGTGGCATTGATGCCAAACACTCCTTCGAAGACCAGATTTTGCCCGTGGCGGAGTTTCAAAGGCGATATGGCGACCGGTTGACGCCACTGGGCGGCTTGGATGTGGATGTCATCTGCCGATCCGACGAACGCGAACTGCGTCGGTATACCCGTCAGGTGGTGGAAACGTGTTTTGCCGATCATCGCCCCTGGGCGCTCGGCACGGGCAATTCCTTGACCGATTACATGCCGGTAGAAAAGTACATGATCGTCCTAGACGAAGCCGTCCAGGTCACAGGAAAATAGTTCCGCACGGCTACGAACCAGAATGCCCCCGACAGTCTGTACAGAATGATACAATTTTGTCGCTTGACTCGTTCTCGTGCGACATTTTTGTAGCTTTCAACGCTCCTAGGCTATCGAGTGACCGTGGCGTGTGTTTAAAAATCCTTGTTTCCAAGCGGTTTGAAGCCCTGGCGCATACCGAGCGATGAGCTGGCACGATAGGTGCTCATGTTCAGCACATGAAGAAGGAAGAACCGACTATGAACGCTTCCGCCACCGCCTCGCATACTCTTGCCGACCGATTCGGGGAAAATGTATTCAATCTTCGGACGATGAGGAATTATCTCTCCGAAAAGGCCTATCGGTCGCTGAGGGCTACCATCGTTTCCGGAACGCCGCTGGACGCTCAGATCGCCGACGAAGTGGCGGACGCCATGAAAACGTGGGCGTTGGAAAAGGGCGCCACGCACTTCACCCACTGGTTTCAGCCTCTGACAGGCGCCACGGCTGAAAAGCACGAATCCTTCCTGACGCCGGACGCGGAGGGGGGCGCTCTTATGCAGTTTTCCGGGCGAGAGCTGATCCAGGGCGAACCGGATGCCTCGAGCTTTCCTTCGGGAGGGCTTCGGGCAACCTTCGAAGCCCGCGGTTACACGGCGTGGGATCCCACCAGCCCCGCCTTCATCAAGGAGTGCGAAAAGGGCGCGGTCCTCTGTATCCCCACGGTCTTCTGCGGATACAACGGAGAAGCCCTAGACAAGAAAACGCCCCTCCTCCGCTCCATGGAAGCGCTCTCCCGCCAGGTCTGCCGTCTGGGCCGTCTCTTCGGCCTCGATGTGGATGGAAAGCGCGCCTATGTCACCCTGGGGCCGGAACAGGAATATTTCCTCATTGATAAGCGTTTCTACGAAAAGCGGCTCGATCTGCTGCAAACCGGTCGGACCCTTTTTGGACGTTCACCGGCCAAGCATCAGCAGCTGGAAGACCACTACTTCGGCGCTATCCGAAGCCGGGTCATCGAGTTCATGACGGAACTCGACCTGGAGCTCTGGCGCCTCGGCGTTCCCGCCCGTACGCGCCATAACGAAGTCTGCCCCGCCCAGTTCGAGCTGGCCCCGACCTTCGAACATCTCAACCTGGCTGTGGACCACAACATGCTGGTCATGGAGGTCCTCCAGCGGGTAGCGGAAAAACATGGGTTTGTCTGTCTGCTCCACGAAAAGCCGTTCGCCGGGGTAAACGGTTCCGGAAAGCACAACAACTGGTCCATTTGCGGTCCCGATGGCAAGAACTGGCTCTCGCCGGGTGACAATCCCGCCGAAAACGCCAAATTCTTGACTCTGCTGGTGGCCCTGATTCGCGCGGTGGACATCCACGCCGACCTGTTACGGGCCGCGGTGGCAACCGCAGGAAACGATCACCGACTGGGTGCCAACGAGGCCCCTCCAGCCATCGTTTCCATCTATCTCGGTGAACAGCTCACGGCCATTCTGGAACAGATCGAAACCGGCCGGACGGGCCGTTTGCGCAAGGGCGGATTCATTGAGCTGGGAGTCTCCTCGCTGCCTCGGCTGCCTCGCCATGCCACCGATCGGAACCGCACCTCCCCGTTCGCCTTCACGGGCAACAAGTTCGAGTTTCGCGCCGTGGGATCCCGCCAGAGCTGCGCCGGCCCTAACGTGGTGATGAACACCATTACGGCCGAGTCCCTTGACGTTCTGTGCACCCGCCTTGAAAGTGCCGTCGCCGAGGGACGACCGTTCCACGAAACGCTCCAGGAAGTCCTCCGCGAGCTCATCTCCACCCATAAGCGGATCATTTTCAACGGCGACAACTATACGCCGGAATGGCGGGCCGAAGCGGAGCGTCGAGGGCTTCCCAATCTGCGCACAACGCCCGAAGCGCTTGAAGCGCTGATCACCCCGAAGGCCAAAACCCTCTTTGCCCGGTATGGCGTGCTGAGCGAAACCGAACTGGAATCCCGATACGAGGTCTATCGGGAGCAGTACGAGCGGCAAGTGAGTATCGAAGCCCGATGCGCGCTCCATATGGCCCGTACCTTGATCGCGCCGGCGGCCATGACCTGGCAGGAGACCTTGGCCCGAACCGTTGTAGCCGTCGAATCGGCCGGCGGAAATGCCGCCGCCGCCCGTGCCGCGCTCCACGAGGTTGGCGCGGCCCTCCAATCCCTCCACACGGCCATGCAGGAGCTCGAAAAGGGTCTCGACCGGGAAGGCGTCGCCAAGGTCGGACTCATGGCCAACCTTCGAACGGCCGCCGACACGCTCGAAGGCCTTGTGCCGGCGGACCGCTGGCCGCTGCCGTCCTATGCGGATATGCTCTTCGGAGGATGAGACGCCTATGGAAGAGCCTGGCCAGTCCACCCTCTACGACCCCCAGTTCGAGCATGACGGGTGTGGTGTCGGTTTTCTGGCCGACCTTTCGGCGCGGCCGTCCCACGACCTGATCGAGCAGGGATTGACGGTCCTACAAAACCTTCTCCATCGTGGTGCGGCCGGTGGCGACGAGGCTACCGGAGATGGGGCCGGCCTCCTCCTCGCCCGATGGGATCCGTTTTTCCGGTCGGTCTTCAAAGCCCTCCGTCATCCTCTTCCCTCCGATCGCCCGTTCGGCGTAGGCCTGTGCTTCCTGCCGCAGGACCGTCGAGCCCGGGAGACCGTCGAACGTCTAGGCGAACGGGTGGCCGCCGAAGAACACCTATGTTTTCATGGCTGGCGGGATGTCCCCATCAATCCGGACGTGCTTGGCGACCAAGCCCGCCGGGAGTGCCCCGTCATTCGTCAATGCGCCATTTCTCATCCGACACTGACCGACCCGTTGGAACTCGACCGGGCGCTTTACATATTCCGGAAGGTCTGGGAGCGGCGGGTGCATACCGAAGCGGGATTGTCGGAACAATTCCACGTGGCCTCCCTCTCCTGCCGCACGGTCGTTTACAAGGGGCTCATGCACGCCCTCCAAATCTCGGAATTCTATCCCGACCTGCGCGATCCCCGCCTGGAAAGTCCTTTCGTTGTCGTCCACCAGCGCTACAGCACGAACACCTTTCCCTCCTGGCGGCTGGCCCAGCCGTTCCGTTATCTGGCCCACAACGGCGAAATCAACACCATCCGGGCCAACCGCATCAACATGCGGATGCGGGAGCCGAATCTGGTCTCGCCCCTTTTCGGTGAGGCCATTCGGAAAATCCAGCCGATCATCGAGGAGGACGGGAGCGATTCGGCCTCCTTGGACAACGCCTTGGAGCTGCTGACGCTTGCGGGACGAGAGATCGCCCATGCGGCCATCATGCTGATCCCTCAGGGGTGGGGAAAAAAATATCCCATGGGTCCCGATCTGCGCGGCTTTTTCGAGTACCACTCCGGCCTTATGGAGCCGTGGGACGGGCCGGCGGCGATTGCCTTTGCCGACGGCCGGTACGTAGGCGGGCTTTTGGACCGGAACGGCCTCCGCCCCGCCCGGTATACGGTCACCCGGGATGGTCTGATTCTCTTCGCCTCCGAAGCTGGGGTGCTGGACCTTCCTCCCGAGAGATGGGTGGAGACCGGATCGCTCCGGCCCGGCCAGATGATCCTCGTGGATCTCGAGGAAAAACGCCTGATGAAGGATGGCGAGATCAAGATGCGCCTTGCGCGCCGCCAGCCCTATCGGCGATGGGTTGAAGAAAACCGTATTGAGCTTTACAACCCGTTCGAAACCGCCGCTCCGCCGCCTTCTGATCGCCTCGCCTACCGCCGCTTCCAACGCCTCTTCGGGTATACGCGGGAAGACGAACGGATGATTCTGAACGCCATGGCGGTCGAAGGCGAGGAGCCCAAAGGCTCCATGGGCAATGATACCCCTTTGGCGGTTCTATCCGAACGTCCCCAGCTCCTCTACGACTACTTCCGGCAGATGTTTGCTCAGGTCACGAATCCGGCCATTGATCCGATCCGGGAAGAGGCCGTGATGTCCCTCATGACCCGAATTGGAAATACGGATTCGATCCTGACCGAAACGCCCGCCCATGCGCGCCTGATCCGTCTTCCCCATCCCTTCCTTTCCAATGAAGGTCTGGAACGCCTCCGCCAGATGCCGCCGCCGGGCTTCCCCTCGCATACCCTGCCCGCTTTTTTCCCACTCGGCGGGAACGGTCAGGACCTGGCCGAGGCGTTGGAAGCCCTCATGCAAAAGGCTGTAGAGGCGGTCCGAGAAGGAGCCCGCATTCTCATCCTGTCCGACCGTCCAACGTCCGAACTCCAGGCGCCCATCCCCATGGTGATGGCCGTTTCCGCTGTGCATCACCGGCTCATCCGTGAGGGTCTCCGTTGCCGGATCGGTCTTCTGGCCGAAACCGGCGAAGCCCGAGATGTCAACCACATGGCCCTCCTCCTCAGCTTTGGTGCCTCGGCCATCAATCCCTGGTTCGCCTATGAAATGCTATCGGCCATGGCGGCGGATAACGCCTTCGACCGTCCGATCTCGCCGGTTGAGGCCGTAGCGAACTATGTCCAAGCCCTCTGTAAAGGGCTTCTGAAAATCATGTCCAAGATGGGCATCTCCACCCTCCGCAGCTACCGCAGCGCCCAGCTCTTCGAAGCGATTGGGCTCAAAAAAGCGGTTGTGGACCGATATTTCCCGGGAACCCCCACCCGAATCGAAGGAATTGGACTGAACGAAATCGCCCGCGAGATTGATCAGCGGGTCCAGGCGGCTCGTCGTCTCTCAGACCCCGACGCTCCGCTTCCCTCCGGTGGCCGGTTCCAGCTGCGCCGGGATGGAGAGCGCCACCTCTGGACACCCGAGACGATCACCCTTCTTCAACGGGCCACACGGGAAAACCGGCCTGACCTTTACGAGGCGTTCGCCCGCCGCATCAATGACCAGACGCATCATCCCACCACGCTCCGCGGGCTCTTTCGATTGCGCCCCCTGGCCTCCCCCATCCCCCTTGAAGAGGTCGAGCCTGCGTCGGCGATCATCCGCCGATTCGTGACCAGCGCCATGTCGTTCGGGTCGCTCAGCCCAGAAGCCCACGAAACCCTGGCCGTGGCCATGAATCGCCTTGGCGCCCAGAGCAACAGCGGCGAAGGCGGTGAAGACCCCCGCCGCTACACCCCTGGTCCGAATGGGGAAAACCGGTGCAGCGCCGTCAAACAGGTCGCCAGCGGCCGCTTCGGCGTCACCATCGAGTATCTTGTCAACGCCCGGGAACTTCAGATCAAGATCGCCCAGGGGGCCAAGCCGGGCGAAGGGGGGCATCTTCCCGGCCACAAGGTGAATGCCGAAATTGCCCGTGTGCGCCACTCCACGCCCGGCGTCACACTCATCTCTCCCCCTCCCCATCACGATATCTACTCGATCGAGGACATTGCCGAATTGATCTTCGATCTCAAGAACGCCAACCCCGATGCCCGCGTATCGGTCAAATTGGTCTCCGAAGCCGGGGTTGGAACCGTCGCCGCCGGGGTCGCCAAAGCCCGGGCCGATGCCATCCTTATCAGCGGTGGCGATGGGGGAACCGGAGCGGCGCCCCTCTCCTCGATCTTCGGCGCTGGAATTCCGTGGGAGTTGGGTCTGGCTGAAACGCAGCAGACACTCCTCCGAAACGGCCTCCGCCACCGCGTCCGGCTTCAGGTGGACGGTCAGATGCGCACCGGACGTGACGTGCTGATCGCCGCGCTTCTGGGCGCCGAAGAATTCGGCTTTGCCACCGCGCCTCTCGTGGTTTGCGGATGTGTCATGATGCGCCAGTGTCACCGGAACAATTGCCCAGTCGGCGTCGCCACCCAGGACCCCGAATTGCGCCAACGGTTCTCGGGCCGCCCCGAATACGTCGAGCGTTACTTCCAGTGGGTCGCTGAAGAGGTTCGGCGCGAGATGGCCCATCTGGGCTTTCGCACACTCGATGAACTGATCGGACGGACCGATCTCCTGGAAAAAGAGGAGTCGGCCTCATTTTGGAAGGCCTCCGGACTCGACTTCTCGCGTCTTTTTTCCACCCCACTCTACCCCTCCGAGACCCGGCGTTTCACACGCCCTTGGTCTCATGGTCTTGAGACCGTTCTCGACCAGGAGATTCTTCGCCAGGCCCGTCCCGCCCTGGACCAGGGTCGTCCGGTGACCGTGACCGTTCCCATTCGAAACACGCACCGCGCCGTAGGGGCCATGCTCTCAGGAACCATCGCCAGAAGCCGCGGGCTGGCCGGCCTCCCCGAGGACACGATCACCCTTCGATGTCAGGGCACGGCCGGCCAAAGCTTTGCCGCTTTCGGAGCCCGCGGAGTGACGTTCGTGCTCGAAGGCGAAGCCAACGATTACCTGGGCAAGGGACTGTCTGGCGCCAAAGTCATCGTCAAGCCGCCGCCGGGCGCGTCTCTGGACCCGTCGGCCAATGTTCTCGCCGGCAACGCCGTCCTCTATGGGGCCACCTCGGGGGAACTCTACCTCAACGGGCGGGCCGGAGAACGATTTGCCGTGCGAAACAGCGGGGCCCTCGCCGTCGTGGAAGGGGTCGGAGATCACGGCTGCGAGTACATGACGGGCGGACGGGTCGTCGTGCTGGGCCGAACCGGTATCAATTTTGGCGCTGGGATGAGTGGGGGCATTGCCTATGTGTACGACGAAACAGGGCTTTTCGATGAGCGATGCAACCTGGAGATGATTGATCTGGAAGTCATTCCTCCGGGCGAAGACACGGAACTCAAGGCCCTTCTCGAACGCCATGTGGCCTATACGGGAAGTCCGTTCGCGCGACGCCTGCTGGCAAACTGGTCGGAGGCGCTTCCGTTCTTCATCCGCGTCTTCCCGATGGAATATCGTCGGGCCCTGGGACGCATGTCGCCCGACGATCTGGCCACCATCCGAAAGGAGGCTCCTCATGAGTGAGCACGGGGGAGCTCCGTTTCTCAAAATCCCCCGTCGGGAAGCCGGCTCCCGGCCGGTATCCGAACGCGTGAGGGATTTTGCGCCCGTTGATCAGCCGCTGACCGAGGCGGAACTCCGGGAACAGGCGTCGCGATGCATGGCCTGCGGAACGCCGTTTTGCCATGGGTACGGTTGCCCCCTGGCCAATGTCATTCCCGAACTGAATGGACTGGCGGCGCGGGGTCGTTGGAAAGAGGCCTGGGCGCTTCTGACGGAAACGAACCCGTTCCCGGAATGGACGGGACGTCTCTGCCCCGCCCTCTGCGAGGCGGCCTGCGTTTGTGGAATTCACGGAAGTGCCGTCACGATCCGGCAGGTGGAACGCCTGATTGCCGACAAGGCCTTTGAAATGGGATATTTTCCAAAGCCCCCGCCCCGCCTTCTCGATCACCCCCGCGTCGCCATTGTGGGATCGGGCCCCGCCGGATTGGCGGCGGCCTGGCGCCTCAACCGGGGCGGCGTTCCGGTCACCGTCTTCGAAAAAGCCGATCGGATCGGCGGCCTGCTCCGGTATGGCATTCCCGATTTCAAGTTCGATCGTCGCCTTTTGGATCGTCGCCTTCAGGCCATGGAGGCGTGCGGCATTCGATTCGAACCTGGAGTGGAAATCGGCACGGATCTTTCCGCCCGCTATCTGCTGGATCGCTTTGATCGCCTTCTTCTGGCGGCCGGCGCGCAACAACCCAGGGATCTGAAGATTCCAGGCCGCGAACTGGCTGGAATCGTTCCGGCGCTTCCCTTTCTCATCCGGCAGAATCGGTTGAACCAGGGCGAACCTGATCCGGATCCGCGGCTTGATGCCCGCGACCGGAATGTCCTGATTATCGGGGGCGGCGATACCGGCGCCGATTGCCTTGGAACGGCTCTCCGCCAGGGAGCCCGCCGAGTCCTTCAGTTCGAAATCCTCCCCCGTCCGCCCGACACCCGGCCGGCGGACACGCCTTGGCCTCAATGGCCTCGCATTCTTCGAAAATCCTCCAGCCATGAAGAAGGCGGCGAGCGCCGATGGAGCGTGATGACAACCCGCTTCGAAGGCCGAAATGGGCATGTGAGTCGGGCATGGGCGGTCGAGGTGGAGTGGGTCGAGGAGGCGAGCGGCCGTTTCGTCCCCCGGGAAAAACCCGGGACGGCCTTTTCCGTGGACACGGACCTGGTCATTCTCGCCCTCGGCTTCACCGGGCCGGAACCGCAGCCGATCGTCACCCAGTTGGGTCTGGAGTGCGACGACGCCGGACGAATTCGCCCGCGGCAGGGACATGGCACGAGCCATCCCGCCGTCTGGGTCGCTGGCGACATGGCGCAGGGGCCTTCGTTGGTTGTTCGAGCCGTTGCCGACGGCCTATCCGCTGCTGTAGAATGTGCCCCGCCGGAAGGAGAATAGAGGCCCATGACGTCGTCCGGGACGCTGCGTGAATCCTGTGGGTTGTTCGGGGTCTTTGGTTTGTCCCATGCGGCTCAGGCCATTTACAATGGCCTCTTCTCCCTCCAGCACCGGGGCCAGGAGGGTGCCGGTGTCGCGACGAGTGATGGAAAAGCGATCCATGTCGTCAAGGGTCTCGGCTTGGTCAGCGAGATCTTTTCCGAAGAACGGCTGGCCTCGCTGACCGGCACGTCTGGCATCGGCCACGTTCGTTACTCGACCACCGGGTCCAACCGTCTCGAAAATGTTCAACCTCTCGTGGTGGAATGCGTGGATGGCCTCTGGGCCGTGGCCCACAACGGCAACCTGACGAATGCGGCGGCTCTGCGCCGCCAGTACCAGGAGAGCGGCGCCATCTTCCAGACGGGAACCGACAGTGAGGTGCTGGTGCATCTTCTGGCCGATCCTCACTACCGGTTGCGGCCGCGACGGGTGGCGCGGGCGTTAAACGAACTGCGAGGGGCGTACGCGTTTCTTCTGTTAACCCCCTCCTCGCTTATGGCGGCCCGCGACCCTTACGGTTTCCGTCCGCTTTCGCTGGGCCGTCTGGGCGAGGCCTGGATCGTCGCCAGCGAAACGTGTGCTCTGAACCAGCTCGGCGCCGTTTTTGTGCGGGACATCGAGCCGGGTGAACTGGTGACGGTGGACGCCACCGGTCTGACGAGCGAGCGATTTGCGGAGTCCCCCCCGGGGGGTCCGGCCCCCTGTGTCTTTGAACTGGTCTACTTTGCCCGTCCCGACAGCTGCGTGTTCGGACTCCATGTTCATGCCGTCCGTATGGCCTACGGCGCCCGGCTTGCCCGGGAACATCCGGTCGAGGCCGATGCGGTCATCGCCGTTCCCGACAGTGGCAACTCGGCCGCGCTCGGTTATTCGAGGGCAAGCGGTATTCCCCTTGACTACGGCTTCATCCGCAACCACTATATCGGCCGCACCTTTATCATGCCTCATGAAAAGGATCGGGCCGAAGGCGTGGACCTGAAACTCTCCGTGTTGGCGGAAACCGTCCGCGGCAAACGGTTGGTCGTGGTGGACGATTCCATCGTCCGGGGGACAACCGCTCGCCGACGTGTCTCCCGCCTCCGAGAAGCGGGCGCCCGCGAGGTTCACGTCCGAGTCGCCTCCCCCCCCTGCCGTTGCCCCTGCTTTTTTGGCGTGGATTTCCCCAGCCGCGACGAATTGATCGCGGGCGACCGTGATGTGGAGGCCATTCGGGAGTTCATCGGAGCCGATTCCCTCGGCTATCTGAGTGTGGAAGGGCTTTTCGAACCAGCGGGCGGCCGACGGTTCTGCGCCGCCTGTTTTACGGGCCACTACCCTGTGCCGCCCCCGGAGCCGATGCGCAAGGACCAACTTGAATTCCGTTGGGAGGGAGCCCCCGCGTGAAGTCTCGTTCCCCCGCCCGCCATATTTTCGTCACGGGCGGCGTTGTCTCCTCCCTCGGCAAGGGGTTGACGTCCGCCGCCATTGCCCTTCTTCTCGGCCGCCGGGGCTACCGGGTCCGACTACAGAAGATGGATCCCTACCTGAACGTGGATGCGGGAACGATGTCGCCCTACCAGCACGGGGAGGTCTACGTCACCGAAGACGGCGCCGAGACCGATCTGGACCTGGGTCATTACGAGCGGTTCACCGGTGTTCCCTGCACACGGGCCAGCAACATTACGGCCGGCCGGATTTACAGCAACGTCCTGGCCCGCGAGCGCGAAGGCGGTTATCTGGGTCGCACCATCCAGGTCATTCCCCATGTGACCGATGAGATCAAGGAGTCCATCCGCGCGTTGGCGGAAGACGGTGTGGACATTGTCATTACCGAGATTGGGGGAACGGTTGGCGACATTGAATCGCTCCCCTTTCTCGAGGCGATCCGTCAATTTCGGCAGGAGATCGGGCGCTCGAACGGCCTCTTTGTCCACATCACCCTCGTTCCCTACATCCGGGCGGCTGGCGAGCTGAAAACCAAACCGTCCCAGCAGAGCGTAGGGGTGCTGCGTTCGATTGGCATCTTTCCGGACATTCTGATTGCCCGATGCGAACGCCCCATGAACCCGGAGCATCGGGACAAGCTCGCGCTCTTCTGCAACGTGGAACCGAAGCTGGTCATTGAGGAGCGGGATGTCGCTCATACGATCTACGAAGTGCCGCTGGATCTCTACCGGCAGGAGTTGGACGTGTACATCCTAGAATTGCTCGGCCTCCATGTCCGGCCCATTGCGATGACCGATTGGGAACAGATGGTGGAGCGGCTCATCCATCCCGGTCGAGGCACCGTCGAGATCGCGGTGGTCGGCAAGTACATCACGCTGAGCGATGCCTACAAAAGCCTTTACGAAGCCCTCACCCATGGCGGCATCGCGAACAATGTGGCGGTCGCCATCCGCCGTGTCGAATCCGAAAAGGTCGAAACGGAGGGCCCCGACACCTGCCTTGCCGGCTGCCATGGCATTCTCGTCCCCGGGGGATTCGGCGACCGCGGCATCGAAGGCAAAATCGCCGCTATCCAGTACGCCCGTGAACGCCGGATCCCCTTCTTCGGCATCTGCCTCGGCCTCCAATGCGCCGTCATCGAATTCGCCCGGAACCGGTGCGGCTTGGCCGGTGCGCACAGCGCGGAATTCGCGCCCGATACGCCTCACCCGGTCATCCACCTGATGGAATCCCAGACCCACGTCCGCCAGAAGGGCGGCACCATGCGACTCGGCGCCTGGCCCTGCCAACTACGGACCGACTCGCGGGCCTTCGAGGCCTACCAGCGTTCCATCATTTCCGAACGCCACCGCCATCGCTACGAAGTCAACAACGCCTACCGCGATCTTCTCGAATCGAACGGCCTTCGTCTCACCGGCCTTTCCCCGGACGGACAACTCGTCGAGATCATTGAAATTCCCGATCACCCCTGGTTCGTCGGATGCCAGTTCCACCCCGAGTTCCAGTCAACCCCGCTTCACGCACACCCCCTGTTCGTCCGTTTTGTCGCCGCCGCCCTCCACGCCCGCGATGAACGAAAGGAGGGCCATGCCTAAGCGCACCGATATCCGCAAAATTCTGATCATTGGGTCCGGTCCCATCGTCATCGGGCAGGCCTGCGAATTCGATTATTCGGGTGCGCAGGCGTGCAAAGCCCTGCGGGAAGAGGGATTCGAGATCGTTCTCGTCAACAGCAACCCGGCGACGATTATGACGGACCCGGAGTTCGCGGACCGAACCTACTTGGAACCTCTCGATGTTGGCGTTCTGACCGCCATCTTGGCCCGAGAACGCCCCGATGCCCTCCTGCCCACCCTTGGGGGACAGACGGCCCTCAATCTGGCCATGGAACTCCACCGCCAGGGGGTGCTCGACCGGTACGGCATTGAAATGCTGGGCGCCCGTCCGGAATCCATTCACAAAGCCGAGGATCGCCAGGCCTTTAAAGAGGCCATGATTCGAATCGGCCTCGATCTCCCCCGCAGTGTTTCGGTCCACTCGCTCGATGAGGCCCGCGAGGCTCGTCGCGTCCTGGGGGATTTCCCCCTCATCATCCGACCGGGTTTTACCCTCGGCGGAACCGGGGGGGGGATCGCCTGGAATGAGGCGGATTTCGAGACCATCGTCCGGCGAGGGCTCTCCTTCAGTCCCATCTCCGAGGTTCTGATCGAGGAGTCGGTGCTCGGATGGAAGGAGTTCGAACTGGAGGTGATGCGCGACCGGAAGGACAACTGCGTCGTCATCTGCTCCATCGAAAATGTGGACCCTATGGGTGTTCATACGGGGGACAGCATCACCGTCGCCCCGGCCCAGACCCTGACCGACCGCGAATACCAGAACATGCGGAACGCCGCCTTCGCCGTCATGCGCGAGATCGGCGTCGAAACCGGCGGCGCCAACGTGCAGTTCGCGGTGGATCCTGCCACCGGCCGCCTTGTGGTCATCGAGATGAATCCCCGCGTCTCCCGGTCGTCGGCCCTGGCTTCGAAGGCGACCGGCTTCCCCATCGCCAAAATCGCTGCCAAGCTGGCCGTGGGGTACACGCTGGACGAATTGCGGAACGACATCACCCGAGAAACGCCCGCCTGCTTCGAACCGGCCCTCGACTACATCGTGACGAAAATCCCCCGGTTTGCCTTCGAGAAGTTCACCACCGCCGATGATACCCTGGGAACCCAGATGAAGTCGGTCGGCGAAGCGATGAGCCTGGGCAAAACGTTCAAGGAATCCTTCCAGAAAGCCCTCCGTTCGCTCGAAATCGGCCGGGCCGGCTTCGGTGCGGATGGCCGGGATGGACCATGGGAGTCCAAGCCCGATGCGGATCTGGAAGATCTGCTCCGGCGGCCGAATCCCGGGCGGGTTTTCGCCATCCGGGCCGCCTTCAAACGTGGATGGTCCGTGGAGAAGGTCCATGGGCTCACCCGGATTGATCCCTGGTTTCTCCGGCATCTGGAAGAACTGGCCGCCTTCGAAGAGGAGATCCGCGCAGCCGGCTCCCTTGAGCGCTTTGCGGCCGACCGTGCCCTGTTCGAACAGGCCAAGTCCTTCGGCTACTCCGACCGTCAGATCGCCTTCCTCCTCGGCACCACCGAATCCCAGGTCCGGGCCGCCCGCGAATCACTGGCGCTTCAGGCGGTGTACGGCTCGGTGGATACCTGCGCGGCTGAATTTCAGGCCTACACTCCCTATTTCTACTCCACGTGGGGGGAAGCGGACGACCACCGCCCCCGTCGGCGCCGTTCCATCATGATTGTGGGGGGAGGTCCCAACCGGATCGGCCAAGGGATCGAATTCGATTACTGTTGCGTCCATGCCTCGTTCGCGCTCCGCGACGCCGGATTCGACGTTATCATGGTCAACAGCAATCCGGAGACGGTCAGTACGGACTACGATACCAGCGATCGGCTCTACTTCGAGCCGCTGACCCTCGAGGATCTTCTGCCCATTGTTCGGCGCGAAGGTTGCGAAGGGGTCATCGTTCAGTTCGGCGGGCAAACCCCTCTGAATCTCGCCCGCCCCCTGGCCGAAGCCGGCGTCCCCATCCTCGGTACGGCGCCCTCGAGCATTGACGCCGCCGAAGATCGCCAACTGTTCCGAGCGTTGGTCGAACGACTCGGGATTCCGCAACCGGCCAGCGGTCTAGCCACCAGTGTCGAGGAGGCACTGGCGATTGCGCAGGGCATTGGCTATCCCATCCTTCTCCGCCCCTCGTTCGTGCTTGGCGGCCGAGCCATGGTGATCGTTTATGACGACGCCAGCCTGAAGAGATATATGGCCGAGGCCGCGGAGGTCTCGGAGTCCCGCCCCGTTCTGGTGGACCGCTTCCTGGAAAATGCGATCGAGGTGGATGTGGATGCCATTTCCGACGGCCACCGGACGGTCATCGGCGGCATCATGGAGCATGTGGAGCTGGCCGGCGTTCATTCGGGCGACAGCGCCTGCATTCTGCCACCTCCAACGCTGAGTCCATCGGTTCAGGAGACGATTCGCACCTACACGCGGGCCTTTGCCGAAGCCCTTCACGTCCGCGGACTCATGAACGTCCAATACGCCGTGGTCAACGACACGGTGTACGTCCTGGAGGTCAATCCGCGCGCCTCCCGGACGGTTCCGTTCGTCAGCAAAGCGACCGGGATTCCGCTGGCGAAACTGGCCGCCCTGGTGATGACCGGCTGGACGCTCGATCAGCTGGGGTTCACTCAGGAGGTGCATCCTCGCCATTTCTCGGTCAAGGAAGCCGTATTCCCCTTCGTCCGTTTTCCCGGCGTGGATGTGGTGTTGAGTCCTGAGATGAAGTCCACCGGCGAGGTGATGGGCCTGGACCGATCGGCGGGCATGGCCTTCTACAAAAGCCAGGTGGCGGCGGGCAACCGCATTCCGACGGGAGGACCCATCTTCCTCAGCGTTCGGGACGAGGACAAGCCGGCGCTGAGGAAACTGGCGCCGCGTCTTCATGCGCTCGGTTTCACCATCTATGCCACCCGCGGTACCTCCACCCTTCTGCGGGAACTTGGCATTCCCAGCCTGGCCCTGTTTCGGATCTCCGAAGGACGTCCCAACGTGCTCGACCTCGTCCAAGAGAAAGGGGTGGGCTGGATTATCAACACCCCGTCCACCGGTCCAGCCCCCCGGGTGGATGAGGTCCGCATGCGGGCGCACACCGTCATGCGCGGCATTCCGATCACCACGACCATGGACGGACTGCGGGCGGCGATCGAAGCCCTGGAAACGCTCCGCCGCTATGGCGGGACGATGGATGTCTGCAGCCTTCAGGAATACCATCGTGGCCTGCCGAAGCTGGCCCTGCCCCGGGAGGTCCGCCCCTCATGAACCGCTGGAACTGGAAAACGCAACGGGAAAAGCGGGCCTTCCTGGCCCTTGAAGATGGCGCGATCTTTCGAGGCCACTCGATCGGGGCCGACCAGGATGGCCCTGGCGAAGTCGTCTTCAACACCGGCATGACGGGGTATCAGGAGATCCTCAGTGATCCCTCCTATGCCGGGCAGTTTGTAACCCTGACTCATCCCGAAATTGGCAATACGGGATTGAATGAGGAGGATCAGGAGTCCGACCGTTTCCGGGCCAGCGGTCTGTTGATCCGGGATCTGACCTCCGCCAGCAATTGGCGCGCCACCTCCGAGCTCACGGAACGGCTCCGCGCAGAAGGGATCCCGGCGCTGGCCGGTCTGGACACGCGGGCGCTGACAATCCGTCTCCGGGAGAAGGGAACGATGAAGGGATTCCTCTCCGTCACGGGCGCCGTCTCCGAATCCGAGGCCGTCGATCGCGCGCGAGCGTGGAGCGGACTGGACAATCAGGATTATGCCTCGCGCGTGACCTGCCGACAGCCGTACGAGTGGGATGCCGACGGTCGTCGAACCTGCACGTGGGGCTTTGCCGACTCGCTGCCACCCGCGGATCGTCGCGTCGTCGTTCTGGATTATGGGGTCAAATGGAGCATCCTGCGCCATCTGCGCCTCTGCGGTCTGGCCGTGACGGTCGTGCCGGCCCACACTCGGACCGACGAGATCCTCGCGCGTCGGCCGGATGGTGTCGTCCTCTCGAATGGCCCGGCCGATCCGGCCGCGTTGGTGTTTGCCATCAAGACGATTCGCGCACTGGTGGGCCGCGTCCCTATCTTCGGCATTTGTTTGGGCCATCAGTTGCTTGGCCTGGCGATGGGTGGACGGACCCGCCGCTTGAAATTCGGCCATCATGCCATCAATCATCCGGTGATGGAGCTGGCCAGCCGAAGGATCGAGATCACCTCTCAGAATCACAATTTCGTGGTGGATCCCGACACCCTAGGCCCGGACGTAGAGATTACTCATCTCAATCTCAACGATCAGACGGTCGAAGGGCTCCGGGTTCGTTCGGCCCCGGCCTTTGCGGTTCAATATCATCCGGAAGCCGGCCCGGGTCCCCATGATGCCCATCCCCTCTTCCGCCAGTTTCGGGCCCTGATAGACAGGGCGTCATGAAATGAAACCGCTCGGGCGCCATCACCGGCTTGATCCGGGCGACCACCGGGGTCCGACCTTCCCTCACGTTCTTCTGTAGTTGCCGCGCCCCGGCGATTCCGCGCCCCTAAAGGCCCAACCACTGTTTAAGTGTCTGCAGACCAGCGTCTCTGGACAACGATGAAATTCGCGGGGGCTTTCTGGAAGCCCATACTCTTTCACGTGAATATCCGCACAGGAGGCCCGATGCCGCAACCACTCCTCGAGCCTCGGGATGATCACAATCAAGACCTTTCCGGAATCGTTCACATGCTCCATCCGCCGGAGACCATAAACGCTTTCCGTTTCACGATACTTGTCCATTTCGCGGGGAGCAGGCTTGCCGAAACCCTCGTCCACGATACCGACTGCCTCGCCATTCGCCTTGGCCATGGCCCGCAATACGTCGCCTTTTCCACTGCTGTGGATGAGGCTGTCCGACGGAATCCCCAGAGATTGAACAAGGGCGTAATCGTGGTAGCACTCCACCATCACCGGCATGGCCTATCCTCAACCAAATGGCTCACTCCCAGGAACGGACTGGTTCTTGCTTTCATCCAGGGCGATTCGTTCGCCGAGGTACTTCGTGTAGTACGGGAACGCATGGGCCTCCGGCTCTTCGAACACGAGAATGGAATCGCGGTTCGATTCCATGGCCACCGTGTAGAATGTCATGCGCAGCAATGTGTCGGAGGAGAGATGAAACGGCAAGCCGATGGCCACACCTTCCTGGTGCTTTTGAATTTCGAGTTTCCATTCATGTGGCTTAATGACCAGGATCCCACCAGATCCCTCAAAATAGTTTGCAACCATCTAGCGAAGCTCTCGGGATGAATACAGCTGCGCAACGAGATTCCGTCCATCCGGTGGTAAAAGTCCACCCAGTTGTTTGTTAGCCATCTCCACAAAATCCTTGATCCGATAAAACCGAATTCTCGCCAACTCTGGCATCCAAACTCCGTGCTGTACCACTCCCTGCTGCCCCAAGACGAACATTTTCCTTTCGGGCTCCGCCCTAAACTCGTAACGATCATTCGTGTAGTCGGCTTTCACTTCGACCTCGAGTGTGCCGCTCACTTTCAGGCTCCAGGCGTCGGGTTCCACGATTCCGTCGTAAAACAATTGTTGCACAGTGTCAAACCGCACGTACTCGTGAAGTTTCCACCTCGCCCGCAGAAGGAGAGGAAACCCAGGGCTTCCAGGATGTTGGATTTGCCCGTATTCGGCTCGCCGATGAACAGGTTGATTCGTTTACAGTCCAGATGGATGGCTTTAACCGATTTGAACCCCTTGATGTCGAACGTCGTCATCATAAGTCGCCTCGTCCGTTCGCAGATCCCATGGCTCACCTTCCCAAACCGCTTCGCTCTCTTTTTTATCCCATCCGCCTGTGAAAGTCGAACGCTTGTGTCCAAAAGGCCAAAGAGGCCCAGCCCTGAGCGAATGGCGACGATGGCTGAACAAGGAATCGGCGTTTCACGGCGATCGCATTCCGGGAGCCGGCTGGACGGCGCTTGCATCGGCAAGATCTCGGTCCATTCGGGTTCGGACACATTTGCGATCTTTCCAATCGTGGGCGAGGCGACGGGAGGGCGGTTCCATCTCAAACGGCCGGTACCTCGTGGCTGGAAGCGGTGCAGCTTGCGGCGGAGGGGGCTCCCGGACTTTTCCGGGCGATGCATGATGTCGCACGGCGCCGGCTGCCGGAGGCCCAGACGCTCTATCCCATCACACCCGACCTCGACTCCATTCCCGACATTCGGACGTTGCCCGACCATCAGCTTTCCAAGCTGCTGGAGCATCCCGCCGCGCGACAGGTGCTTCACGTCGCCTATGGCTTCATCCTGGAGGAGCCGTCTCTAAAGCGCGATCTCTATCGCCTTTTGCACGAGGACGAAGAGCGTCACCTAGCCCTTCTGGAAAACCACTTCATGCGCCATCTCCAGGCGCTTGGCCTGCCCCGGCTCTAGACGCCAGCGCGGCGAACTCACCCGGTGCGGTAATCCTCGGGATGAATGCCCAGGCGGCGGATGGCGTAGGAGAGAATCCGCGGGGTCGTCTTGAGCAGACGGGCCGCTTCACGCACGTTCCCGCGGCTCCGCTTCAAGCCATCAATAATGAGTTCATTTTCGTAGGCATCCATCATCTCGCGGAGGCTGGCCCCCTCGCGCGGGATCAGGGCCGTCCGGGTGGCCTCGGCCGTCTGGAGCGTGGGCGGAAGATGGTAGCCATGAATCACCTGATCTGTGGTCATGAGAACCGCCCGTTCGATGCAATTCTCCAGTTCCCGAACATTCCCTGGCCAGTGATAGGCCATCATCATGTTGATGGCGGCCGTGGAGATGCGTACGACCGGTTTGCGGTGGATCTCGCTGTACTTCTTCACAAAATGATCGGCCAGCAGAAGAATGTCCGGCCGGCGCTCGCGAAGGGGGGGGATATGAATGGGAAAGACATTCAACCGGTAGTAGAGGTCTTCCCGGAATTGTCCGGCGGTCATGGCCGCTTCGAGATTCCGACTGGTGGCCGCGATGATCCGGACGTTAACCGGCCGACTGGTTTCGCCTCCGACGCGTTCGATCACTCGCTCCTGTAGCACCCGGAGTAGGCGAACTTGCACGGCGGGGGAGATGTCGCCGATTTCGTCCAGGAAGAGCGTCCCTCCATCGGCCAGTTCGAAACGCCCCTTTCGGGGCTGGTAGGCACCGGAAAACGATCCCTTTTCGTGGCCGAAGAGCTCGCTTTCGATCAGATTTTCGGGAAGGGCGGCACAGTTGACAGCGACAAAGGGGCCGTTGCGGCGCGGGCTGCTGACGTGGATAGCGCGAGCGACCAGCTCCTTTCCCGTGCCCGACTCGCCCCGGATCAGTACTGTCGCCGTGCTGTCGGCCACCTGGGCGATCTGCTCATAGACCCGTCGCATGCTGTTGCAGTTGCCGATAATATTCGACGGCCGGTACCGCTCGGCGAGCTGATCCCGGAGCTTTCGATTTTCGGCCAGCAGGTGTTCCCGCTCCTCGACCTGAGTCCGGATCCGAAAGACGGTCTCCGCCAGAACGTCGGCGACCAGCTTCAGAAAATCGGCATCCCGTTTCAGATCCGCCGCAGGCGCCGGCGGCCGATCAATGCTCATGGTCCCAATTACCCGGTTCTGGTGGACGATGGGCACACAGATGAAGGCCAGTTTTTGCGCCTTTCGGGAGCGCGTTCGATCGAGGAAACCGGGTTCTTGGGTGATGTCGGGAACGATGGCGACGCGGCCCGTCAACGCCACTTGGCCGGTGATGCCTTCTCCCAGGCGGTATTTTCCGCGGCTCATCTCCTCTTCGGTCAGCCCGTGTGACGCCTCGATGACGAGTTCATCCGAGTCCGGCCTCAACAGCGTGAGGGTCCCCCGGGTCATGCCGAACTCGCTTTCCAACGCGTCCAGCACATCCCGCATCAGGCGGTGAATGTCCGTATTCTGGGCCGTCGCCTGAGAAATGCGGTAGAGAGTCTCGAGTTCCCGTTGGGGTCGCGATGGATTCATCAAAGCAGTATATCACCGATGTCAAAAAACCGTTTGCGAGAGCGGGGCTTCGGCCTCCAGACGGAAGCCCAAAGCGGCCAGTTTTTCCAGTAAGCGGGGGGAGGCATGGCGGACCTCCAGGACAGTGGCCGGAAACTCGCGCCGCATGGGATACTCGTTCCGCTGCCGGTCGAAGAGCGCGGCCCGTCGGGCCGGATCGGATTCCTCGGTCAGGCTCCGAAAACGGCGGTCGTCGGCTTCGATGTCGTAGACGGCCAGCACCGCGTCCGCGAGGACCTCCTCATCCCGGCGTCCTCCGGCTTCGATCACCAGACGAGGGACGGGGGAAGGCGGCATGTGGGGTTCATGCCGCCAGGCGGGCGGGATGCCCAAAAAACGGCAGGCCTCTTGATACACCATCACTGTCCCCATCACCTTGCCTTCGAAGGAGTGGCCGGCAATATGGGGAGTGGCCAGATCCGCGGCCGCCATGAGCTCGAGATCGAAATTCGGTTCTCCCTCCCAGGTATCTAGGACGACATGACGGATACGCCCTTTTCGGATTGCCTGTTTGAGCGCTTCTGTGGCGACGACAGGCCCCCGCGCCGCATTCAGAAGCACCACCGGCCGAGTCAGACCCTGGAAAAAGGATTCATCGGCCATATGCCATGTGGCATCCGGTCCTTCCTTCGTCAGGGGCACATGAAAGGTGATCAGGTCGGCCTCTTCTTGCAACCGCCGGAGAGGAACGAAGGCCGGATCGCCTGTCGCCCGCTGCCGAGGGGGATCGTTTAACAAAACCCGAAGGCCGAGGGCACGGGCTTTTTCCACGACGCGGGACCCTACCCGACCGACTCCAACCACGCCGAGGGTCATCTGCTCGAGAACCCATCCATGGCGCCGCGCAAGAACCAGCAAGGCTGCGGTGATGTATTCGGAGACGCTGTTGGCATTGCACCCCGGCGCATAACACCAGTATAGGCCGGCCTTTTCCAGCCAAGGAATGTCCAGATGATCGGTTCCAATCGTCGCCGTCCCCACGAATCGGACGGGCGTTCCCTCCAGAAGCGCCCGGTCCACGCGCGTCGTGGAACGGACGGCCAGGATCTCCGTGTCGAGGAGGTCCTCCCGCCGAATCCGGCGGCCTTCCAAGATGCGCACCTGCCCGAGGGTGCTAAAGGCCTCCTCCGCAAAAGGCATATTGGTGGCGCAGACGATGGATCTCATAACGTGGCTCCAAAGAGGGGCAGTTGGCCCGTTTCGCTTGGCCGGCCCTTTTTCGTCCCACCGCGCCGCCGCGCCAGTTTGGGCTTGCCGGCTTCCTCCAGCTCGCCCTCTTCGAGATTCTGAAGGATCTCCTCCGCCCGCTCGATCACGGCGGGGGGAAGGCCCGCCAAGCGGGCCACGTGAATGCCGTAACTCTTGTCCGCCGCTCCTGGCACGATGCGGCGGAGAAAGACGACCCCCCGGTCGGTTTCACGGGCCAGACAAGTATAGTTTTTTACTCCCGGAAGGGTGAGCGCCAGGTCGGTCAGTTCATGGTAGTGGGTGGCAAAGAGCGTTTTGGCTTTGACGGCCGGGGTGTTGTGGAGATACTCGGCCACAGCCCAGGCGATGCTGATACCGTCGAAGGTGCTTGTCCCCCGCCCGATTTCGTCGAGCACAATAAGGCTTCGGGGCGTCGCGTGGTGCAAGATGTTGGCGGTCTCCTGCATCTCCACCAAAAAGGTGCTACGACCTCCCGCCAGGTCATCTCCGGCCCCCGCGCGTGTGAAGACTCGGTCCACGACGCCGATCTCGGCCTCCGTGGCCGGCACGAAAGAGCCGGCCTGGGCCATGATGACGATGAGGGCGACCTGGCGGATGTAGGTAGACTTGCCCGCCATATTTGGGCCGGTGATGATCAGCAACTGGTTCGCCTCCGTATCGAGAAGCGTATCGTTGGGAACAAAGCGTTCTGCCTCCGGAAGGGCCTCGACGATGGGATGCCGCCCTTCCCGTATCCATAGGCGGTCATCCTCTCGAATCACAGGCCGCACGTAGCGGTTCGCCAGGGCGCGGTCGGCAAAGGCAGCCAGCACATCGAGGCGGGCCAGAGCGGCTGCCGTCTTCTGGATCGAGGCCAGGCGGGCAACAGCCCGGTCGCGCAAGCCACAGAAGAGCTCGTATTCGAGCGCCATGGCTCTCTCCTGAGCCCCCACGATGCGTTTCTCATAATCCTGAAGCTCCGGTGTAACAAATCGTTCGGCGTTCGTCAGGGTCTGGCGTCGGCTATAGTTGGCGGGCGCATGGGCGGCCTGAGCCTTCGAGATTTCGATGTAGTAGCCGAAGACGCGGTTGTGGCGGACCTTGAGTGTACGGATACCGGTTCGTTCGATCTCGCGTGCCTGATAGGCCGCGAGCCACTCTTTCCCTTCCGTGGCCGCCTTTCGGAGCTCGTCCAGCTCAGCGTGGTAGCCGGGGCGGATAAGCCCGCCTTCGCGAACCGAAAGGGGCAACTCCTCCTCCAGGGCGGCGTCGAGTTCGGACACGAGATCGGCCTCGTCCGTGAGGGCGGCGGCCGCCTCGCGAAGAAGCGGTGATCGGGCCTCCTGGAGCAGGGTTCGAACCCCGGGCACGGACCCCAGGGAGCGACCCAGCGCCTTGAGATCTCGGGCATTGCCCGAGCCTGCGGCCAGGCGGGCGATCAAACGTTCGAGATCGCGGATTTCGGACAGGACGGAGCGCAGGTCCGCCAGAAGGGTCCGTTCCCGAACCAATTCCTCGACCGCCTCATGTCGGGCCCGAATGGCGTCGGCCTGAGCCAGCGGGCGGATGAGCCACTCCCGCAGCAGGCGTCCTCCCATGGCCGTGCAGGTGGTGTCCAAAACGCTCAACAGGTCGCCGCCTTTTCTCGTCCCGCGGCGGGCGGAAGGGATCAGATCGAGATTGGTGATTGTCGCCTCGTCCATCCAGAGGGCATCGGCGGGATGGCGGAACCGGAGCGCCCGGATGGGATCGGTCTTGCGACGGAGCACTTCACACACGTAGTAGAGGGCGCCTCCCGCGGCACCGATAGCCGCGGGTCGTCCGGCGCAACCGAAACCCTCGAGGGAGTGGACGCCGAAATGGCGTTTGAGAAGCTCGCTGGCCGCATCGGGCTCGAACCTCCATTCTTCAAGGGGGGTACGCAGAGCATCGCTTCCCTGAAGGACCTCTTGGAGCCATAGCGCTTTCTCCTGGTCGGCGGGAATAAGACATTCGGCGGGTTGAGCCCGGCGGCAGGCATCGCGGAGAACGGCCGGGCTTTCGGCCTCCTCCACCGAGAAGTCCCCGGTCGAAAGGTCGAGCAGCGCAAGCGCATAGGTGTCCCCCCGCCGGCAGAGGGAGGCCAGAAAGTGGTGCTCCTTGGCCTGGAGGACGCCCTCTTCCGTGGCGGTGCCGGGCGTCACGATGCGGGTGACCTCCCGTCGGACGATCCCGCGGGCCAGGGCGGGATCTTCGACCTGATCGCATATGGCGACTTTGCGTCCCGCGCGGATGAGGCGGGCGACATAGCTCTCCACCGAATGAAAGGGGACGCCGCACATGGGCACCCCTTGTCGGCGCGTGAGGGTGATGTCGAGCAGAGCGGCGACTTCGCGGGCATCGTCGTAGAAGCACTCGTAGAAGTCGCCCAGGCGGAAAAGGAGGAGGGTCCCAGGAGGCAGTTCGGCGCGGATGCGCCGATACTGCTTCATCATGGGGGTCAGGTCATTGCTCACGGTCGGGCTGTCCCATCACTATCTCCTTTCCGCAGAGGGCGGGATCCAGCCCATTCGGCGGAAGGCGATCAGTGGCACGGCCACGCTGGCGAGGTAGGGTCCCTCCTTTCGGTAGTCGGGCGGATGGACGCACTCCCAAGGCGCGCCGGAGGGAGGATCGAGTCGAAAATCTTCCTCCATGAAGTGCGCCGTGAGGTCCTCGGCCAGCGTTCGGGCGGCCGACTCATCCACGCGGGCCATCGCATCACAGACCCACCCTGCAGGAAAGGCCCAGTAGGCGCCATTCTGGTAGGTTCCCCGGGGGAGAGGAATCAGCAGCGACTCCCAGCAGGTTTGTTCGTTGAAATCCTGGCGGGGTGGAACGGGGCGAATTTGGCCCTTCCAGGAGGCTCCTTCCAAAAGGCAGGCGTTGGCCACAAATTTGGCCGCGTTGGTCTCTCGTTCCTCGTCCAGCAGTCCGTAATGGACGGCGTAGGCGGTTCCCCAGAGATCGGGTTGTGCGCTTCGTCCGGTCGTGGCGCGAAGTCCCCCATCCTCCCGCTGGAATAGGGGTCCGATATGATCGCGGATAGTTTCGGCCAGACTTTGATAGGCAAACGCGTTCGACGTGTCGCCGGTGACGTCGGCCATCTCGCGGAGCGCGTAGGCCGCCCGGAGGCGAAGCAAGGAGGCCATGAGCAGGTGTCCGGTTTGGCAGACGGCATCCAGGAAGCCGAAATTAGCGCCGCGGTTGTTGTCGGAGCAGACGACGAGTTCTGTCTTCGGATCGGAAGGGACGGAAAAGAAGGCTCGTTCCAGGCGATCCAACAGGGGCTGGCCGGCGATGGACTCGCCGAGAAGCGGAGTATGGCCGAGCGTCAGGGTGGTGTACGCCGTCAGCAGGATGAATAGGAAGGCGTTATCGAAGGGCGGTTGAACGCCCCAGCGGCCGCCCTGATCGGCCGGATGGCAGGTGCCGGGAAAGAAGATAGGGGTTCCGTCGAAGAGAATATGATCCGCCACGGCGCCGGCGGGAACGAAACTTCCGTTTGGGAATTGGATCGGCGAGGGGGGCTGGGTGGTGGCGATGAGGAGAAGGGCGTGGCGAATCTCCTCGTAGGAGAAGAGCCCGGCTTCCGCGGAAAGGGCGAAGTCCCGGACCCAGAAGGCCGGGTAGGCATCGCGTCCGCTGGGTTTGTAGAGAGGGCCGCCCGTGACATTCATCCAGAGTCCGCATGTCGCGCCGTGATCCACCCGGCAGACGGCGGCCACATCGCGCGCGAGCTCTTCCAGAAACTGGGCCGAATCGCCTCTCATCCGTTTGGAAAGGGGTTGATTGCTTCAGAATAAAGGATTGCCGGAGGGATCGCAAGGGTGGGCATCAAACGGGAAAAAAAGCGGGAGCGCCGCAAAGGCTCTCCCGCCAGCGGATGCGTGTCAAAGAAGGTTCACTCCGCGAGGCGCTTGGCCAGGTCGGCCGCGGAGGCGGCGTCCGGGGCGTACCCATCGGCGCCAATCTCGTCGCAGAAGGCCTGGGTCACGGGCGCTCCGCCGACCATGATTTTGACCTTTCCTTTCAGGTCGGAGTTTTTGACGGCGTCCACGACGGCCTTCATGTTGGTCATCGTTGTGGTGAGGAGGGCCGAACATCCGATGATCTGGGCCTTATGGGTGCGGGCCAGATCCAGGAACTTTTCGGGTGGAACGTCAATGCCGGCGTCAATGACCTGAAAGCCGGCGCCTTCGAGCATCATTCCCACGAGGTTTTTGCCGATATCGTGGAGGTCGCCCTTGACGGTCCCGATGACCACGGTGCCGCGGGGTTGAACTTTAGCCTCGAGGAGTTTGGGCTTGAGAACGGCCATCCCGGCTTTCATGGCGCGGGCGGCGATGAGCACTTCGGGAACGTAGACCTCATTCTTCTTGAATTTTTCGCCGATTTCGGCCATGCCGGCCAAGAGCCCTTCGTTGAGGATCGTGGCGGGCGAGATGCCTTCTTGGAGCGCTTTGGTCACCAGCGCCTCCACATCCTTGGCCTTTCCCTTCATCAGCATCGTTTTAATTTCGGCTACGGTACTCATCCATGAACTCCCTATGGTGTTGGATATGGGTTCACATCATGGTGTCCTCCGCAAACAAAGAATATTAATTTCTCGTTGAGTTTTTGTCGTTTTTTGCCCTATCCTTATCCTGTGGAACGAATTTTCTCGGTACGATTTCTTCGTGAAGCGGCGGGGGTTCTGGGGCTGGGTCAGCGTGTGGGGCTTCGATTCTGGCGGCCGTGGGGAGGGG
>Ga0209101_1000293_pt1 | contig 42119 bp, 31 predicted proteins | sample ConPoolayeCmetaG_FD_185481 | JGI IMG/M metagenome (GOLD analysis project Ga0209101, IMG submission 185481) | Hot spring microbial mat communities from California, USA to study Microbial Dark Matter (Phase II) - Cone Pool mat layer C metaG... ...
TTTGCGTGGCGGCCACCACGTGCAGCCCCACGCCCCGGCCCCGGCCCACCAGCCGGGCCAGGGCCTCCTGGGCTTCACTCCCGGCGGTCGCCACCACGTCCGCCAGTTCGTCAATGACCACTACCAGCCGGGGGTAAGCCACCTGGCGCCTGGCCCGTTCCTCCAGCTCCGCCACCAGGCCGGCCAGGGCTTTGCCGCTGACCGCTGGCTCGGTGACCAACTCTCGGACGTGGGGGAGCGGGGCCAGTGCGCCCAGGCCCCGGCTCTGGGGATCAAGAAGCACCATCTGCAAGGCCGCTGCCGGGTTGTGCCGGGCCAGGGACAGGACCATGGTCTGCAACAGGGCGGTCTTGCCGGAGCCGGTGGTGCCGGCCACCAGGACGTGGGCCACGTCCGGGCTGCTGAGGCGCAGGCCCAGAACCCGCCCCTCCTCGTCCAGGCCCAACAGAGCAGTCTCCCGGGGCACTGGCCCCAAGAGCCGCTCGATGGTCCGCAACTGCACGGCCGGGGCGTCCGAACGTGGCAGTTCCAGGACCACCTGACCACCCTGGCGGGTAACCCGGCAGGTCGGGGCATTCAGGGCCAGGGCCAGTTCCTCGTTCAGGTGGATCAGGCGGCTGACGCGCACGCCGGGGGCCGGGTGCAGGTAGAAGCGCACCAGACGCGGCCCGACCGTGCCACCGGTCACCGGGGCCTGCACGCCGTGGCTCCACAACACCCATTCGATGGCCTCGGCCTGGCGTTCCAGATGCTCGCGCATGATGACATCACCGCGCCACACGCTGTCTTTGTTCTTGCACGACGGTCACGATGGGCACGGCCATCCGTAGCCCACACCCGGCGCAATCCGCCGGGCAACTGATAGGTTCGCGGCGCAGCACACAGGCCGCACGGTCCAGGCGCATGGTCGGCGGCACGTCGTCCCAGACCTCGGTGCGGCCCCCGGCGTAGCGCACCACGATGGGCACCGGGGCGTGCTTGCGCAGGGTGAACCGCAGGTGCGCGCAACCGATCACGGCCGCCGGGCACGAGGCGCATAGCTCCGCCGACACCTCTGTGTCCCCTGTGCCTATCTTGCGGCAGATCACGCGACCGTCGCCGGTGACCTGGCGGTGCTCACAGGGGCTGGTCGTCGCCGGGGGATATGGTTGATGGGCTGTGGTTGGGAACGGGGTAATGGTCCCACCCATGAGGCTGCCTCCCATTAGAACATATGTTCTAATGGACATTATACTCCGGGACACGGAATCTGTCAAGACCCTAACCTTAAAAAAGTAACCTTGCGCTGATTAATGACCAGCGCAGTAATTGTATACCCTGCCGCAGATTTGGGCGCAATGAGAGGAGAAAGCCTTTCTAGGGTTTTTGCGGCGGCTTTGCCGCCGCAAAAATCCCCTAAGAGGCATTCTTTCCCCTCCCCGCACAGCGCAGCGACGAAGGGACGCGAAGTGGGAAACGGGGCAGTGCTCTCATGCGTTTAATTACGCACGGATGTCAGTAATATCAGCGAGAAGCAGGCCGTCGGTGGGCCGGGAGGGGGTCAAAAGAAGTCTGTTTCAGGGGCTAGAGCAGCGACGCCGGGTCCACATCCAGGCTCCAGCCCGGCCCAAACGCGATACCATCCAGGACGGGATGCACATCGGCGGCCCGGACGATGATCTGCCAGCGGTAGCGGCCACGCAGGCGGCGGAGATAGGCCGGGGCCGGGCCGATGAGGTCAACGCCTCCCAGTCCCTCGGCGCGCACGCGGGCGCGCAGTTCATCGCACATGCGTCGGGCCTCGGCCTCGGCCCGGGCCTCCTGGGAGTGGGTGTAGACGAGCCGGGCCAGTTGGCCGAAGGGTGGGTAACCCTGCTCATGGCGGAAGGCGATCTCCCGGCGGTAGAAGGTGGCATAATCGTGGTGAGCGGCGGCCTGGATGGCATAGTGCTCCGGGGTATAGGTCTGGACGATGGCCCGGCCGCCCCGGGTGGTGCGCCCGGCTCGGCCAGCCACCTGGGCCAGCAGTTGGAAGGTGCGCTCGCTGGCCCGAAAGTCCGGGAAGTGCAGGGCCGTGTCGGCGGAGATGACGCCCACGAGCGTCACCAGGGGCAGGTCCAGTCCCTTGGCCACCATCTGCGTGCCGATGAGCACGTCAGCCTGGCGGCGCACAAAGGTCTCCAGGAAGCGTTGGTGGTCCGCACCAGTGGTGGCGGTATCCCGGTCCCAGCGCAGGAGCCTGGCCCGGGGATACGCCTTGCGCACCTCGGCCTCCACCCGTTGCGTGCCCAGGCCAAAGTAACGGATGCGGGGGCTACCGCAGGCCGGGCAGCGGGCCGGCTGGGGGTAGCGGCGGTTGCAGTAGTGACAGACCAGGTCGCCCTCACCCCCGCCCCCTTTCCCTGGCAGGGAGAGGGGGAGCTCCTCCCCCCTGGCACCTCTTCCTGGGAGGGAAGTTTCGTGGTAGGTGAGAGGGACATCGCAGCGGCGGCAACGGAGGACGTGGCCGCAGTCTCGACATAGTACGAACGTGGCCGCGCCGCGTCGGTTAAGGAACAAGATCGCCTGTTCACCGGCGCGCAGGGTATCGCGCAGGGCCTGGTCCAGCGCCCGGCTGAAGATGCTGCGGTTGCCGGCCTTTAGCTCCTCGCGCATGTCCACCACCTGGACCGGGGGCAGTTCGTGGAAGGTAATCTGGGGGGAGGGAGCGGTTGCCCGGTCGTGCCGCACTACGATCCTCTGCGGCAGTTCCAGCAGGTGGTATAGCCCCCGCTCGGCCCGGCGGTACGTCTCCACAGCCGGGGTGGCACTGCCCAGGATGACGGTGGCCCCGGTCAACCCGGCCAGCTTCAGGGCCACCTCGCGGGCGTGGTAGCGGGGCATCTCGTCTTGCTTGTAGGATGGCTCGTGCTCCTCGTCCACGACGATGAGGCCCAGGTGGGGCAGGGGAGCGAAGATGGCTGATCGTGCGCCGATGACCACGTCCACCAGGCCGGCCCGGGCGCGCCGCCATTCGTCGTAGCGCTGGCCCTCGGTGAGGCCGCTGTGGAGGACGGCGACCCGGCCCGGGAACCGCGCCGCGAACCGGTGCACCGTCTGCGGCGTCAGGGCGATCTCCGGCACCAGCACGATGGCCTGCCGGCCCCGTTTCACGACCTCGGTCAGGGTGCGGAGGTAGATCTCGGTCTTGCCGGAGCCGGTCACGCCGTGGAGCAAGTAGCAGGTTGCAGATTGCAAATTGCAGGTTGCAGATTGCAAATTGCAGGTTGCAGATTGCAAGCCTTGTTTGATGACGCGCCAGACGCGCTCCTGGTCCGGGGTGAGGGGCGGGGCCTCCACCAACGGGATGTCCCGGCCGGCCAGGGGATCCCGGCGCACCTCGCGTTCCTCGATGCGCAGCAGGCCCTTTGCCTCCAGGTGGCGCAGGTTGTCCCGGGTGATGGGAGCCAGACGGTAGAGGTCGGAAAAGGGCATAGGGCCATCGTGGGCCAGCAGGATCTCCAGGGCCACGGTCTGCCCGCCGCGCGGGGTGGCGTGGAATCGAGCGATCTCGGCGTCCACGGCCTCTGCGTCGGCGGCAAGGGTGACGGTGGTTTTCTCCACGCGCAGCCAGCCTTTGGCCGCCAGGCTGTCCACGGTGGAGCGGTCGGCTAACGCTAACAGATCATCCAGGAGCAAGGAGCCGCCGGCATCGCGCAACGCCTGAAGCACGGCCGCCCGGCGACGCCAGGGGCCACGCAGCCGGTCAATCTCCGCCTGGACCCGGGGCCGGTCAATGATGATATAGGCCACGCGCTCGATCTTGGGGCCGATGCGGGGGCCAGGCAGTCGCCATTCCCGCACGACCAGGCGTTGGCGAACCAGGCTTTCCAGATCGTCCGCTGTGGCCCCGGCCTCGGTCAGGGCGGCGCGCATCTGGCTGCGGTCCAGGGGAGCGCGCTTGTTCACGATTTCCAGCAGGCGTTTTATTTTATCCGCCAGGTCAGCGGGCAGAATGGCATCTGGGGCCGGCCGGTAGGTGGGTTCCGCGCGCTGGTCCAGACCCGGGGGCAACATGAGCAGCAGGGCATCCAGGAGCGAGCAGAGATAATAGTCGGCGATCCAGCGGGCCAGGGCGATCTGGGCCGGGGTGAGCACCGGCGTCTCGTCAACCAGGCCCTCTACGTCCTTGTGCTCCTCGTCCGGGAGCGGGGATGTGTCGCTCAAGGCCACGATGACGCCCTGGGCCGGGCGCGGGCCAAAGGGGACCGTGACCAGGTGACCCGGCTGGAGTCGGCCGGCCAGGGTTGGGGGAACGCGGTAGTGGAAGGTCTGTGGCCCGGTCCCGATGGGGACGTTGACCACGATCTCGGCGTAGGGCATGGTTTCTCTCGCCTGCTGAGCCTGTTGCCCTGTACCTCCCGCTGGTCAGGAGTTGCTCTCCACCGGCGGTAGGTTGGGCAGTTACATCTTATCACGAATGCCCCCCTCGATGCAAGTGCCACAACAGACGTGAGCGTATCGCGTTGGGGACAGATTACGGCTCTGGAGTCGAGGCTTTAGCCGGTTCGTGCCCCTAAAGGCTCAACTCCAGTGGGCCTCGGCTTCTGGCCCATGTCCCCAATGTGTAACGCTCCCAATAGACTGGTTGCCCAAAACGGAGCCGTGAGGTATAATGCTGGAGAGCGTTCCATGTCACACCAGATTCCCCGCTGGCAACACTATCTCACAGACTATAACGAGGGCCTGGGCCTGGTCTACGAGCGACTGGTGCTCAACGACTTTTTGCTCCGGCTCAAGGAGCGCTACGGCATCCAGACGGTGCTGGAGGCACCTCTCTATGGCATGGCCGGTGTCAGCGGCATCAACAGCGTGGCGTTGGCCCGGGCCGGCTGTGCCGTCACCCTGGTGGATGACGAACCAGCTCGTCTGGCTGGCGTCCGGCGCATCTGGAGTGAGTTGGGTTTGTCGGCCGCGTTCATCGAACACGCTGACTGGGGCCACCTGCCTTTCCCCGATGATGCCTTTGACCTGGCCTGGGAGTGGGCCGGGTTGTGGTATCTATCGGACCCGGCTGCTCTCCTGGCCGAGCTGGTCCGCGTGGCTCGTAAGGCCGTCCTGGTTGCCATGCCCAACCGTTTTCAGGTGGGTTACTGGCTGCGAAAATATGTACTGGAGCGGGATTTTGTCCAGGAGGTAGACGAGAATTGGGCGGATATGGGTCGCATCAAACGGACGCTGCGAGCGGCTGGCGCGCGTATCGTCGAGCAGGGAGTGCTGGACGTGCCGCCGTGGCCAGATACGGTGATGCCGGCCGCCCAGGTGCTCCGGCGGCTGGGCATCCGCTCCAAAAAGCTCGATGAGCAGTTCACCGGCGCTGGCTGGCAGTGGAGCACCATGGCCTATTACCTGGGTGAACAGCCGGACCTCCGTGATAGGGTCCTGCGCTATGCCCTCTTAGATCGCCTGCCCTTGCCCTGGTCCCTTAAGGCCATCTGGGCGCATCACCGGTACGTGGTAGCCAGTCCCAGGTCTGGGGCCGCGAACGGCTGAAACAAGGCGCCTGGCACAAGGGACTGGTGGCTCATGCTCAACACCACGGCTCAGGCCATTTTTCCTCTTTTATAACACCCTTACATCAGCCCTCCATTACATCTCCATAATCGTGTGCTATGATCCTCTTGGCTAGGGCAACCGCGAGGGTTGCCCCTACGCCGGCCCTGGGCGACGGTAGAGGCAGGTCTTGCACCTGCCCAGGGCAACCGCGAGGGTCGGGGCAACCGCGAGGGTTGCCCCTACGCCGGCCCTGGGCGACGGTAGAGGCAGGTCTTGCACCTGCCCAGGGCAACCGCGAGGGTCGGGGCAACCGCGAGGGTCGGGGCAACCGCGAGGGTTGCCCCTACGCCGGCCCAGGGCGACGTGGCGGTGGTAGGGGCAGGTCTTGCACCTGCCCAGGGTGAGCGAGTAGGGGCAGGTCTTGCACCTGCCCAGGGCAACCGCGAGGGTCAGGGCAACCGCGAGGGTTGCCCCTACGTGAGGCCGTTATTTTCGCAAGGAGGGATCTAATGCGTACAATATGGCGTACCAGACGACGGCTGATACTGATGCTGGTACTCGTCGTTGCGCTCCTGGCCGTGGGGGGCGGTTACGTTGGCTACCAGTATTACACGAAGGCCCAGGAGGCCGCGAACACGACGCCGACCATACAGACGGCCACGGTGACCCGGGGCAATATCAGCATCACCGCTTCCGGCAGCGGAGACTTGATGGCGGCCCAAGAGGTATCCGTGGGCTTTTCCAGTGGCGGGACACTTGTCGAGCTGTTGGTCCAGGTGGGGGACAAGGTGGAGGCCGGGCAGGTGCTGGCCCGGCTGGACGATACCACGGCCCAGGCCCAGGTAAACCAGGCCAGGATCGCTCTGGAACAGGCTGAATTGGAGCTGGCCGAGTTAACAGCCTCGCCCTCGGAGGCCGAATTGACTGTAGCCCGCGAGAACCTGCGGGCAGCGCAACTGGAGCTGAACAAGCTACAGAAGGGGGCCACGGTTGACGAACAGATCATCGCCTGGGCAAACCTGGAAGCGGCCCGTATCGCCTTGCAGAAGGCGCAGGCCGCCTATGACCGCATCTCTTACCGGCCCGACGCGGCAGGTTCTGCCGAAGCCGGGGCCTTGCAGACGGCCACGCTGGACTATCAGAAGGCCGAGGCCAACTATCGGCAGGCGGTGGGCGTGGACCCGCAGCAAGTGGCAGCGGCTAAAGCCAAAGTGGCCCAGGCCCAGATCACGCTGGAAGAGTTGGAGCGGGGACCTGGCCAGGCCGAGTTGCGCCGCGCCCAGTTGGCCGTGGAAAAGGCCCGCCTGGAACTGGCCACGGCTGAGAAATCCCTGGCCAACACCACCCTCAAGGCCCCCCTGAGCGGAACGGTAATCGCCATCAACGCCAATGTGGGCGAGGCCGTCGGTTCCGGGGCTTTTATCACCCTGGCCGATGTTGACCATCCCATCCTGTGTTTCTGGGTAGAAGAGTCCGACATGGCGAACGTGGTCGAGGGCTATCCGGTGCAGATCACCTTTGAGGCCCTGCCAGACTATGTCTTCCAGGGCCAGATCACCCGTGTAGACCCGGCCCTGGTGACAGTGAACAACACGCCGGCGGTCCAGGCCTGGGCCAGCATAGAGCTGACCGCGCAGCCGGTCAAGTTGCGGCCGGGTATGACCGCCAGCGTCGAGATCGTGGCCGGCCAGGCCACCAACGTGCTCCTGGTGCCGTTGCAGGCCCTGCGAGAGACTGCCCCCGGCCAGTACGCCGTCTTTGTCGTCCTGCCTGACGGCACGTTGGAGATTCGCCCGGTGGAGGTGGGGTTGAAAGACGCGGTGAATGCCGAGATCCGTTCCGGTCTCCAGGAGGGCGAAGTCGTCCGGCTCAGCACGACAACCCGTGCGTCGTCCACTTCCACCAACACCCGGTTCGGTGGGGAAGGTGGCCCGCCACCGGAGATGTTCTTTGGAGGCCGATGATGATGGAACAAAGCCTGGCCCCCAACGGTACGCTGATTGACATCCAAAATCTTACCAAAGTCTACGGCACCGGTCAGGCGGCCGTCCATGCCCTGCGCGGGGTCAACCTGGAGGTAGCGCGGGGCGAGTTCATCGCCATCATGGGACCGTCCGGCTCTGGCAAGTCCACGCTGATGAACATCATCGGTTGTCTGGACCGACCCACAGAGGGCATCTACATCCTGGATGGTGAAGATGTCAGCCGGTTAAGCAAAAATGACCTGGCCCGGGTGCGCAATCGCCAGATCGGCTTTGTCTTCCAGTCATATAACCTGCTGCCCCGGCTCACTGCCCTCAAGAACGTGATGCTGCCCTTGCTCTACAACCGCGCTGAGCACCTGACCGGGGAACAACGTTGCCAGCGGGCTGTTGCTGCCCTGGAGGCCGTGGGCCTGGGTGATCGGCTGCATCACCGGCCCAACGAGCTATCCGGCGGCCAGCAGCAACGGGTCGCCATCGCCCGGGCGTTGGTCAACCGGCCGGCCATCATCCTGGCCGACGAGCCGACCGGTAACCTGGATAGCAAGTCCGGCGTGGAGATCATGGAGTTGTTGAACAAGTTACACGATCAGGGCGTCACCGTCGTTATGGTTACGCACGATCAGCATTGCGCCACCTATGCCCAACGTATCGTTCACCTGCTGGACGGCCTCATCGCCGCTGACGAACTGAACGGGGCAGGTGGTTAACTCTTTCCCTGACCTTTTCCCACTGCCTTATTGGACTTTGGACCACACTACAAGGAGTAGAGGCTTTAGCCGGTCGTGCCCACAGGACCTGAAGGCTCGACTCCAGAATTGTCCACCGTCCCTATAGGTGAGGGCTGAAGGAGATTGACATGAACCTCTGGCAAACCTTGCAGGTCGCCTGGGAGGGCGTGACCTTGAACAAGGTCCGCTCGTTTCTGACCACTCTGGGGGTCATCATCGGCGTGGCCGCCGTCATCGTGATGCTGGCTATCAGTGCCGGGGCCGAGGCGGATATCGCCGACCAGATCAACGCCCTGGGGGCCAACCTGATCATGATCTCGCCGCAATTCACCCAGGCCGGCTTTCGGCCGGGCCGCATGATGGGCCTGCCCTACGAGGACATCGAGGCTATCGCCCAAAACGTGAGCGGCATCAACGGTGTTTCGGCCGAGCAAAACACCACTCAGAACGTGAGTGGGGGCGGGACCACATTAGAGAGCATTGCCATCATCGGTACCACGCCGGATTTCCCGGCCGTGCGCGGGTTGACCCTGGGTAGCGGGCGTTTCCTGATCCTTGATGACTTGAATCGCAAGAGCCGGGTAGCCGTGCTGGGCTATGGCATCGCTCAGGACCTCTTTGGCACTGCCAATCCCATCGGTCAACAGGTCAAGATCGGTTCCTATGCTTTCACCGTCGTCGGTGTGATGGCTCAACAGGGCGTGATGGGCAATACGGATTATGACGCGCTGGTCTATATCCCCATCACCGTGGTGTTCCAGCGGTTCAACCGGGCCCGGTTCGGCGACCGGGTGAACACCATCTCTGTCTCGGCCAGGAGCAAGGACGACATGCAAAACGTCATGGACCAGATCACGGCCCTGTTGGTTCAGCGTCATGACGTGGACCCGCTGACGCCGGATTTTCGGCTGACAACCCAGGATACCATCATCCAGGCCCGGGCCTCCACCACGGAGACCTTCCGCAACCTGTTGGCCTGGGTGGCCGGTGTCTCCCTCATTGTGGGGGGCATCGGGATCATGAATATCATGCTGGTGAGCGTCACCGAACGCACCCGGGAGATCGGCCTGCGCCAGGCTTTAGGGGCGCGCCCGCGTGATGTACAGCTCCAGTTCCTGTTGGAGGCGCTGATGCTGAGCCTGGTGGGCGGGTTGATCGGGAGCCTGGTTGGGATCGGGGGCTGCTACCTGTCTAACTTTCTGGGAGCCATGCGGGCCGAGTTGGTGCCCCTGTCTATTCCTCTGGCTTTTATCGCGGCGGCGGCCGTGGGCATCTTCTTCGGCTATTACCCGGCCACCCGGGCGGCGCAGTTGGACCCCATTGAAGCCCTGCGACATGAGTGAGCGGATTGCGGATTGCAGATTGCGGATTGCGGATTGCAGATTGCGGATTGCAGATTGCAGATTGCGGATTGCAGATTGCGGATTGCGGATTGCAAATGGGCAGATGACGCTTGACGTTTTATGTTTGACGAGCGGAGGCAGTATGAAGCGGCTATATGCGGGACTGTTGATATGGTTGCTGTTAGCGGCGTTGCTGGCCGGGTGCGAGGTGGGCGCGCCAGCGGCCGCAACACCAACGATTACGGGCGCCTGGGGTTATACCAGTCAATACCTGAAAACATCCTACCCGGGGGCCTTGTCGGTGATGAACCAACTGGCCCTGGGCACGCTAAAGCTGGAAGGGACCGCCAACGCGGTGACGGCGGAGCAGGCCAGGACCTTGCTCCCCCTCTGGCAGTTGTTCCAGGGCAGTGCCTTGCGGGATGATGCTGAGCGCCGGGCGACCCTGGTGGCCATCGAAAAGGCTATGACCCCGGCGCAGTTGCAGGCCATCGCCGCCCTGCAGCTCACCGAGAGCGACCTGCAATCCTGGGCCCAGGAACAGGGTCTCAGCTTCGGGCTGCCCGGCGGCGAGTCTGGGACCGGCCCATCTACTGACGCGCGCGCCACCATGCAGGCCCGGTTCGGGACCATGACTGAGGCAGAACGGGAGGCTATGCGGGCCACCATCCAGGCCGGTGGCGGCTTCCCCGGCGGACAGGGGGCCAGGGGGACCCGCACTGCTGGTTCCAGCGGCAACGCCTGGACCGGCGGCGCGTTATTGCGCCCCCTCATCGCTTTGTTGACCCAGCGGGCCGGTGGATCGGCGAACGCTACTCGCATCCCCGTCACGCCAACGCCCACCTCGTCTCCTGCGACACCCACGCCGACACCGACTGCGACCGCAGCCAGTGAGCCAACGCCAACGGCCACTCAAACGTCCACGGCCAGGTCTACGCCGGCCGCTTCCAGTTCCGGCACCAGCGCCCTGGCCGGCAAGCTGGCAGTTCGGGGCGCGGATGGCATCATCTATGTGGTCAATGTGGACGGCACCGGGCTGCACGCCGTCACCAACGGCATAGACCCCACCTGGTCGCCAGATGGCAAAAAGATCGCCTTCGTGCGCTGGTCGGAACCGTGGGGATTGTTCACCATCAACGCGGATGGCACCGCTGAACGGCAGCTCATCTCAGACAAAGACCTGCGCCAGCCGGATTGGTCGCCCAATGGCGAGATCATCGTCGTGGTCAAGGGGCGGCTGGAGACCGTAACGTCCCGACATGGGCCGCCTGGATCACCCGGCAGGGAGACCCAGGTCTGGGCCGGCGTCCTCAAGGGCGTGAACCCGGACAGCGGGGCCTACTACGATGGCGATTACCCGGCCCACAAATACGTGCAGTCGCCGTCTTGGGCGCCCGACAGCGTGCATCTGGCCTTTGAGAACGAGCGCGGCATCAATATCACGGCCAAAGGTGAAGACCCGCGCCTGCTGACCCCGACTCTACCCGAGTTGACGTACTCTACGCCGGCCTGGTCGCCGGCAGGCGACCGTATCGCCTATACCCGCGAGATGCATGGCTATTGGGAGATCTGGAGCATGAAGACGGATGGCTCGGAGCGGTGGCAACTGACCGCGGTGAGCGCGCCTGGTGCGTCGGCATATAACAACGTCTGTCCGGCCTGGTCTCCCGATGGGCAATATATCGCCTTCCTCACGGACCGCAGCGGGCAGTGGGAGGTATGGGTCATGCGTGCCGATGGCTCTGACCAGCACCGGCTGCTGGATTTGCCGCTGGCTCTAACTTATGCCTTCAACGGTGACCGGGTGCTGGATTGGGGCCGGTAGCACGAGCCTGTTTTCAGAGGAGACCCGCGCGCGGGGCGCACCCCGGTGCCTCGTGCCCACGCTCCGCGTGGGCACGCAGCAGGAGGCGTTCCTGGCCGCGCGACCCGGCGTTTCGCACCCACGCAGAGCGTGGGTGCGAGCAAGCAAAAAGCCAGGGGGCTATTTTCGGGAGGAGAATCCCATGATACGCCATCGTTTGAGTTGTCTAGCTCTGAGCCTGGTCATCGCCCTGAGCCTGCTGGCTGGAAGTTGCGCTGGCAGCGGGGTCGGCGCGCTGGTCACGCTGGCTTTGCTTCAATCCTACTCCCCCTCGGCAACCGTGACCTCCGCGCCAACAGTCTGGCCGACCCCGACCGTCGCCCAGACGGCAGCCATGACCGGCAGCACCCTGTACGTGGAATCGGCGACCATAGAGGCAGTGGCCCGCGTGGCGCCGGCCGTGGTCACTGTGATCAACACCCTGCCACCGCGAAGGGCCTTTTGGCAGGTGATCGAGCAGCCAGAGGCCATCGGCTCCGGCGTCATCATTGACCCGGCCGGCTATATCGTCACCAATAACCACGTGGTGGAGAATGCCCAGGAACTGAGCGTGATCCTGCAAGACGGCACCAAGCTGCCGGCTCGCCTGGTGGGCACGGATATGTACACGGACCTGGCGGTCATCAAAGTGGACCAGGCTGGTCTGCCGGCCGCGCCACTGGGCGATTCGAGTGCGCTACGGCCTGGGGAGCCGGTGGCTGCCATTGGCAGCGCCCTGGGCGACCTGCGCAACACTGTCACCACCGGCGTAGTCAGTGCCCTGGACCGGGCATTGGATACCGGCGCGGGCTACCAACTGGAGGGCCTCATCCAGACGGACGCAGCCATCAACCACGGCAACTCTGGCGGGCCACTGCTGAACTTGCAGGGCCAGGTCATCGGCATCAACACGGCCATCATCCGGGGCAGCGGCACGTCATCCAGTGTCGCCGAGGGGCTGGGCTTTGCCATTCCCAGTAACACGGTACGTCAGGTCGTGCCGCAGCTCATCGAGAAGGGCTATGTGTCCCGGCCTGATTTGGGCATCGGGCATCGGCCCATCACCCCGCAACTCGCCGGCTACTATGGCCTGGCAGTGAAATGGGGCGAGTTGGTCATCAATGTGCCGGCCGACACTCCGGCCGCGCGGGCCGGCCTGCAACGAGGTGACATCATCACCGCGATCAATGGCCAGGCCATTGATGAGGAACATCCCTTCATCAACATCCTCTTGCGTTACCAGCCCGGCGATACCGTGCAGCTAACCATACAGCGAGACGGCCGGGAACAGTCACTCTCCGTCACCCTGGGCCAGCAGCCGCGATAAATCATCGGGGCGACGCTGGTGCGTCGCCCCTGCCCTGAAGGGCTAAAGCCGCCGGGTGGCATAGTGGGTAGATTCCCAGCCGAAGGTTCTATAGGCGCGACTTCAACGTTTGGTGTGAGATATGGCGGTCACCTGAGGGGCGTAAACCACCGGCCGACCGCCCGCTTCGCGGCGGTCGGTTTGAGCGTCCCTCGCGTAGCGGGGGGACACCCGGCCGCCGGACCAGCCAGGTGCGACCTCGGTCACTAATTCACTGAACTTGGGACAATTCTGGAGTCGAGCCTTCAGGCGGGGTGTATCTTGTGGGCACAACCGGCTAAAGCCTCTACTCCTTGTGGTGGGCGACCAAAGTCCAATAATTCACACCAAGCGTTTCAGTGGGCAGCCTCTCTTACCGGCCGGTAGCCTCGTAAGTATACGCCGCCATCTCGGTAGTGAAGGGCGTGCAGCCGCTGACCACCAGGATAGCCTTTTTGTTGCCCCCCAGCCCGGCGATGGTGATCTGCCCCCGTTGTTGCTCGTCCAGCGTCATGCGGCGCACGACCGGCGTGGCCCCGGTCTCGATGACCTGCACGATGAAGCGTTGCGGCAACACGTTGGCGATGCGCACGAACCCGGCCGCCTGCCAGCCATCGTCCCCGCTCTCTGCATCATAGGAGTAGCCGATCTCCGGGATGGCGATGTCATCCACGATAAAGCCTGGCTCGTTGAGGGCCTGGTCGGTGACGTACTCGAAGCGGATGAGCACCTTCCTCCCGGCGTAAGGGCTGAGGTCTATGGATTCCTGGACCCACTGGGGCGATTGGCCGCGACCGCTCTTGCCGGTGTAGCCGTGGCCCAGGTTGGCCTCGTTGGGGTTCTTGTCAGTTGTGTGTGTGCCTTTCAGGATGTTCCAGGTCTGACCATTGTCCGGGGAGACCTCGACGTAGGCGTAGTCAAAGTCTGGCTCGATGTCGTACCAGGTCCAGAAGGTGAGCGTCGCTTTGCTCACGCTGCTCAGGTCAAAGGCGCGGGTGAGGGTGGTGTCGCTATCATCGCCACGATTGCCCCACCAGACGCGCAGGCCGCTGTGTGGGTCTGCCCCCACGACCCGGACAGTGGTGGCACCCTGGAAGCGGACTGTCACGTCGCCGGTCACATCCAGCTTGATATAGTCGGCGGCATACTGGTGGACGGTGGTGCTCTCTTGGGCGGGCAGGTTGCGCTGGGTCGCCGCCAGGCTGGGGGCGGGCAGGCGGAGCTTTTTGTAGCCGTATTGGCCCTGGGCCAGGCTGGGCGCGTTCAGATAGTTGGCGATGACCCAATCGGCAAAGACGTCGTTGAAGGAGAGGCCGTGGTCTTTTAGCACGATGTCAAAGGCGGCGAGGCCGTTCTCTGGCCGGGCCACCACCGCCCGGGTGGCGGATTCGCCAAAGCGGTCCAGGAAATAGGTCATGAACAGGTAAGAGTTGCCATAATGAGGGGCGCGGCCGTCCACGCTGCCGTCCCAGGTATTGAGTTGGGTATCGGGCTTTTTCAGGAAAGAGTAGTCCGCGCCGCCCACGTCATAGCCGTTCAGATAGGCAGCCAGCTCAGAAAAGCCCTCATTGACCCAGGTATCCTCGTTAAAATCCTCATGCCAGTGGATCATGTGCTGGAACTCGTGGGCGATGGTGCTCAGGTAGTATTCGTCGCCCGGCCCCGCGCTCTCCAGGTTGCAGAAGAACATCTCCTTCTCGTTGGAGCGGGCGTAGATGACCCGGGGATACTCGTCCACGGAGGAGTAGTAGCCCCCCACCTGGGGGACGTAGCCGTTAAAGATGTGGATGCGCGGATCATTGTCCACGCCGGGGGTCCATTCGGAGCCAAAGAAGGCCCGGTCGGTGGGATAGATCCGGTTCTCAAAGGTCTCCATGTCGCGTTTGAGGAGGTCTTGGTCCACTGTCATGCCATCTTCTACCCAGGCGTAGGAGTGAGCGGTCTTGTAGCGCAGGGTAGCGGTATGCTGGCGATACTCGTCAGTGTCCGAGTGGTGGACCCAGAAGGTCTGCTTGTCGCCGATCTGAAAGTCCGGCGTGGTGTCGTTGACCACGCGCTTGACCGGGCCTTTGACGCCCTTGAACCGCATCGCCAAGTCCACGGGGTCCCGGCCGGGCAGCGTGGCGGCGTTCAGGGTCTTGAGGGTTTCCAGGGCCTCTGGCGGGACGGCGCCGGCCTGAGTCGGCCTGGGTGTGGGGGTGGGCCTGGAGGGCGGGGTCTTGCGGATGGACTCGGTGCCCAGGGTGTAGAGCCAGGCTTCCTGAAAGACGGCCGTGGTGGGTGGCTTGTCGAAGGTGGCGGCGGCCAGCCCCACGCGGCCCCGGCTCAGCCGGTTATCTTCTATCGTGACCAGCAACTCGCCATTAGCGTACAGGGCGATGCGGGGGCCTCTGGCCTCCACGCGCAGGGCGTTCCCGCTGCGGCGGACGGCGTCGGACTTGGTCCAGTTCTGGGGGGCCGACCACTGGCCGTTGGCCCGGCAGAGCAGGGCGTACTGGTTGGAGCGATTCACCAGAAAAGCGTAAAAGTTATCGTCGTCGGCGTAGCGCAGGACCAGGCCGTAGGGGTTGTCCGGGTCCCCCTCGTCCTGGTGGGCGATGGCAGCGAACTCGATGTCGTCCACGTCTACGGGCAGGGTGCTGATGAGGAGCTGGTTGGCGGTGGTCACCTGGATGGCCAGGCCCTCATCGGTATAACTGATGGAGCCGGCCGCGGTGTCCAGGGTCTCCCAGCCACTCTCCTGGTCGGTAAAGTCGTCGTGGAGGATGAGCCATTTGTCCGGCAGGTTGGGGGGAGACAAGGCGCCCAGGGGGCGTTCGCCGGGCTGCACGCCGGCAAAGTTCTTGTGGATGAAATCCTTGTCCGTGACCCAGCTCTCGGTCTGGGCATCGTAGACGCGGACCTGGTAGCGAAATCCGGCCGCGCTCACCCGGCCGGCCAGCCAGTCCTGGAAATGAGCGTTGCCGGTCTCAAAGACGATGATGTAGCGTGCCCGCCAGACCACGGCGCTCCACAGGGTGGGCACGTCCGGGTAGCCCAGGGACAGCGCCCACCAGCCGGCCACCACCTGGGTGCGGCCGGCCTCGTCGAAGGCGCCGGAGACCATGTACATCCCCACCAGGGCGGTCTCGTCGTCGGCGTCCACGTCAATGACCTCGTAGCCCAGGGCCTCCAGGTTGGCGCGCACCTGGGCGGCCGGGTCCGCGCCCTGGGCCGGGGGTGCCGCGGCCGGGCGGGAGTGGGCCAGGGCCGGGGCGAGCAGGGCCAGGGTGACCGCCAGGGTCAATAGAAACCAACGCGCACGACGTGCGGGAGCGTTCATGTTGTCACCTCTGTTTTGGGGGATTGTCTGAACCTTCCCACAGGTTAGAAAGCTGGCATCTGGTCTGACTTATTGGGCCTGGACCTGCGGGAGGGTAGTCGTAGGGCGCGTTTCCATGCGCGCCGCCGGCCAGCGGGCGGCTATGGAAAGCCACCCTGCGATTTTCGTGTCCACGGGGTGCGCTGGGGCGCGTGTGAGTCTCCTCGGAGGCTGGAGAAACCAGGTTTCTTACCTCGCGGTCGGCCGCACTGCCGCATACGCCGCGATGATCCGGTCCAGCAGGCGGTCGAAGGCTTCGTCCACGATGCGCCGGGCCGGGTCCGCGTCGTACCAGGCCAGGATCTCCTCGGCCCCCCGTGAGAAGGGGATGGTGGCCGCAAAGCCCGGCACGAGCCGCTTGATCTTGGTATTGTCGAAGATCATGCTGTGCGCCTTGTCCCCCAGCAGGCTGGCGCCCCACTCCGGGTCGAAGGCGGCGATGCATTCCGATGGCACGTGTACGGCGCGCAACTCGGCGCCGGCAGCCCGGGCGAGTATCTCGTAGATCTGGTTCCACGTCAGCACCTCGTCGGAGGTGATGTGGACTGCCTGGCCGATAGCGTGGCTATTGCCCAGCAGCCCCACAAAGCCTGTGGCAAAGTCCTCGTGGTGGGTGAGGGTCCACAGCGACGTGCCGTCGCCGTGGACGATCACCGGCTGCCCCCGCCGCATTCGGGCGATCACGGTGTAGCCGCCGTGCACCGGCAGCATGGTCCGGTCGTAGGTGTGCGACGGGCGCACGATGGTCATGGGGAACTTTTCCTCGCGGTAGGCCCGCACCAGCCGGTCCTCGCAGGCGATCTTGGCCCGCGAGTAGGCCCAGTAGGGGTTATCGAGCGGGGTGGACTCGGTCACCGGCAGGCTGGCCGGGGGCGTCTGGTAGGCCGAAGCCGAGCTGATGAAGACGTACTGGCCGACGCGGCCCCGGAAGAGCGCGAGGTCGGCCTCCACGTGCTCCGGCGCAAAGCCGATCCAGTCTACCACCACGTCGAACGTGCGCCCCGCGAGCAGGCGTATCACCGCCTCGCGGTCGCGGACGTCGCCGCGCAGGACGTGCGCGCCTGGGGGGACCGGCCGCGCGCTCTGGCCGCGATTCAGCAGATACAGCTCCAGCCCACGCTCCACCGCCAGCCGGGAGCAGGCCGAGCTGATCACGCCGGTGCCACCGATGAAGAGGACCTTCATAGCTGCGTTCTCCTTATCGTCCCACCGCCCTGAGGTGCCGCTCCAGGAACGCCAGCACCTTCGACCAGGAGTCCGCGCCTTACCTCGACGCTGGTCAGCCACCGCACGGCGTGGATGTCACTGACATCAAAGGCCAGATCCGTCGCAGTCAAACCAACTGCCGACGGATTAGGCCCAGTACCTGACGTAGAGCCACCTCCGGCGTGGCGCTCAGATGGCTTTCGACGACTGTGGCCTCGTCGCCATCGTGAAAATGAGCCGGGAATGTGCTCACGCACGGATGGTGCGGCGCGTTGTCCCAGCGATACAGCCGGCCGCGCTGACGACGCTGCTCCCAGTGATAGGCATAGTCTCCATCCACCGAAAGCCAGACATCGAGGAATGAGCCATCGGTCAGCATCAGACGTAGCTTGTTGGGACTGGTAGGCGTTCCTCCAACGAGTGCCGTGTCTGTGACCACATCCTGGAACTCGGTCCGGGCCAGGTGTGCCAGGGCCAGGTACGTGATCAGCATCGTTCAGTCCTTTTCCGCCACCTGCCGCAGGTGCGCAATGTGCGCCTCTTTGTTTTTCCAAACGATGTAATCTTCCCACGCTGGATGCCCGGCCACCTGCCCATCCTGGATCGCCTGGTACAGGGCCTCTTTGGAAAAGACATCGTATCGTTCACGGATTTGCGCGATCTCCCACTCCGCCAGCCGGATCTCCTTCTCAATAAACGCCAGCAGCCCCTTGCGGATGAGGTCATTTTCTGACATTGCCAGCGTAGTACTCAGTTCTTGCGTCAGTGCCTGTACATCCATACTTGACACCTCCAAATCCTTACGTTATGATGACCATTATACCGCACAACCCGGCCGGGTGCAAGAAGTTGTACTTGGGGTTTTGCGCGAAAGTCGCGCAAATTAGCGCAGAGCGGTCTCCAGAAAGGCCAGCACCTTCGGCCAGGAGTCCGCGCTGGCGCGGGCATTCGCCGCCGGGCTGCCGCCCAGGAGCAGGTTGCCCGATTGGGTCGAGCCGGTCATCGGCAGGTATAACCCACTGATCTCGTGGCCGGCGCCCTCGTACTTCAGATGCTCGTAGGGATACGGGTGGTTGTGTGCCCGGAGCCGCGCCATCACCATGTCTCCCATCGGCGTGGAAGGCCATAGTTGGTCGTCGGTGCCGGAGAGCAGCAGCACCGGCCCGTTGATCTTTTCCACCGGGATGGTCGCCGCAGCGACGGCGGCCTGGTCCTTTAGCCCTTCCTCGTAAGAAGACCGCAGCGCGGCCGGTTGCCCCAGGATATACTTGAGCAACTCGATGGTGAACCCACCCCCGACGAACGGCAGTCCCTGCCCGCCGAGTGACCAGGATGACCTGATCCCCTGGCTGTAGCTCTGCGGGTTGCGGTATAAGCCCATCCCCACGACGGCGCTGGGCTTGTATGCTACCACGGCCCGGATGTCCTCTGGGTGCATCGTGCCGAGCAACAGTGCCAGTTCCGCGCCTTTGGAGCCACCCATGACGGCGATGCGGTTGGGATCCACGGCTGGCTGGCTCTTGAGCCAGGCGATGGCCGTGGCAAAGTATTCCAGCGGGATCTCGACCAACTCCGGGGGCAACGGGTCAATGCCAAAGTAGGCCAGGGCCAGGGTTGTGTAGCCCCGGCAGGCCAGCAGCGCGGCATAACCCTCGCTCAGACCGCCCTCGGAGCCACCCAGGCAGATCACCGTCGGATGAGGGCCGGGTGTTATCGGATAGAACAGGGTGCCCACCAGGCCCTCTTCTTCCACCGGTTGTCGTATCACCTTCTCGTCCAGCACGAACAGCCGCCGCACCTCGACGCTGGTCAGCCGCCGGCCCTGTGCTTCGGCGATGAGCGTCACCACCCACGGATCGAGCGCGTTCCCGGCGCGTCCCTGCTTTACACCCGTCGGATGCATGGACCAGAACAGGCCCATCCCGTCGGCCTGCGTGTATGTGCCATAGAGCGGTGCCGCGCGGGGCACATCCACGAGGCCGCTGGCATCGGCCTGGAACGTGGCCCACGACTCCCAGGTTTGGCCGCCCTGTAACGGGGCCTGGGCGCGCAGCGTGACCGGCTGGCCGGGTTGCAGGCCCGTGACCCGGATGGCGATGGGCGTATCTATCAGCGTAGCCGGTTGGTCCACTTCAATATGGTAGGTGCCGTCGTAGGCGAATCCCTCCCACAGGCTGGCCGGGGGCGTGGGGGGCAACGTTGGCGAGCTGGGGCCGCCGGGGCAACAGGCCGCCAGCAGCCCCACGAGCAATGCCGCCGTTATCAGGAGGTGTGCAAACCGGATGGCGATCATGGTCACTCCTTTCATGGAGATTCACTACCGGACACTTTTCAATCACGAATGATGCGAATGGACGAATGACACGAATTGGTATGAAAAACATTCGTGAGATTTGCCAGATTCGGGTCATTTGTGATGAAACTTGCGAAAATGTCCGGTAGTAAATCATGGAGACTCGATCTTCCAGACGTGCACCAGGGGCTTGTCCCCATCGGCCAGGGGTTCCAGCACGTAGAGCAGGCCCCGCGCGCGGTCAAAGGCGGCGTCGCCCACGTGGTGCCATTGCCGGGGGGATGTGACGTGGTACAGGACCGGGTCAATGTCCAGCGTGGCGTAGGGCTGCGGCTCCCAACGCGCTTTTTCGCCCCGGGCCACGGCCGCCAGATCAGCCGGGTCGTAGAAGATGATCTGCCCCACGAACCCCTCGCTCCACCAGCCGCGTTGGTCATTGGGTGGCGCCGGGACCGGCGGATAGGGTGGCTCCTCTGGCCACTCGGTCCCGTCGGCAAAGCCATACCAGGCCCGGCCGGTGCCCTTGGTGCCCACAAAGACGACGGCGGAGCGGTCGCCGGCCGTCAACCAGGCCCCGCCCATCCACTCGTCGGCCGGGTTGTAGCTGGACATGGTATGGTCGTCGCCGGCCAGGATGTCGGAATACAGGATGAGGGGCGTGGCCGCGAGGTGGGCGCCGGGCGGGGGCGGGTTGCCTTCATTCCAGGGGCCAAAGGCCAGCAGGGATGGCCCCCGGCCCCCCTGACCGCCGTCGCGGAACCGGCCGGTCGCCAGCAGCCTGCCCGGCGTGTTCGCCGCCGCCCAGGCCGGGTCAATGGGGAAGAGATAGTCGCTCGTCACAAAGTTGATGTAATCGCCGATGGTCCACGCGCCGGCCGGCCGGGGATCGGCCAGGTTCAGCTCGCACCAGCCGTGGGACACGTCCGGCTGGCCGCGCAGCGTGTCGTCATCGCGCTGTGGCACCTGCTGGAGGTGATAGCCCCAGCAAAAGTAGAGCTTGCCGGTCGTCTGCGCGCCCTGGGGCGGCAGGCAGGCCAGGCCGGCCTTGGCCAGCGTCCCGGGAAAGTCGTCAAAGCCTTCGACTTGATCGAACAACGTGCCCCGGATGTTCCGAAACTCTTGCCGGGTGGTAGCGGTATTCAGGTCGGCCACGTTTTTCGCGGGCGAGTTGACCGGGACCGGGATGCCGATCTCGGAGACCCACTGCTTCTGGTCGTTGCCGGTGCCGAACAGGGAGCCGGGGTAGCCATCGGCCGGGCCGTCCGGGTCGCCCTCGGAATAATAGGCCAGGGCGTGGCCGCTCCAGGTCCAGCCCAGGTCGTCGGCCGTGTCCGGCAGGCGGAACGCGCCCTGGTAGACCAGGTCTGTCGGTTGGAGGCGTTGCGTGGCGACCGCGACCGTAGGGAGGGGGGCACCGGTGGGCTGCGGGCCGACGGCGGCCGGCCGGGGCGTAGTCGGCGGGCCGTCGGTGCGGATCGTCTGCGGCAGTTGGCAGGCGATGATGATGAGTATAGCGCAAGCGAGTCCCGCGATTCGCCGGGCGTTCATCTTGACTCCTTCTCTGAGATTTGTGCGGCGGCGAAACCGCTGCACAAAATCCCGGGGTCCCTTTCCCCCACCCAGGGGGTGATCTTCGGGGGCTGTTTTCATGCTGTCCCCCTGCGCCAGCCGTCGCCATCGGATCGCAGACCCGACGGGAGCAGAGCAGCCTTTATTGCCGGTGGCGGGCGAAACCTCTCCAGGCTTTACACCTGGTACAGCAGGTCCATGTACCGCTTGAGCATGTCGTCTATCACGGTGCGGGCCGGGAGCGTGGCGGCCAGGCCGTAGACCGGGGCCAGGTGGCCTTTCTCGTCCGGGTGGGCCTTGACGTGCTCGACGGCGGCTTTCAGGTCCTCGACGAAACGCTCCGCCACGCCGGGCAGGGTGTGGCGCAGCGTCACGCAGAGGTGGACGCATGGCGGGTGGTGCAGGCCGTTCAGGCTCCAACCGCGTTCCGACATGGCATCCATGACCTTGTAGATGTCCAGCGTCTGCGACCCAAAGGCGATGACCCACAGCGGGTCGCCCAGGATGTAGAGGTCGGGTATCTCCCGAATGCCCTGCTTGATGACGGCCGCCGTCTCCAGGATGCGCCGGGTGGCATCCAGGTAGCCCTGCTCGCCGATGGACACCATCGCCGCCCAGCACGCGGCGCTCAAAGCCCCGGGCCGGCTCCCGGCAAAGGTGGGCGAGAAGTAGAGTCCCCCGGGCCAGTCGGCGATGGTGTAGAACTGGTAGTGACGCAACTCGCGGCCCCGGTACAACACCACCGACGTGCCTTTGGCGGCATAGCCGTACTTGTGTGTGTCGGCCGAGATGGAGGTGACGCCGGGGAGCCGGAAGTCGAACGGCGGCACATCGTAGCCCAGCCGTTCCGCCCAGGGGAGCACGAACCCGCCCAGACAGGCGTCGGTGTGAAAGCCGATGCCGTGTTCCCGGGCCAGCCCGGATAGTTCAGCGATGGGGTCCACGATGCCGTGGGGGAAAGAGGGGGCCGACCCCACGATGACGATGGTGTTGGGAGTGATGGCCCGGCGGGCGGCGTCCACATCGGCTCGATAATCCCTGTCCACCGGGATGCGCACTGGCCGGACGTTGAAATAGTGAGCCGCCTTGTCAAAAGCGGCATGGGCCGTGACCGGGAAGATCATCTCCGGCCGGGTGATGCCCCTGGTCTCCCTGGCCCAATCGCGGTAGGTCTTGATCGCCAGGAGGATGCTCTCGGTCCCGCCGGAGGTTACCGTGCCGCAGATCTCGTCCTCGGTTCTATCGGCGCCCAGCATGTGGGCCGTCATGGAGACGATCTCGGCCTCGAACTTGCTCGCGCTGGGCCACAGGTCCGAGTGGAGGGGGTTGCTCTGGGAGTGGAGGGCATAGACGCGGTTGAGAAAGTCAATGTGCTCATCGTCGCCGTGATAGACGGCACCGGAAGCATAGCCGCTCTTCCAGCGAGTGGCCTCACGGTCGCGCAGGGCCTCCATCTCGCGGAGGATCTCCGCCCGGTCCCGGCCCACCGGCGGGAGCCGGTCGCAGGTCGGGAACTCGCCGCGATAGGGTTTGAGCGCGGGTTCCAGGCCGGCCATCAGCCCGTCGTACTCCTTGTCAAGCTGACGCTGCACGAGGGGAATGGCCTTGAGGCGTTTCTCCCCGGCCGCGACGAGACGACGGGGCGCCCGGCCCAGCAGGCGCATGACCAAATCCATGGGTCTCATTTCTCCTCCCCGAAGGGTTACGTGCCGGCCACCGACCATAGACCGCCGTCATTGGTCGGTCGTCAGCGTTCGGCGGTCGGCGGTCAGCGTGCCCGATTCAGCCGCTCGTATATCTTGCGATTGGCCTTGTAGATATGCAGGAACTCGGCGAATAGCTCGTCGTAGAGGTGGCGATGGGCCGGGTCCGGCTCATAGGTGCGGGCGATCCGGATGCGGGCCGGGATGTCGTCGAAGGTCAAATAGCCCAGGGCCACAGCCCCCAGGAACCCGGCGCCCCGGGCGTTGGCCTCGATGGGGTCCTGCACCTGGCGGATGGGTCGGTTCAACACGTCGGCCATGATCTGGCACCACACGTCCGAATTGGCCCCACCGCCGATCATGTTCAGGGCCGCAAAGGGTCGCTTGATGAACCCTTCTACGGCCTCCAGCAGCCAACGGGCGTTGTAGGCGACCCCCTCGAATATGGCGCGGATCAGGTGGGCCCGGGTGGTCTGGAGAGAGACGTTGTGCAGGCCGCCGCGCAGGGCGTGGTCTTCCACCGGCGTCCGCTCCCCGTAGAGCCACGGGGTAAAGATCACCTTATCACTGCCGGCCGGCGTCTCGGCCACGATGCGGTCGAATATCTTGTACACGTCCGGCACTTTTGCTTCTGCCAGCAGCTCATCCTCGTGGTAGAGGATGTTATCGCGCAAGAACTTGAGGCACGCGCCGGCCGTCTCCTGCTCGTTGCCGATGAGGTAGCGGCCGGGGATGGCCGAGGGGATGGTAGCCATGTTGTGGGCGATGTCGGTCTTTTTGAAGGGCACATGACAGGTGAGCCAGGCCGAGGTGCCCACGTAGAGATGGCCTTCATAGTCGCGTACGGCCCCGGACCCGATGGCCGCCGATTGCACGTCTGGCGTGCCCATGACCACCGGCCGGCCGGCCGGCAAGCCCAGGTCGGCAGCAGCCTGCGGGGTGAGCGGGCCGAGGACATCCACGGCCTGTTTGAGGTCTGGCAATTGATCTCGCTCCAACGTCGCCAGCCTGAGCAGCCGCTTGTCATAGTCCACCTGGGCGAGGTTCCGGTTGTCCGTGACCCAGTGCAGGGTGATGGAATCATAGGAAGCGGCGAACTGACCGGTCAGACGCAGGTTCAAATAGTCTTTCGGTTCCAGGAACTTGTAGGTGGCCCGGTAGACCTCTGGATGCTGGTGGCGGAGGTAGAGGATATGGGCGATGGGGTCCTTGCCCGAATGACCGGGGATGCCGCCGGTGAGCCGCAACCAGGTGAGCAGCTTGGTCACGGCATAGCCCTCGATAGTCAGGTGACCGCCGGTGAGGGCTTTGACGTAGGGCGCGCCGCGAGAGTCCATCCAGATGATGGCGTTCATCAGGTGGCGGCCTTCTCGGTCCACCGGCACGGTGCCGGACCACTGGCTGGTACAGCAGACGCCCACAATATCATCCACCGGGGCCAGGTTGCGGGCCAGCAGCCGCCGCGATGCCGTCGCGATAGTGCGCCACCACTCGTCCGGGTCCTGTTCCGCCCCGCCGCCGGGCAACAGGATGACCCGATTCTCCTCGAACTCGTAACCCACCAGCTCGCCGTGGGTGGAGACCAGGGCCACCTTGGGGCCGTTCGTGCCCAGGTCTATCGCCAGGATGTACTTGCTATCGCCAACCATTCGCGCCTCCCTTTGTCTCTATCTCCCCTCTCTATCTCCCCTCTCTATCTCCCCTCTCTATCTCCCCTCTCTATCTCTCAAAATACCGCCTCAATTGCTCCAGCCGCAGCACGCCGTCATAGTCTAACCCCTCGCCGCCGTGCTTGAGTTGCCCGCGCTCACCGTCCACATCTCCCAGGCAGGTGACGACGATGTCTGCATCGCTCAGGTCTTCCCGTTCGGTGTAGACATTGGTGGTGGCCACCACGTTCATGCCGGCGGCCCTGGCTGCCAGGACACCGTTGCGCGAGTCCTCGATGACCAGGCACTCCTCCGGGCGCAGGCCCGTCTTTTGCAGGGCCAACAGGTAGATCTCCGGGTCTGGTTTCTTCTTGCTCACCACATCCCCGGCCAGGACAAAGTCGAACCGGATGTCCCGGAGGATGTTATACGCCACGGCGCGGGCGGCCCGCTCGTTGGATGTGGTGCAGACGCCGATGATGAGGCCGGCGTCCATCGCTTCCTTCATCAGCCGGCGAACGCCGGGCCGGACCGGGAGCGCGCCGCTCTCCACCAGCTCGATAAAGACCTCGGTCTTGCGCTGGTGCAGCCGCCTGATCAGGGCGTCTTCCTCCTCTGGCGTGTCCGCCAGGCGCAGGCCCTCCTCGCGGAAATAGTGCTTCATCCGCTCCTTACCGCCAGCGATCTGGAGCAGCTCGTGGTATCTCTCTACATCCCATTCAAAATCGTAGCCGAACTCCTTGAAGGTGCGGTTAAAGGCCACCCGGTGGCCGTCCCGCTCTGTGTCAATGATCACGCCGTCCTGATCGAATATCAACGCTTTGATCTCGGCCATACTCCCTCCTGCACACGCTCGGTGTCACCCCGCACCTGGGGCGGCGGGTGGCACACCCGCCGCGAGCCAGGCTTAACCGCCTGGAGCGGCGGGTGGCACACCCGCCGCGAGCCAGGCTTAACCGCCTGAAGCGGCGGGTGGCACACCCACCGCGAGCCAGGCTTAACCGCCTGAAGCGGCGGGTGGCACACCCACCGCGAGCCAGGCTTAACTGGCAAAAAAGTCTTTGATGATATGTACTGCCAGCCGGTTCTCCTCTTCCGTACCCACGGTGACCCGGAAGAACCCGTTGCGGCCATACATCTCGGCCTGGGGCCGGAACAGCACACCCCGCTTAAGGGCATAGTCCACCATGTCCCGCCCACTCTTGCCGGCGTCTGTGCCATCCATCAGGATATAGCTCCCCCGCGAGGGGAACACCGTGAGGCCGGGGACAGTTCGCAACTCGTCCTGGATGTACTGGATCCAGCGGTTATTGAACTCGATCCGTTGCCGCAATCCCTCCGTATCCTCCAGGGCGGCCAGGGCGGCCCACATGGGGATGGTCCCCACATTCCAGAAGACGAGCATGGCGGCGATCTGGGCGATGACGTCCCTGTTTCCCAGGGCGTAACCGAAGCGCAGGCCAGCCAATCCATACGCCTTGGACAGGGTGCGGGTGATAAGGACGTTGGGATATTGCCGGATCAGCTTCATCTGGGACCAGTCCAGCCCGGCAAAGTCAATATACGCCTCGTCCACGACAAAGGGGATGCCGGTCTCGGCCAGGCGGACGAAATCCGCGCCGCCCATGAAATTGCCGGTGGGGTTGTTCGGGTTGGCGATGACGATGATTTTGCTCCTGGGGGTGATGGCCGCCAGGATCGCGTCCACATCGAACAAAAACTGGCGGTTCGGGAGATCATAGATCATCGGCACCGACACGATCTGCCCGCCCAGGACCCGGCAGCGTTGCGCATAGATCTCAAAGCATGGCGTATGCTGGATGACCTCATCGCCGGGCTGGACAAAGCTCCGAAAGATCATGTCGAACACCTCGCATGACCCGTTGCCGATCATCACGTTCTCCGGGCCTTCGAACCCGTTGATCTCGGCGATCTTGCGCCGGACCACAAGACCCTGGTCCGGGTAACGATTCGCCAGCCGCGCGTACTCGTTGATGGCCGCCAGCACCCGAGGCGAAGGCTCGCAGGGGTTCTCGTTGGACATCATGCGGTGCAGGCTCCGGTCCCGCCAGGCCAGCTCCAGGTGATTGGACACGTACATCTTTTGCCCGCGAATCCAGGGCACGAAATACTCATCTATTGGTTTCATATATCCTCCAGTGTGCAAATAGGCAAATGGGCAAATAGGCAAATGGGGACGGCTAGATTTGCCTATTTGCCCATTTGTTCATTTCCTATGCCTTACCCGCGCTGCCCAGGATGTCAATCCAGTGGGCCACCACGCGCCGGATGGCGTCTTTGACGGCTTTGTCGATCTTGCCGGGGTTGTATTCGTCCCGATGTGCTGAGATGTACTCGAATGTGGTGTCAATGAGCGTGTGTTTCAACTCCGTGGAGACGTTGAACTTGGCCCCGCCCACGGCGATGAGTCGTTGGACCGTCTCCACCGGTAGCCCGGTGCCGCCGTGGACCACCAGGGGCACGCGCACCCCACGCCCGTTGAGCAGCTCGTTGATGCGCCGCAGCCGCTCAAAATCCACCTTGGGGTCCGCCGTCTTGTAGACCCCGTGGGCCGTGCCGATGGCCGGGGCCAGCAGGTCCACGCCGCTCCGCTCCACGAACTCGACGGCCTGGGCCGGGTTGCACAGGGCCGCCTCGTCCTCCACCACCTTGATCTGGTCTTCCACCCCGGAGACCGTGCCAAGTTCCCCTTCCACGGAGATGCCCCCCCGGGCGTGGCAATAGTCACAGACCTCTTTGGTTAGCCGGACGTTCTCCTCAAAGTCTTGTTTGGAGGCGTCAATCATGATATTGGTATAGCCGGCATCGGCGCACTGTTTGCAGTAGGCCACGTCCTCGCAGTGGTCCAGGTGCAGGGCGATGGGGATGGGCGCGGATTCCGCCAGCGCCCGGTAGACTGCCACCAGCACGTGCGGCCCCAGGAACCGGGCCGGGGCCACCGAGGTCTGGATGATGAGGGGCGCCCGCTTTTCGATGGCTGCCTCCACCACCGCTTCCATCTGGATGAGGTTGGTCACGTTGAACGCACCGACGGCATAGCCGTTCTGGGCTGCCGGCAACAGGATCTCTTTGGCAGTTGCGATGGTCATGTTATCTCCTCGTATAATATGTGCTCGCGCGGGGTCTGCGACCCCGCGCCCGGCGGCGAGTGGCACTCCCGGTGGTCACAGCCGCGAGCCAGGTCATCTCATATCTCGCTGTGACGATCTAACTCCTGGAGCATAGCCCAGACGAACGCCTCGGTGCGGGCCACCACGTCCGGGTCCAGGTTTGCCACCACGTCTGTGGGCCGGTGCCACTCCGGCAGCGCACCGTCACGTCGGTGGTTGACCAGAGTAAAGACCCGGAACCCATATCGGCCGCCGATGGCCCCCTCAGTGTAGGCCCCTTTGAAGGCGTGGCTGTATGCCCCCAGCTCAGGCCGGTCGGCAGCAATACGGTCAGCCAGGGCCAGCAGGTCCGGGTCGCTGCGGATGGGGAGCAGAAAAGTCTCCTGGGTCAGGTAGGCCGGGGTTGAGCCGGCCCCGCCCACCGAGTCCAGGGTCAGCCAGACAGGGCGGCCCAACTCGTCCCGGTGCCTCTGGGCAAAGGCCTCCGCCCCGTAGCAGCCCACCTCTTCACAGCCGGAGAGCACTGCCCACACGGTCGTATGGGTCAACGGCGTCTGCGCCAGTCGTTGCGCCAGGCTCAGCACGATACCGGCCCCCGTGGCATTGTCGTTGGCCCCGGCGGTGTAGGGAGAGCGGTCCGCCTGGAGGGTGATGAGGAGGATGAGCAGCACGACCAGGGCCAGAGGCAACGAGAGCAGCCGCCATAGCCAGCCCCCAGGGTCGAATATCCCGATTGCAAACAGGATAGTCAGGAACACGCTGGAGACCAGCCCCACTGGCACCATGGAGTTGAACAGCTTGAGCCAGCCCGGGCTGGAGAAGACCAGCGGCGTGCGGTGAGTGTCCAGGTGGCCCAACAAGACCACCTTTTCCCGCACCTCGCCGGTGGGCTGAATGCGCGCCCACACGTTCTGGCTACGCCCCTTGGGCAGCAGCCAACGCAGGGGATTGGGCCGAAAGGCCAGCTCCAACAGCACCGAGACCAGGGCCAGTAGCGTCAACCCCAGGGCGATGAGCGATCCCCATGCTCCACCGATCCAGAACAATAATTCCCCGACCAGTACCAGCCCGGCGAACAGGGCATAAGGATACCAGGCGGAACGGGCACTGATAAAGGTCTCGGTGACTGGCTCCAGGCCGGCTTCTTGCAAGACCCGGGCCGCGTAGCTGGCTGCCTCCGTCTCCTGCGGCGTGGTGGAGCCGCGCGGCCCGATAGTCTCGGCCAGGTAGCGAACGTGATCCATGGCGGTCATGGTCTTTCCTCCTCGTATAATTAGGTGCTCGATAATCGGTGGATGGTCTGGTATCATTCCCCCCACAGCGGCTTTACCTCCGCCACCCAGGCGGCGAACCCGACCGGGTCGTCCGGGAAGCGTTGGTAGAGTGCCTTCATCCTGGCCGCCGTCGCAGAAACCTTCAGCAGCCGCCGGAAGCTGGCCCACGAGAACCCGCCGCTCAGCACGCCCCCCAACAGCTTCAGGCCCATCGCCACGGTCTGGCCCAGGCTCATCTTGGTCTCGTAGTAGAGATTCATCTGCCGAAAGTCCTCGCCGGAGAAGATGAGGTCGTGGTGGAAGAGGTAGTCCACCTCCCGGCGCGACAGCCCGGCGGCGGCCGGCAGTTGGACGAACATGGAGGCGAATTTGGCCCCCTGGCCCCGGAAGTAGCGCACGTTGTACGGCCACAACGCCGCCCGGCTCACGTCGCCGCGCCGCAGGGCCTCGATGGCGACCTCGGCCGCGATCTGACAGGCGGTGAACGACGAGGTGACGCCCTCGCCGGAGAAGGGTTTGGTCTGAAAGGCGGCGTCGCCCAGCACCAGGAAGCCGTTGCCCACCAGCGAATACGGCGAACGGCGGTAGGGGGTGCGGCCCTGGCGAGTCTGAAGCACCCGCCCCGGGTCGCCAAAATACTCCTCGCGCCATTCGCGGTGCTTCTGCCAGGCATACTCGTAGGAACCGGGCTGGCCGATGCCCAGGATCGCCCCCTTGCCCCGGCTGGGGTTCCAGAAAGCCTTGTGGAAGGGGTAGAAGTTGAGGCCGGTGGGCATACCCGGCGGCAGGTCGTCCCGGAACTCCAGGCAGACGTACAGGGCATCCTCCGGGCGAATGGGGTCAGTCTCCACACCCAGTTCGGCCGGCAGCTTTGTGCGCACCACGCCGTCTATGCCGGAGGCGTCGGCCACGATCTGGCCCCGCACCTCCAGCGGCGCGCCGCCCTGCTCGGCCCGTACCCCCACCACGGTCCCGTCTTCTATGATCGGCCCAATCACGGCCGTCTGGTCCCGAATCTCGGCCCCGGCCTCTCGCGCCAGGCGGTGCATCCGGCGGCAGAAGACCGGCTTGTTCATCACGTAGAAGGCGTAGCGCACCTCGTTCCGCACCTGCAAATCGGGCGACCAGGCCAGGCCGGTGGCATAATGGCCGATCAGTTCGTCGCCTTCTGGTTGCGCCAGGCCGAACTCGTCGAAGCGCACCTCGTCCATGTGAAAGATGTCAATGTCCTGGCCCACCTGGTCCAGGCGTTGCTTTTCCAGGATGATGACCCGCTGGCCGGCCTGGCCCAACCGCCAGGCAAAGTAGCAGCCGCTGGTGCCGGCGCCGACTACGATGGCATCGGCGTCAAGTTGCTGAACCATCAGTTTGCCTCCCTGACTCGGACAGGCCGAAATAAGGTCAACCATGAAGGACACAAAGGACACGAAGGACTGACCATCTTACCTTTGTGTCCTTGGTGTCCTTTATGGTTCAAAAAACAAGGCTTTCACGGCGTCGGTCCTGTTCCAGCCACTGCCGGGTGGTGTGTTCCCGGCGGCATCGTGGACACAAGGCCCACGTATCCGCCGCCTCCGGCAGCAACTCCGGCAGGAAGGCCAGCGGCTCCGGGGCGAAGAAGCGTCCGCAGCCTGGGCAGGCGCGCAACTCCACCGTGGTGTGCCAGGTGTGCAGGATGCGCTGGCGGCCCCGGTCCTCGATGTGGATCGCGCCAAAGGGACAGACCAGCGTGCACAGTCGGCAGGCGATGCACCGGCGCACGTCCACCGCCGTATAGGTCTCGGTGCGGTAGGTAGCCCCGGTGGGACAGACCTTGACGCAGGGGGCATCCTCGCACTGGCGGCACTGGGTGGAGAGCTTGACACTATCCACCTGGACCACGGTGTTGCGGGGTTGCAGCCGTTCGCCGGCCAGGACTGCGCCGATGATGCTGCCGGCCTTTGTGTGCGCGGCGGCGCAGGCCAGCTCGCAGGTATGGCAGCCCAGACAGCGTTCGGGGTTGACCAGGATGAACGGACCTTCCACGGGCATAATCTTCACCTCCCTTATGCGGAAATCGTCGTGGTGCGATCGCTGATCGTCGGTTGCGGTTCACCTCCTTTCATAGTTGACTACTCCGAAAATAACCCCCTCGCTCGCGGCGGCGACCGTAGGGAGTGCCACCCGCCGCCGGCGCGGGGTGGCACACCCCGCGCGAGCATGGTCGTGCAGCATATTCCGTCTCGTCTGCCGTTGCTCGCACCCACGCTCTGCGTGGGTGCGAAACGCCGGGTCTCGCGGTCAGGGCCGTCTCGTCTGCCTCATGCCCACGCTGAGCGTGGGCACGAGGCAAGGGGTGGCACACCCCGCGCGAGCACGGTCGCGCAGCATATTTTCGTTCTACGGGGTGCGCCCCCGCGCGTGGGGAGCTCCTCCCAAAAAAGCAGCCGACCGGCCACTATCCAGGTCAGCTGCCAAATGAGCATGGTATTACACCATGGTCTTCACTTGTAGGCGATTACCAGCACGTCGAAAGATTTGGTCTTGGCCGCATCAGAGGATATGATGTTGTATGTGAATCCCATCGTGCCGCCGGGTGCCAACTTTTCGCTACCCACCCTGACACCATAGTGGACGCCGATCAGGTCACCGGCCGCATCATAGAGGGTGACCAGGATAAAGACCGAGCTGGTGGTGTAGGTGGTATCGTTAGTGATGTCGCCGGTAATGGTGTTGTCGGAGCGGTTCACGTTGCTCACGGTCAGTTCTATCGCGTAAGCGTCATGGCCGTCCGGTGCCGGGCGCACTTCCGGCTCGAGCTGGCTCACCTGCGCCAGGTCAAAGCCGTATTCCGTGGCCCCAAAGAAATGGCGAAAACAGGATTTCTGCCCCGGCTGCACGATGGGCCGTTGCAGCCTCGTGGTCAGGTCTTTGGTGGTGGGGATAACCTTGCCGCTCTTGTCTTTGAGCGTCACGTAGACCAGGTACCAGCCGGTATCCACGGCCTGGTTTGATATGTTCTCTACCTCGCCCATGATCTCCACCGCGCTGTTGCCCAGGGCATTAGTGCTTTGCACATAGCTGATGATCCGGAATGGCATTTCGCCTGGTACTGGTGCCTGGGGAGTCGCCCGTGGCTCAGGTGACGAGGGCACAGGGGACTTGGTTACTACGGTGAATCCGGGACCGGCCGTGCCCTGGCTGGCGATCTCGGTGGCTGGCGGCGTGAGTGCCGCTTGCGAGGGTGTTGGTGTAGTCTCAAGGGGGATACTGCAAATGCCCACCAGTCCGCCAAGAGCCAGGCACAGGCAGCAAACCACAGCCAGGGCGACTATGCCGATGATGATGGGGATGACCGGCCGGCTACGCTGGCGGGGCGCCGGTGGCGGGGAGGGTGGCATGGCGGGTTGCAGGCGTGTTCCGCAATGACCGCAGAACACCTCATCTGGCATCACCTCACCGCCACAATTGGGACAGTGCATGTTCCACCTCCGTCGTAGATCGGCGTTCATAGGGGCGATATTAGCTTACCACATCGTGCTCTGGTTGTCAAACCCCGGCGATTGACATCCGGGCGTAATTTAAACGCATGAGGACACTGCTTCACTCCCCACTTCGTGTCCCTTCGGGGGAGGGAAAAGAATGCCTCATAGGGGTTTTGGCGGCGGCAAAGCCGCCAAAACCCCAGAAAGGCTTTCTCTCCCCCTTGTTCCCTCCCTAACAGGAGTTATACACGGATGTCAACCGGCGAAAACGGTCGGTTCTTGTCAGGAACGGGAGAATATGGTATACTTATTCCAGGCGGGAGTAGCTCAGTTGGCAGAGCCCCTGCCTTCCAAGCAGGCTGTCGCGGGTTCGAGCCCCGTCTCCCGCTCCAACCACCCGGATCAGAAGAGGCCGTTGCGTCAGCAACGGCCTTTCTCATAGGCCCCGGCTCACCTTACCCCAGTTTCGCCAGCCGCTCGTCCACTTGCTTTTGCAGGCGTTTGTTCTCCTCTTCCAGTTCGGCGATATGCCGGGCGATAGCCTGTAGCTCCTCCTCGGTAGCTGCCAGCCTGTCCACGTATTGGGCGCGCAATGCGCCTTCCTTGCCGGTGGTGCCCAAAGCCTGCATGTTGCCCTGGATCTGGGTCTGGGCCGCGTAAACTTCCTGGCGTCGGGCCTCTTCTTTCTTGATGAGTTGCTCGTTGGCTCCGATCTGCTGCCAGAGCTTGAGCAATCCCTGTAGCTCGCCAGAGAGGTCCTCTCGTAGCCAGCCCCGGCTCACATAGTTCTTGAGTTGATCCACCGTCTGGTTGCGGATCTCCTCGTGGCGGTAGGTCAGACGTCGCTCCTGCACGCGGAACCGGGTCTCCTGGCGCGCCGGAACCTTTACGGCATAACGCCGATGCTCAGCGGTGGTCTCTTCCGGTTCCGGTGTCTCGAATGGCTCGTACCCCTCACGACGCGGGTGCTCCACCAGCACGGTGACATCCTTGCCCAGCGAGTTGTTCACCTGGTAGATACGCTGCTGGACGTCCCATTCCTCGACGACCAGGTAGGCTTTTTGGACGCGCAGGCCCCGGATCTCGCGTTTGCTGTCGGCTTCTTCGCGGATGCGGACGCCCAGCTCGACCGAATAGGGGACCACCATCTCCGCGCCGTCTGCCGTGAAGGGCAGCACAGCCTCGCCCACGTATTCACCGGCCTCCAGCACCGTGACCGGACCCCGCTCCAGGGTGAGACCGGTGGCATTGTTCAGGCGCAAGGTGGCCACGGGATGCGCCGGGAGTTTGCCCCCATTGTAAATGAGTTCCTTACGATAGGACAGGTCAGCCGCCACGATGGGCACCATGGCCGATTGGCCCCGGCCCACCGTCACCGGCGTGCCGATGACATACTGGAACAGCTCGCCCAAGGCTTTGCCGGTCGCGGTGGGCTGGACGGTGGCGAGCATCTTCTCGCGGGAGATCTCGGCTCTGGGGGGAGCGGCCGGCGCGCGCAGGGCCACCATGTCTTCCATCTCTCTGGTCATGGCGGCACCCAGACTCACCGGCGCTGGCGGTGCCGCCTCAGCGAACTCGACCGGGGCGGCGGCCACACGCTTTTCTTCCTCCACCACCGGCCGCTCTGGAGTGAACGGCGTGTACAGGTCGTAAACGAACGAGATGGGCATCCCGGCCACCAGATTGAGGGAGATGCCGGTGAGGTCTTCTTCCAGCCGGTTGTCAAAGATGCCCCAGCCTTGCAGCAAGGCGCGGGGGCCGGCCGGCGTCTCCCCGGCCACCAGCCGGTAGCTCACGCGCCAGGTGGGGGCCGGGGCGATGTAGCTCACTTCCAACAGGTGCTTGCCCGGCGAGAGCCGGATCGTCACCTGGCGATAGTCCTCCTGGGTCAGGGCCGTGTCCAGGAAGAACCGCAGGTCTCTGGCCCCCCGCTCGTCCTGGATCTCGACGCCGCGCAACCGGCCCAGGGGCAACGTCGCCACCGTCTGCCCATCCTCGCGCAAGAGCGAAACCAACGACGTATCCAGGGGTTGGCGTTCGGACACCTCGTCCAGGCCCAGCAAGGTCCCGGCTTCCGTTTCGGCCTGGTCTAGCAGCAGGCGAACCCGTCGCCCGCGCAGGCTCACCAGCAGGTCCCGCAGGCTGCGGGCATCGGCCAGGCGCACGGTGCAGCCGGCCAGGCGTTCCTCCCGGCTCTGGGGTGTGGCATAATCCACGCCATACACCTGCCCGCCGCCCCGGTCAATGACGGTGAGGCTCTTGAGGATGTCGTTCATCTCCTCGACGCGAAAAGAGAGTTGTACTTGCTCGCCGCTCAGTTGGGCCCGGCGTTGGAAGAATCCCACGCCGTGCTTGTATAAGGTCATGTGAACGATGGGGATCTCGGTCATTATCTGCTCCTTTGGATTGGTGGTAGGGAATTGCCCTCATTATACCACGCCCGCTCCAGAACGCAATGACGGTGGATCCCCCACGTGATACACCCACGGAACTTGCGGACGAGAGCAAAAGGAGTATAATGGGGCATAAAACCGGGGCTTTCAGAACAGCCAGGTATGAGATGTCCATGCTCGCGGTGGATGTGCCTGGCCCACCTGCCGCGAGCGAGAGCATATATTATACGAGGGAGGTGTGGTCGTGCCAGACAAGATGCCGGTCCTCGCCGTGCATGGCGGGGCCTGGAATATACCGGCTGACCTGGTGGAAGCTCACGCGGCTGGCTGCCGGGCCGCGTTGGAGGCCGGCTGGACTGTGCTGATGGCCGGTGGCCCGGCCACCGACGCCGTGGTGGCCGCCATCCGCGTCCTGGAGGACGATCCCACGTTCGATGCCGGGATTGGCTCGTTCCTGAATGCCGATGGGGTGGTAGAAATGGACGCCGGGATCATGGTCGGCGATGGATTGCACGTGGGCGCAGTGGCAGCCGTGCGCGATGTGCGGCACCCTATCGAGCTGGCCCGCGCGGTGCTGTCCAGCCCCCACGTGTTACTGGTGGGCGAGGGGGCCAGCCGCTTTGCCGGGGCTGCTGGCATCCCCCGCTGTGACCCGACCGAACTGGTCATCCCCAGGGAGCGAATGGTCTGGGAGCGGATCCGGGCCGGGGAGATCGGCCTGGTGCGTGCACAGTTTGGCCCCTCGGATACGGTGGGGGCTGTGGCGCTGGACGCGGCCGGGCATCTGGCGGCCGGCGTCAGCACCGGTGGCAGCCTGTACAAGCATCCCGGCCGTGTGGGGGACGTAGCAGTGCCCGGCGCCGGCTTTTACGCCGATGATGCCCTGGGCGCGGTGGCCTGCACCGGTCATGGCGAGCGGACGCTACGGGTAGTCTGGGCCAAATGGGCCGTGGATCAGCTATCTGGAGACCGGGACCCCCAGGTTGTGGCTGAGGCCGCCGTGCATTATCTGTTGGATCGCGTGGACGGTCGGGCCGGTTTGATCATCGTGGACCCCCGGGGCCGCGTGGGTTGCGCTTTCAGCACGCCGCGCATGGCCCGGGGCTGGGTGGGGCCGGGAGGGATGTTCGTGGCGGTATAGGCTCCAGCCGACAAGTACCGCCAGAGAACGGGGGGTGCTCCCCCACAAAGCTATGGTGAACTCCTTGACGCCCCGAGTTCTTGACAAACGAGGCAAAATTTTGGACGCGGATTCACGCTGATTTTCACAGATTTTTGTAACTGCCTACCCTGAACCCTCCCGCAGGTTAGAAATGGGCTGGCAACCGATGCAGCCGGTCATCTGGGCGTGCTCTGGTCTGGTCATTGCGCCCAAACCTGCGGGAGGGTAGGTAGTTACAGATTTTTTTGAAATCAGTGTTTATCCGCGTTTATCCGCGTCCGAATAAACTCGTTGGTTTGAGGCGAAGCTTCGCTGGACGGTTACGAGTCAGGATGGTTCGGCCTCTGAAGCCTGCTCCTGGGATCAGGTTGGGAGGAGCAGGGGCGAGGGGATAGCCAGGGCCGGCGGTTGTGGTCGGTGATGCTGGCCGGCGACAGCCCGGATGGTGGTGACAAGGATGTCTGGAGGCGTATCTTTGAGCAGATAAGCTTCGGCACCGGCGCGGAAGGCTTCCAGGCGGGCGCTATCCTCACCGGCCAGGAAGATCACGGCCACGTGGGGCCAACGGGCCTTGAGTCGGCGCGTGGTCTCCACACCATCGGCCAGGGGCATGTGATGGTCCATCAACACCACGTCCGGGGCCAGGTGTCGCATTGCCATCAGCACCGCCGGGCCGTTATCGGCCTCGCCGATGATCTGGAGATCAGGCTCCAATTCCAGAACGGCGCGTATCGTGGCCCGTGTGCCGGCGTGGTCATCGGCAATGAGGATGGTAATGGGAGACATGGAGACCTCGGCTCTCGATTCCAGGGGAGGAAACCTGAAACAATTACCGCCATTATTTTACCGGCAGCCGGCTCGCCGGTCATGGGGCCGGGGTCTCAAATCTGAGCCTAATCCCGGTGAGGGGGGTGCTGCGTCTGCGGTCTTAGGCCTCAGACCGCAGTTGTATCTGGGAGACAAATTAAGGTATGGGAGACGGCCACGTCAGCCAGAGGTCTGACCTCCAGGGATACTTCTATCTTCCCTAACCCCGGCTTGTGGGGTTAGGCAACGGCTCCGCCGTCGCCCAACCCCTAAGAGCCTGTCTGAAAACCATCAAGGACACAAAGGACACCAGGGGCACTATGCGGTTTTTATTCGTTTCCTTCTTGTCCCTTTGTGGCCTTTGTGTCTTTGTGGTAAGCTTTTCAGACTGGCTCTAAGAACCCTTTGTTCCCCCTGCTGTGGAAGCAGCAGTTTTATCCACGCCGAACGGCGTGACCACCCTCAGACTCTAATAGCACGGTCAACGCCTCCACCAGCCGGTCCACATCGTCCTGGGTATTGTAACCCTGGATACAGATGCGCACCAGGCGGCGGTCATTCCAGCTTATGATGGGGACTTCGATGGCGAACTCGTCATACAAGCGTTTCTTGAGGGCACGCCCATCGCCGGGGGGCAGGGGAAATGCCGCCATCTGGGCAAACCACGTCGGTGAATCGGGAGTGAGAGGGGGCAGACCAGTCAGGGCAGTGATAGCCTGGCGCCCATAACGGACCAGTTCGTGGCACGCCTGCTGGACGCGCGGCCAATCGTGCTCGTGCATGAAGCGGATCGCGGCCGGGACTGCCAGGTACGCAGCGATGTCTTTGGTCCCCTGGTACTCTTGCTGGTCAATGAAGGGCGAGGGGCCGGGTTGCTCCGGTTCCCAACCCCAGCTAATCACCAACGGTTCCAGGAGGGGTTGCACATCGCGGCGGGCATAGAGGAAAGCCGAGCCTTTGGGGGTCATCATCCACTTGTGGCAGTTGCCGGTATAGAAATCCACCCCCAACTCTTCCAGGTTCAGGGGGATTTGCCCCGGCGCATGGGCACCGTCTATCACGGTGATGATCCCGCTCTCCCTGGCCCGGCGCACCAGTTCGGCCACCGGCAAGATGATGGCCGTGGGCGAGGTGATGTGGCTGACGAACAACACCCTGGTGCGGGGCGTCACCCCGGCCCAGATCGCCTCCACCACCTCTTCGACGGCGTTCACCGGCAGGGGCACTGGTTGGCGGATATAGCGCGCGCCTCGTTTCCCGCAGACGAAACGCCAGGTGCGGTCCATAGCCCCATACTCGTGATCGGTGGTCAGCACTTCGTCGCCTGGTTCCAACGGCAACGAGCGGGCCACGATATTGACGCCGGTGGTGGCATTGGGCACATAGACCAGGTCATCGGCGGTCGCGCCAACAAAGGCCCCCAGGGTAGAGCGAGCCTCCTGCATCAAGGAGGCGAACCGCCGGTCCAGAAACTCTATCGGCTGGCGTTCCAACTCCAGTTGCCAGGCCTGGTAGGCCGCAAAGACCGGCCGGGGACAGGCACCGAACGAGCCATGGTTGAGAAAGACCACGTCCTGGCGCAGCAGGAAAAGGTCACGCAGAGGGTTCGTTTGTGGCATCATAATCCCTTCCCTAGATCGTACTGCCTGCCCTGAACTCCGCCCAAACCTGCGGGAGGGTTGGCAATCCAGGCCTACTCTGGGAGTGACAGCACCTCGGCCAGACGACTCTCCATCTCGGCCAGGTTCATAGCTCCAACCCGGACGCTGATGATCTGCCGCTGACGGCTGATGAAAAACGTGGTCGGCAGGGCGGTGAGGTGATAAGGCCGGGCTATGGCTGCGGTTGTGTCATCCAATAATACCGGAACCGTAAAGCCGCTATCCTGGATGAACTGAGCCACTCGCTCCCTCGGCTCACCGATGTTGACAGCCAGCACTACCACACCCTGCTCTTTGTATTTCTGGTAGAACTGTTGCAGATGGGGCATCTCAGCCCGGCAAGGTCCGCACCAGGTGGCCCAGGCGTTCAGCACAACGGGCCGACCCTGGTAGTCACTCAGACGCACCGTGTTGCCAGCCAGGTCCACCGTACTGAAATCCGGAGCCAGGCGGGCAGTAGTGCCGGGTTGTTCAGTGACCGCCGGGCCACGCTGGTTGATCGCCAGGCCCGGCCGCAAGACGAAATACCATAACCCACCCGCCAGCCCCACCACCAGGATCAACATCACGACGATGACCATCTCCCCTGAAACACGCGAGTGAGCAGATCGCCCCTTCCTGCGGCTCATCATCTCGGCCTCCACAAGTTCGAAAGAGTGCCCACGCGCGGGGCGCACCCCGTGGGATGAAAATATGCTGCGCGACCGTGCTCGCGCGGGGTGTACCACCCCGCGCCGGCGGCGGGTCACCCAGTCAGGCCTAGGCTGGCAGACCCGCCGTGAGCAGTGGGCATCGGTTGACACACCGCATCGGATATGATAAACTCTCCATATACCCCCTACGGGTATAAAATTATACACGACCTGCGCCCTATTGTCAACGAGGGCAGCACGGCAGCGAAAAAGTCAGCCATGCCAGACCTTCATTTCACCACCCAGATCACAGCCGTACCGCATATCGTGGACGAGCGATGCAAGGCTTGCCGTAAATGTGTGGCCCGGCAGGTCTGCAAGAGCAAGGCTATTATCCAGGTGGAGCCTGGAGAGCCGCCGTTCATTGACGGCAGCCGATGTTACGGTTGTCATGTATGCTTGCAGGCGTGCCCCCATGCTGCTATTGCCCTGAACGAGCGGGCCGGGCCTCGGTGAGTACGTGACAGCGCCATTGACGTGCCAGTGAACCGTTGGTATAATCGTTTTCGCTGACCAGGCGGGAGTGCGCATTGATGAGAGGTAACTGCTCGCTCTCCCGCAGGTTCGTGCGTTTTCGCGGACACGCCGGGTGACGGCATGTAGACGGGGAACACGGTTTCCAGCAACCTGCGGGAGGGTAGGCTGAGCAATTACGATGAGAGTATTGGGACTGGCCGGCAGCCCACGCCGGGGCGGGAACTCGGAGACGCTGCTGGACCGGGCACTGGCTGGGGCGCAGGACGCCGGCGCTGACGTGGAGAAAGTGGTAGTCAGCCAGCTCAAGATGAGCGGTTGCCGGCACTGTGATGGCTGCGCCAGGACCGGCATCTGCGTCGTCCAGGATGATATGCAATCGCTCTACCCCAAGTTGCGGGAGATGGACGCCCTGATCGTGGCGTCGCCCATGTTCTTCATGGCTATCACCGCCCAGCTCAAGGCCGTGTTCGACCGTTGTCAGTGTTTGTGGGTCGCCAAGTACGAACTGGGCCAGTCGTTCGTGCCGGCAGGGTCGCCCAAACGCCCCGGTCTGTTCATCGCTCTGGGGGGCACCCGGTTCAAGCATCTCTTTGATCCTTCACGCACCATCCTCAAGTCCATCTTTGCTACCCTGGATGTGGCTTATGGGCCGGAGTTGTTCTATCGCGGCATTGACAAGAAGGGCGACATCTTGCAACACCCCACAGCCCTGGACGAGGCGTATGCGGCCGGCCAAAGGCTGGTGGAAGGTGGAAGGCGGAAGGATGAACGCTCCGCGTGAAGGTGGAAAACCGGGCCGCCGGAGAGTGAGCCGTTTCCCCGGAGCAGAGGCCGAAACGCTAGGGCCGGAACGCCAGCGCACGGCGGCCATCACGACCCTGATCCTGTTCGCGGTGGTGGCGATCGGTTACCTGTGCTCGCCGTTGGATCTGGTTCCAGATACCATTCCCCTGGCCGGCTGGCTGGACGACCTGGTAGTCATGTTACTATCATCGGCCGGTGCGGTGATCTCGGCCAGTTACCTCCAGGGCTATGAGCTGAGTGAGTGGCGCCAGTGGGCCCCGGCGTTGGTGCGCGACCGGGCCTGGCGTTGGGGAGCGGTGTTGGCGGCCATCGTGCTCCTGATCGTCCTGATACTGGCGGTGGTGGCGATTGGCCTCGTATGGTTGCTGCTCAACGTTGGGCAGACCTGACGGGTTTTATGGGAGGCTGTTGTGACCGACGTGCGTTATTGGGTTGGGTTCAACAAGGTCGTTGGGGTGGGGCCGGTCAAGGTGCGACGTCTGCTGGATCATTTCGGCGACCTGGAAGCGGCCTGGAACGCCTCGGCGAGTGCGTTGGCGAAGGTCGGCCTGGACCGCCGGGCCGTCGAGTCCGTGCTGGCCACCCGGGCGGCAACCGATCTGGATGCTGAGCTGGCCCGCCTGGATAAGCTGGGCATTCAGGTACTCACCTGGGACAATCCCGACTACCCGACCCTGCTGCGGGAGGTCCACGACGCGCCGCCGGTTCTCTATGTTCAGGGGCAGCTACTCCCCCGCGATGCCTGGGCCGTGGCGGTGGTGGGCACGCGCCGCGTCACTGCCTATGGCCGCGAGGTCACGTCGCGGCTGGCCGGCGAGCTGGGGCGTTGTGGCGTGACAGTGGTGAGTGGTCTGGCCCGGGGAGTGGATTCCGTGGCTCACCGGGCGGCGTTGGAGGCCGGCGGACGCACCATCGCCGTACTGGGCAGTGGCCTGGACGTGATCTACCCGCCTGAGAACCGCAAGCTGGCCCAGCAGATCACGGAGCAGGGGGCATTGGTCTCCGATTATCCTCTGGGGACCAAACCGGAGGCCAGCAATTTCCCGGCTCGCAACCGCATCATCAGCGGTCTGACCCTGGGCACCCTGATCACGGAGGCCGGCCTCGGCAGCGGCGCGCTGATCACCGCCGATTTCGCGTTGGAACAGGGCCGTGAGGTATTCGCCGTACCCGGCAGCATCCTCAGCCGCAGTTCCGGCGGCACCAACAGCCTCATCCAGCAGGGGGCCAGGCTGGTGGTCAGCATACAGGATATCCTGGAGGAACTCAATCTCACCATGATCGCGGAGCAACAAGAGGCCCGGGAGGTCCTGCCAGCCAACCCCACCGAGGCTTCTTTGTTGGAGGTGCTCTCGGCGGAACCGCTCCACATTGACGAGATCGCCCGGGGGACGAACCTGCCGGTGGCAGAGGTGAGCGCGACGTTGACCATGATGGAGCTGAAGGGCATGGTCCGCCATGCCGGCGGGATGCAGTACGCGCTGGTCCGTGAATCATCAGCCGAATACCGCACCAGCCTTTGGTGAAAGCTTATGGCCGCGTCTGTCCGGTTGCTGCTGATACTCGGTGTCCTGGTTACCGCCAACTGCCTGGTCTGGGGCACGTTCCTGCTCGTCTGTGGGGCGACCGTAGCCCGACCTGCGGCCCCGCCAACAAGGGTCGTGGTCGAAGCATCGCCAGCGCCAGGGACCAGGATACCCCCTTCTCCATTGCCC
>Ga0209101_1000294_pt1 | contig 42080 bp, 41 predicted proteins | sample ConPoolayeCmetaG_FD_185481 | JGI IMG/M metagenome (GOLD analysis project Ga0209101, IMG submission 185481) | Hot spring microbial mat communities from California, USA to study Microbial Dark Matter (Phase II) - Cone Pool mat layer C metaG... ...
CCTATTCTCTTGTTTCCCCCTCCCCACGCCGCTCTGCGGCGTGGGGAGGGGGCTAGGGGGTGGGGCTTGTCGCGATGGACGGCACGGCTGAGTGATTACCTCGATGGTTTCGAGCGGTGGATGGGTTGAGGCATTATGGCTATCGTCAATCATCTCCGAGCATTTATTATCGAAATCCCCATGTTTCCAGACGTTCGTAACCATCCACAATCGCATACGTGCGCTCGATGTGCGGACGGGTGAGAGACGCGCGCGCTGACCACCACAGGGGCAGGATGACCGCTTCGTCTTCGACGAGGATTTTTTCAGCGGCGCGATAGAGCGCGCGACGCTGGCGTATATCTACCTGACGCGCGGCGGCTTCAATTGCCTGATCAAAGGCGGGATTCTTCCAGCGCGTGAAATTGTCCGGCGATTGACTGGTAAACACGTTACCAAAATTTGCCGCGTCGGGATAGTAGGCGCAATAACCTAATCGAAAAATATTCGGCGCATCCTCGCGCAGTTGTTGGAGATAACTTTTCCAGTCCAGTTTGATGACACGCACTTCGACATTCAACGCATTCTTCCACATCTGCACCAGTGTTTCGGCGATCTGCTCGTGGACGGTGTGACTGTTGACGCCTAACGTGATGGTGGGCAAGCGTTTCGTTCTGCCATCGTAGCCGGCTTGACGCAGGTATTCGCGCGCTTGCGTCACGTTAAAGGGAATCCCCAGCGTGTCCGCAGGATCGGGTGCGGTGTAAAGATGAGGCGGCGTAAACCAGCGCGCCGGTTCGCCCAGACGCACAACCGTAGAGACCAGCGTCTCTCGGTCTATGGCTGCAATGAATGCTTTGCGTACCAACGGATCGTTGAACGGTGGCCTGGCGGTGTTAAAGCCGTAATAGTGTGAGCACAGGGTTGGAACGAGACGCAGATGTGACCTGAGGAACGGATCCTGGCGCGCTTGTTCCGTTAACGCTGCGGTCAAACCGCCGTACGGATCGAGCGAATCGAGCGTGCCGGCGCGATAGGCTTCGAGCGCGCTGACGACATCGGGAATCATCACAAAACGGATGCGCGGAATCTGCACCACATCGGCATCGTACCATGCTTCATTTTTCCGCAACACAATCTCGCGTCCGGGTGACCAGCGTTCCAGCACGTAGGGACCATTCGTCCAGATGTGACCTGGCTCCGTCCACACTGTACCGCTAGCCTGAATCGCTTCGCGCGGCTGCGTCCGTCCTAGCCAGGTGCTGACGATGCTGGGGAAATAGATGGCAGGACGCGTCAAGAAAAATCGCACGGTGGTATCGTTCAATGCCTGCACCCCCAATCCAGCGAACAGTTGATCGAAGGTGGCATCACTGGTCTTTTTTGGATCTGCAGCGCGCAACGCCTCGGCGCCGCGTAAAAGCGCGGCAAAGATGGGCGCCACACTCGAATTGACGCGCGGATCGAAGATACGGCGCACACTGTACACCACATCGTCGGCTGTGACTGCTCGCTGGGGTTCGAGGCGATCTCTGCTGGCATTGTAACGAACCCAACGCGCATCGCGACGCAGAGTGAATTCCCACACGAGTCCATCGGGGGACACCGCCCATGAGATCGCCAGACCGTGTTGCGGCGCGCCGGTGGTCGGGTCGGTCTCCACCAGACTGAGAAAGAGCATCCGCGATATCTGGAGCGCGCCAGGATCGGTTGCCAGAGCAGGATCAAGTGTGGCGGGATCACTTCCCAGATTGAGTGACAGGGTGCGCGGGAGGGCGGGCGCCGTGCTACGACAGGCGGTGAGCACAAGGACACTTGCAAGCACGATGCACCCAGCAACACGGACGAGCCATCGGTCAGGCAAATTGAACATCGCACGGATTATAACGCAAAGCGGGTAAAAGAAAAAGCCCACAGGGTTTGCCAACCCCTGGGGCTTTTTTTCTTCGTCAACTTCCATTCGCCGCCGGGCGAAACTTGTAGCCGTACACAATTACACCATCCTCACCGTACGCGCGCAGTTTACGGATTACCATCTCCATCCGTTGACCGATTTTCAGCGTGTCCGGATTCGCATCCGTAATCTGCGCTTCGACAATCGGTCCCTCGTCCAGTTTCACCATTCCCACGATGTACGGCAGTTGTTCTTCATAGCCCAGCGGCGCGGAGCGGAGTGTCGTGAACGAGTACAGTTCGCCGTGTCCACCGAATTCGTGCGGCGTCATCTGTGTAGATTTACATTCGGTACACACCTGGCGCGGCGGAAAAAATTTCGCGCCGCACCCTGCGCACACCGTCCCTTCGAGTCGAAACCGTTGGTCTTTCAATCGCCAATTGCGTGCGAGATCCATAGCAACCTCAAATTCAATGAGCCAATTGTCCAATGTGCCAATGAGCCAAACCCAATGAGCCAATTATCCAATGTGCCAATGAGCCAAATCCAATGAGCCAATTGCCCAATGTGCCAATGAGCCAAAGGCATTCGCTCATTTGTCATTCGTCATTTGTCATTCGTCCATTTGGCTCATTGGTTCATTGGCACATTGGTTAATTGACCAAGATATGCGTGACCGCATTCGCCGCGACGCCGCCCAGCGATTGAATCATCGCGATCTGCGCGTCCGGCACCTGATTCTTGCCGGCTTCGCCGCGCAACTGCATCACCGCTTCGACTGCTTGATAGACGCCGGTCGCGCCGACCGGATGTCCGCGCGCTTTCAAGCCACCCATCGTGCTAATCGGCACGCGTCCGTGAATGCCAATTTCGCCTTCGCGTGCCAGATACGCGCCGCGCCCGCGTTCCGCGAATCCAGCGGCTTCGAGTGACATCACGCTCATAATCGAGAACGCGTCGTGGACTTCGAACAAGTCCACATCCTGCGGTGTGATGCCGGCTTGCGCGTACGCCTTGCGCGAGGACAACTCGACCGCGCTCAGCCAGAGAGGATCGCGGCGAGCATGTAATGCAAGCGAATCGGTCGCCACCGCGCTCGCTGCAATTTTCACGGCGCGCGCGCGCTGACCGTTCAAGTGCTCCGTCGGCATCAAGACGAGCGCGGCGGCACCATCGCAAATCGGCGCGGAATCCATCACGCTGATGGGGTCGGCAATCTCGCGCGCGTTTTTGTACTGCTCGACGGTGATTGCCGAGCGAAACATCGCGTACGGATTGTTCACCGCGTTCGCATGCGCGTTCATCGTGAACGCCGCGAAATCTTCCGGCACCAGATCGTATTCGTACATATACCGCTTCATCAACAGCGCGTTGAGCGCGACGAATGAAATACCGTGAATCGCTTCGTAATCACTATCCGCTGCCATTGCGAGTGCGGCGGTGGTGTAACAATTCGACGCTTCAGTCAGTTTCTCCGCACCTGCGACAATCACCACATCGAATTGCCCGGACGCGACGGCGAGATAGCCGGCGCGAATCGCCGCGCCACCGCTGCTGCACGCTGCCTCGATCTTCATCGCCTCGATGCCGCGCAAACCGATTTCGTCCGCGATGAGCGCGCCGAGATTTTCTTGCCCGATCAATTGTCCGCTCAACATATTGCCGATGTAGAGCGCGTCGGCGTGATCCACGTGCGCATCGCGCAACGCGCCCAAAATCGCCTCTGCTGCCAACTCACGCAGCGATTTGTCCCAATGTTCTTTGACTGGTGTTTGTCCAATTCCGACTACGGAAACGTCTCGCATTGTTGCCTCCATGTCAGTAGAACAGTAAGACAGTGAAACAGTGAAACATAGATTCTGTCCTACTGTTCCACTGTTCTACTTTAGTTCATCATCAACTTGCCGCGATACCGCGCGTACAGCGCGTAATCAATTTCCTCGCGGCGTTGCACATACCACAACGTTCGCGGCGCTTTTGCGACCCGTTCGCGTATTTTCGCGGTCACGACGAACGAAAACGCATCGCTACCCGCGCCGCTGCCGAACGAGCACATCAAGATTCGATCACCGGGTTTGGCAATGTCCAGCACCGCCGTTGTGCCGATCAGCGCCGCGCCCGAATAGGTGTTGCCGATTTTGTTCGAGAGCAAGCCGGGCGCGATTTGCTCCGGCGTAAAGCCAAGTTTCTTCGCCGCGGTTTGCGGAAATTTTACATTCGGTTGATGAAAGATGGCGTATGCAAAATCTCTGGGCTGGTATCCCAGCGCGTCCATCAAGCCGCGCGCCGCGCGCAACGTGTGGTCAAAGTACGCCGGCTCGCCGGTGAAACGATTGCCGTGTTGCGGATAGTGTTGATGCTCGCGGCGGAAAAAGTCCGGCGTATCGGTGACGTACGAGTACGACGCTTCGAGAATCGCCAGCGCGTTCTCGGCGGGACCGACGATGTACGCCGCCCCGCCGGCGCCCGCGGTGTACTCCAGCGCGTCGTGCGGACGCCCCTGCGCGGTGTCTGCGCCAATCGCCATCGCGTACTCTGCCATCTCCGAACCGACGAGCGCGATCGCGGCTTGCAACGCTTCGGTGCCGGCTTTGCACGCAAATTCCCAATCGCCCGCCAGAATCGAACCCGCCGCGCCGAGCGCTTCCGCGACAATCGTGGACGATGGCTTGACCGCGTACGGATGCGATTCGCTGCCGACCCAGATGGCGCGCAATTGTTGCGGCTCGATGCCGGCGCGCGCGAGCGCGTTGCGCGCCGCTTCGATGCTCATCGTCACCGTGTCTTCGTCCAGCCCCGGCACGGCTTTTTCTTCGATGGGCAAGCCATCTTCCGCGCCACCCCACACGCGCGCAATCTCTTCTGCGCGAATGCGATAGCGCGGTACGTATGCGCCGTAGCCGATGATGCCAACGTCACGTTTGGGTTTCATTACACTCATTGCAAACTCCGTATTGCGTATTTCGTATTACGTTTCACGCATCACGTTTCACGTTCTTGCTTTTGAACACCTCTTCCCAATTCACCTTCGCCGTGACCTGCATCATCACTGCCAGCGTAATGATGGCGCCGATGGTGATGACGAGTCCGGTGTATCCCTCGTAGAAGAATGCGTACGAGAAAAGCACCAGAAACAGAAACTGCGAAATGCCAACCTCGCGCAGCGCGAATTTCCAGTTCGCCACGCGCCCCACGTACGTCACAACGAGCAGCAACGAGACGAGCGCGGAGACGACGAACGCGATCTCGATCGCGATGTGATCGGCGAGATACGCGAACAGGAGATGGAACGCAAAGAACGCCGCACCCAAAAAGAAATAGTGCATCGGGTGCAGATTGGTACCGCGCACCGCGCCGATGATGACCAGCACGGTGAAGAAAAAGAGGAGCGAAACCGGCGCAAAGAAACTCATCTGACTTGCTAGCGTGCCCGGCTGCAACTTTTTGGGCATTTCGACGCCAATGTTAAAACCTGCTACCAACGAATCGAATTTCCACGTCAGTTTCCAGCCGTTCGCCGTTTGTTCCTTCAGCGAAGACGAAACGGTTTGCTGCGGAAAATCGAACTCGCGGAAATCGGTGGTGACCACCAGGTTGAAATTTTTGACGTTCGTGATGCCGCTACCAAACTTGTAGAGCCAGCGGTCTACTCCGCGCGAGCGATAAGTGATGTTCACGTTCGCCGTCTCGCGCGCGTTGAGCGTGACCGTTGTGCTGACGCCGCGCGTCAGGTCGCTATCGGGCAGGACGCGCGTGCCGTTGATTTCGAATTTGAAATTGTCGTACAGCGTGTTCGGTGCCGGAAATGTGTACTGCACGGTCATCGTCACTGGTTGTTCGAGCGGATTGACGAACTTGTACTTGCCATCGAAATCCACCGTGTAGGTCGAATACCACAGCAAGCCCTTTTGCCGATAGTCGAGGTGCAGGTTGACGGTGATGTCGGACGATTCGATTTGCACCGATTGCGCGCGCACCGCGCGATCCGCCGACGTGACGGAGGCGGTGGGCGCGACCTGCGTGAGTGGCGGTCCCCACAACTCGCCCACTTGTGGCGCAAGTTGCCGACCCACATCTTGCGTGCGCACGACGGTGACACCCGCCAGTACCAGCCACGCCAGACTCACGCACGCCAGAATGAACACAATCGCAATGAGACGCGGAACTGTCATTGGGTCAAGCTCCTTGGGGTATTGCGTATTGCGTATCACGCATCACGCTTCAACAACTCGCGCGCGCGCGTCACGCTGATATTTTTCTCCGCGACCAACTGCTCTGCCACGCGCTCGATGTCGTCTCCCGTTGCACCGGCAGCGATGGCGATTTGACGCGCGTGCAACGCCATATGCCCGGCTTGAATCCCCTCGGCGGCGAGCGCGCGCAGCGCGCCCAAGTTCTGCGCGAGCCCGACCGCCGCAAGCACCCCAGCGAATTCCGGCGCGCTCTGCACGCCCAGAATCTTCAATCCGATTTTCGCGAGCGGATGGGCGTTGACTGTTCCCCCCACAATGCCACTCACAATCGGCAACTCAAGCGCGCCGACCAGATCGCCATTCTCATCGCGTTCCCAGCGGGTCAGCGCGCGATACTGCCCACTGCGCGCCGCATACGCATGCGCGCCGGCTTCGACCGCGCGCCAATCGTTGCCAGTCGCCACAACGACCGCGTCAATGCCGTTCATAATGCCCTTGTTGTGCGTCGCCGCGCGGTACGGGTCTGCCTCTGCCAGCGCGTCCGCCGCCACGATGTTTCTCACAATCTCTTCACCGATGTCTTCTTTCCGCACACGACACGCCGCGCGCGCCAATCGTTCGCCGGCAAGATTCGACAGGATGCGCAGGACGACGCGCCCGCCGGTCAACTTTTCGATGAATGGCGCGATCGTTTCGCACGCCGTATTGACCGAGTTTGCGCCCATCGCATCGCGCACATCAATTTTCAGATGCACGACAAGCATCGGACCGACGCGCGTCTCGCGCAACACGCGCACTTCCAGATCGCGCGCGCCGCCGCCAAATTCGACGAGCGTGGACTTTGAATCGGCGAGTTGCAGAATCTCCGCGCGCGCGGCAAGAATTTTTTCGCGCGCCGCGTCCACATCGCGCAGATCAACGACTTGAACCTGACCAATCATCAACGGCGCATCTGCGCTTGCCGTGAATCCACCCGCGTTGCGCACGAGTTTCGCCGCGTGCGATGCGGCGGCAACGACGGACGGCTCTTCGATTGCCATCGGAATCAGATAATCGCGCCCGTTGATTTGAAAATTCGTCGCGATGCCGAGCGGCAAACCGTGAATCCCAATGACATTTTCGATCAAACGATTCGCCAAATCGGGCGAAAGACCACCGCTCGTGAGCGCGGCAATTTCGTTTTCTGTCAACTCAAGACGGCGCTGTCTTTCGGAGATAGTGAGGCGGTAGAAACCTTCGAGGCGAGAAGAGGCAGGCAAATCGAACGACTCCTACAATGTTACAACGCTAATTATACACTTTTTGAACTCTCAAAAACTATCAAAAAGTATAGTTTTACTATCATCTCGCCATAAACTTGACAGAAAATATTTATATTCGGCTCTACTGAGTTTATAAAAGCAACAGCGGGACAGACCTGAACTCTGTCCCGCCACTGCCCGGCGTCTTCGCTTGCCAGACATTCGCTCATTTTAAAACAAAAACTTGAGCACCAGGATTCCGCCAATCAGCAAAGCGGTAAAGGCAAGCGTTGCCCACTCAAAGTACTTGTCAATGAATTCGCGGATGGGAGGACCGAACAGATAAATCAGCCCGCCGACAAAGAAAAAGCGCGCACTACGACTGAGCAAGGAGGCGATGATAAAGACCGAAAAGTTCGAGCGCATAAATCCTGCCGCAATTGTAAAGACTTTGTACGGAATCGGCGTAAAACCGGCGATGCCGACCGCCCAGGCTTCGTATTCGAGAAAATAGTGCCGCACCGTTTCAAAGCCGGCTTGATCAACATAACGGAACAAAATGCCTTGCGCAATTTCCCAGAATTGCCATCCTAACAGATAACCGAACGCGCCGCCGGTGACCGAACCAGCCGCGCAGACCAGCGCATACTTGAAGGCATTCTTTGGAATCGAGAGACTGAGCGCGATCAGCAATACATCGGGCGGTACGGGGAAGAAGGACGATTCGGCAAAGGCAAGCACGAACAATGCCGGTACACCGTAGGGAGTTTCCGCCCAGTGCAAGACCCAGTTGTACAATCGTTTGAGCAAATGCATGGATGTTCAACCTCGAAATTGGAATGTTATGTGCGTGACACATCGAGACCTGTTAGACTCGGGAGAATCTAACAGGTCTCTCAGTGGATTCGCGTTTACGGTTTGCGGGTGGGCAAGGTCGCAGGATCACCGCTGATGATTTGAAAGTTCTTGCCGAAAAAGACCCAGCCCTGCTTATCCGAATCGGGAATATTGATGAGATACCAGAGATCCTCTCCTTCGATGCGTTCACCGCGCGCCTGCGCCAGGAAGGTGACCTGATTGTCTTTACGCAACACACCGAGACGCGCCGATTTACTGCTCGGTTCAGCGCGAATGTTCAAAGTGGTTGCCGTCACCCTGGCGATGACTGGCGCGGGAGTAGGCGGGATGCGCGTGGGCGTTGGCATCACGGTGGGAGGTGGCAACGTAGTAGGCACGCGTGTAATGACGAGCGTGCGCGTGGGCGTGGGCCTGGGACTGACGATGGGCAACACCACTTGGGCCATCACAAACAAGAGCACCGCGCAAAACAACAACACGACTGAAGCGATCGCCAGAGGAATCCACTCGCGACGACGACCCGTCGCGGCGACGCGGCGCGCGGAACGCTCGCCGGCGGGTTGCGTCGGCGAGGGGGCCGGAGTGGGAGGACGCGACACCAGTTTGGGCTCTGGGCGCACAAACGCCGGTGGCTCTGTTGTGGCTGATGACGCAGGTTGGGAAGACGGCGTTGGCGTTGGTGGCGCAGATGGAGACGGCGCTGTTGCTGCTGGCGCGGCTTCGCGCGTGGCGGCAAATTCTTTGGCTACCGGCATCACGGTAGATGAGTCGCGCCCCGGCGGCGCGCCCGACACCCATTCGGCGCCGTCAAAGTACATCCACTTGCCGGTGCGCGGATTGATTTCCCACAAGATGCCGTTGCGATCCTGCACCGCGAGTTTGCTGACTTCTTCCTCGTACTCGGCGCGACTGATGGGTTCTCCGCGCTGGACGCGCGCTTGCAATTCCTTGAATCGAGCTTCGGCTTCCTCAAATGTCATTGGCATAGCACTTTCCTCACAGTTCAACGGTCTGACCGGGCATCGGCACACTCACGGTGAAATCTCCCAGTGAACGCAATGCTCCGGCAAAGGTTTGCGCGCGTGCCTCGTCGCCGTGAACCACAAAGACGCCGCGCAGACTCGCGCGCGTTGCCTTGACCCACTCGAATAATTCGCGACGATCCGCGTGCGCGCTAAACCCTTCGAGCGCATACACCTGCGCACGCACAGTGAACTCGTCACCGAAAATCTTGACGCGTGGGATACCGTCCACCAGACGACGCCCGAGTGTATTTTCAGCCTGATAGCCGACAAACAAAATCGTGTTGCGCGCATCTTCGATGTTATGTTTGAGATGATGCAACACGCGCCCGGCTTCGCACATCCCACTTGCCGAGATGATGATTGCCGGCGCCTTCAAATCGTTGAGTGCGCGCGATGCCTCCACCGTGCGCGTGTACTCCAGGTCGCCAAAACCAAACGGGTCTTTGTGCGCCAGCAACAATTGACGGGTCTCATCGTCGAAACATTCCAGATGCAAGCGAAACACATTGGTCGCATCAATTGCCAGCGGCGAATCCACAAAGATCGGCACGCGCGGAATGTCTCCCGCGTTCATCTGCTGGTGCAAAAAGTATAGCAATTCTTGCGTACGCCCCACTGCAAACGCGGGGATGATCACCTTGCCGCCGCGGGTTACGGTCTCGCGCACAACGCGCGCCAGTTCCTGCGCGGCTTGCTCGAACGTGGGATGGTCGCGATCGCCGTACGTGCTTTCGACGATGAGATAATCGAGATCGGTGACGATTTCCGGGTCACGCAGAATCGGCGCATTAGCGCGTCCCAGATCGCCGCTAAAACCGATGCGCCACGTTCGTCCTGCCTCCTCTAATTCGAGAACGACGATAGCAGAGCCCAAAATGTGTCCGGCATCGCGCAAGATGGCGCGCCCATCGCCATCAAGATTGAACCACCTGTTGTAGGCGCGTCCCACAAAGTAACGCAGCGCGGCTTCGACGTCTGCGGTGGTGTAGAGTGGCTCGACCGGCGGCAAGCCGCGCCGCGACGTTTTTTGATTGAGGTACGCCGCATCTTGTTCCTGAATGCGCGCGCTATCGCGCAACATCAGGGTTGCCAGATCGCGCGTGGCGGTGGTGCAACTGATTTCGCCGCTATAGCCGCGTTGCACGAGCGTGGGCAAATTACCGGCGTGGTCAATGTGCGCGTGTGAAAGAATGACGTGGGTGATGGAGTTGGGAGCGAAGGGTAGATGAGCGTTGCGCGCAAACGCTTCGGCACGTTTGCCTTGATACAAGCCACAGTCCAGCAGGATGCGTTGATGCTCCGTCTCGATGAGGTGCATCGAGCCGGTGGTTGTGCGCGCCGCGCCGTAGAAGGTGATCTTCATTGTGTTACGAGTGTTTATTTTACCACAGGTAGGGCAAATTTTGCTAATTCCACTCCACGAAAGATTTATTGCAACTCGGTTAATTGCGCAGGACCGTCGAGAAGCAGACGCAACCGATTGAGAAGGTTACGCCCGATAACAACCTCCTCACCCAGTTCGTCACCTACAACTAACACGCTGGGTAATTTGCGGTTGACCAATTCCACATCTACAACAAACATTTGCACCGCGCGCCATTCGCCCCAATGACTACGAAGGCGTTTATCCATCACTGCCGGCGCACGAATCTGGCGCAAGATAGAGAGGGGAACAAGCGAACCGTCTGCGCCTGTATCCACCAATGCCATCAATGTCTCGGTTGGATTGCCGCGCTGTTCGTTGCTAAGACGTATCGGTAACACAGGGAAGGGTGGCTGAAAGTGTATGTCGTAGGGGAATTTCATACTTCTCCACCTTCCATCCTAAAGCCTCGGCGGAGGATAGGTTTGTCCGGTTCCTCCTCGACCAGAGTGATCATTACCGGCGTATCGGGAAATTGCGCCACCACGCGGCGATAAAGGGTTGGGAAATCAGCGTCGTGGTCAATCACCTCGCCATTTCGCATGGCGATATATTGACCAAGATACTGTGCTTTCAACTCCGGGTAACGTTCGTGATAGAGCGCACTTTCCTCAGAGATTTTCTTTCGATCCAGTTCCCACAAATATTGTTGTACTGCTTCGGAGAGTATCTCGTCAATGCTTCGCTTGTGTTCTTGCGCTCTCCTCTGGATGAGGCCGTACAATTCTGGTTCGAGAACTATGGTTGACATTCCCCTCCTTTACTGTTACGGCATACTTCAGGATTGCCACACATCCCGCGCGATGTCCGCCATCCCCAGCGCGAGCAATTTTTCGCGGCGCGGCTTGCCGCTCTCCCACTCCCAATCACGATACGCGTAATACTCGCGCAACATCGGTTCGAGCGGCGGCACGTGTCCCTCGCTGCCGCTATCCAGCAACGGGCGCAACATCAGTTCGGGCAACTTTTCGCTTGCGCGCGCGTGGTAACCCAGTTTCAAGTTCAGCGCGCGTTTCAAGTTCATCATCCGCTCGCCGTAGGTCAACACATTGTCGAGGGTGATGTCGTAACCCGTTGCCGCCGCGACCATCTCGATCATATTTTTCACCGGCGGATTGGGGAAATGACACTGCACGAGTGACGACGTGAACGCGCGCCAATCCTGATGCCGGGCGACCGGCGCGCCTTTGCCCTCGTTAGAAAAACGATCCGTCGCGCCGATGCCCAACTCTTCCAGCACGCGCCCGGAAATATCAATCATAAAGTAATCCGATTGGTTGTGACTCGCGCCAATCGGTGAGGTAGCATAGACGATTGCCATTCCCGAGGCGGCGCGCGGATCGTGCATTGGACATTCCAGCCCATTCACCTGCACCGCCAGTCCTTCGACGCCGTAACGCGCGCCAAGATGCTTGGCGCCTTCGGCGAGCAAATCGCCCACGCCTTCGCGCCGCGCAATCAGCGGCACCAGTTGCTCAACCGCGCGCACATCGCCCCAATCCAGATTCATCCCGTCGAGCGCGATGCCCTGCTCGCGCAGGAACATCGCAAAGGCAATCGTCGAACCCGCCGTGATGGAATCGAGTCCGAGCGCATCGCACAGCGAACCGATGTACGTCACGCGCTCCAAATCGGGGATGAGCATCAACGCGCCAAAGGAGGCGAGTGTTTCGTACTCGGGTCCCTCGGCTTCGGGCAAGTCGTGACCTGACGCGCGCGCGACCTTGCGTCCACACGCAATCATACACGCGTGGCACGTGCCGCGCCCGGTGAGAATCGTTTCAGCAAGCACGTTGCCGCTGATGCTCGCGTAATCGAACGTGCCTTGCGTCCAATACTTGGTTGGCACATCGCCCATCAAGCCGAGATAGTCCATCGAACCCGACGTGCCAACAGAGCGAAACATTTGCGTCGAAAGATCATCGGAGAGCATATCGAGCGCGGGACGCAGCGCGGCTTGAAACGCCGCGGCATCGTGCAGCGTGATTTTTGTCGCGCCGGCGCGCACCGCAATCGCTTTCAAATTTTTTGAGCCCATCACTGCGCCCATTCCGCATCGCCCCGCGATGCCTTTTTTCGCGCCGGCGCGCGTGCTCGTTGCGAGGATGAGCGCGTACTTGACGAGATGCTCGCCAGCGGGACCAATCGCGGCAACCGTCAACTGCGAATCGCCAATTTCCGCGCGAATGGCGTCGCCGGTTTCGAACGTCGTTTTGCCGCGCAGATGCGACGCGTCGCGCAGTTCTGCTTTGCCCTCGCGAATCAGCAGATAGACCGGCGTCGGCGACTTGCCGCGCACGATGATGCCATCGTAACCGGCGAGTTTGAGATCGGGCGCAAAGAAATTGCCGGCGTTCGCTTCGCCGTAGATGCCGGTCAGCGGCGAGCGCGCGACGACGACAAAGCGTCCGCAACTGGGCGCGCCGGTTGCGGCGAGTGGACCTGTCATAAAAATCAGCGGATTGTCCGCGCCGAGCGGATCGGTGCGCGCGTCAACCGCATCGTAGAGATAGCGCGCGGCGAGTCCCGCGCCGCCGACGTACTGCGCGGCATAGTGTTCGTTCAGTGGTTCATCGTGAATCTTGCCGGTGGTGAGATCTACCACCAAAAGTTTGCCGGCATATGCATTCATAGTCACCTCAAGTCAATGAGCCAAAGGTGCAATGAGCCAATTATCCAATGAGCCAATGAGCCAAAGCAAATGTGCCAAACAAGCCAAATATGCCAAATGTGCCAAACCATTTGCTCATTTGTCATTTGCTCATTTGTCATTCGTCATTTGTCATTTGTCATTTGTCATTCGTCCTTCGTCCATTTGGCTCATTGGTTCATTGGCACATTGGCTCATTGAGCGAAGCGTTTGGCTCATTGGTGCATTGTCACATTGGCTCATTTTAAAAGTCAACGTGTTTGCCCTCGTAGGCGTACCAGAAGATCTTTTCCAGTTCGGCTCGTTCGGGGACGCGCGAGTTGGCGGTAATCGAAGTGTCGTTTTCGGCGTGATCGAGCATCTTGGGTATCGCGCGCGCAAAATCTTCGCGCGCGATGCCGAGTGATGCGATGTTCGTGTTCGATTGCAAGCCGTTTTCCAGATCGCGCACAGCGGCGATGAGCGCGCGCGTCAATTGCGCCTCGCCCAAGCCGTCCAAGCCGATAAAGCGCGCAATGTCCGCGTAGCGATAGTTGCCGCCGTTTGCCGCGAATTCCATCGTGTACGGCAAAAAGAGCGAAACGGCGCGGCCGTGCGGCACGTGAAACGCGCCACCGAAGGCGTGTCCCATCGCATGCGCGAGCGCGGCAAGCGAGTTGATGAATCCCAGACCGGCAATCGCGGCGGCGTTGTGCATTTTCTCGCGCGCCTCGGCGTCGTTTCCATCGGCGTACGCGCGCGGCAGGAATTTGAAAATGAGGTCAACCGCCTTCAGACACATCCCATCCGAAAAATCGTTATGCCAGTTCGACGTGTATCCTTCGATGGCGTGGGTCAGCGCGTCGAGCCCGGTATCGGCGGTGAGGCGCGGGGGCATTTTCATCGCAAAGACCGGATCCACGATGGCAATCGTCGCGAGCGTTTCGCGCGAGCCAAGCCCTAACTTGCGATTTTCGACGGGATCGGACAGCACGGTTGCCCACGTCACCTCCGCGCCGGTGCCACTCGTCGTGGAGATTTCGATGAGGCGCGCGCGCTTGCCCAGTCCCAGATACTCGATGGGGTTGATGGCATCCGGCTCCAGGTCGGGCCGTTCGTACAGCGCCCAGATGGCTTTAGCCGCGTCCATCGGCGAGCCGCCGCCCAGTCCGATGATCCAATCGGGTGCGTATTCGCGCGCGCGTGCCGCGCCGCGCCGAACGGTATCGAGCGTGGGTTCTGGTTCCACTTCGTCAAAGACGCGCGCTTCGATATTCGCCTGCGCAAGTTGTTCCTTCACAAGGTCAACGAAACCGAGGCGAACCATTTGCGCGTCAGTGATGATGAGCGCGCGCGTACCGCGAATTTGTGCGAGATACGACAACGCGCCCTCGCCAAAGACAATTTGGGGGCTGGTAAAGAACCACATAGTCACCTCAAGTCAACGAGCCAATTACCCAATGAGCCAATGAGCCAAACCAAATGTGCCCAAACGTGCCAAACCATTTGTCATTCGTCATTTGTCATTTGTCATTCGTCCATTTGGCTCATTGGTTCATTGGCACATTGGCTCATTGTTACATTGGGGAACTCGGTGTCAATGCGGGTGCAGGCGCGGATGATTTCTTGCGCGGCTTTGACGTTCTTCATCACCATCGCCATATTGCCCTTGAGTTTCAGTTGACCCGTCATCAACGCTTGAATCGGATCGAGTTTGCCTTGCACGACGAGTTTCCATTTGCCGTACTTGCCCGACATTGTGAACGCAGGATTTTTCTCTTTGGGGTCAGTGACGAGTTTTGCCTCGCGCGATTTGCCGTGCCACAAGTCCATATACAGGTACACGGTCTCGGTGAGCGCGCCTTCGGGTTCGACGATGAAATAAAAATCGCCCTCCCAGTTCTTGGCAGCGTCCTCGTACGCTTGACTTGCGTTCAACTCGTTGTGCAGGGCTTGAATCCACTCGTTGGAACCGAACAAGATCTTTGCCATTGTCTCATCTCCTTTGATGGAATTGGTTTGCGCGCGTGCGCGCGATGACGATTATAACACAGACTCGATGCGTGTCAACGACGCCCCCTTGACAAAATTGGTGCGGTGTAGTGTAATGAAAGACGAAGGACGAATGACGAAGGACAAAGGACGAATGACGAAAGACCACTAACCACTGACCACTAACCACTAACCACTGACCCGAGGTGACTATGCCTGTTACAAAACAAGAAGTTCTCGACTATCATCGCCTGGGGAGGCCCGGCAAGATTCAGGTGGTGGCGACCAAACCCACGCAAACACAGCGCGATCTTTCGCTCGCCTACTCGCCCGGTGTCGCCGAAGCCACGCTGGAGGTCGCGCGCGATCCGGAGATGGCATACGAATTGACGGCGAAAGGAAACCTGGTCGCCGTCGTTTCGAATGGCACCGCGATTCTGGGGCTGGGCGATCTGGGCGCGCTGGCATCCAAACCGGTGATGGAGGGCAAGGGCTTGCTCTTTAAACGTTTTGCCGATATTGATGTGTTCGACATCGAAATCAACGCACGCACACCAGCGGAAATCATCGCCGTTGTCAAAGCGCTCGAACCGACGTTTGGCGGCATCAATCTGGAGGACATCAAAGCGCCGGAATGTTTCGAGGTCGAAGAGACACTCAAAGCGCAGATGAACATCCCCGTCTTTCACGATGATCAACACGGCACGGCGATCATTTCCGGCGCGGGCTTGCTCAACGCGCTGGAAATCACCGGCAAACGCATCGAGCAGATTCGCGTCGTCATCAACGGCGCTGGCGCGTCGGCGATCGCGTGCGGCGAGTTTTGGGTGCGCTTGGGGGTACGTCGCGAAAATATCGCGATGCTGGACACGCGTGGCGTCATCTACAAAGGTCGCACCGAAGCGATGAACCCGTACAAAGCGCGCTTTGCCAGCGATACCACCGCGCGCACGCTCGCCGATGTCATCAAAGACGCCGATGTGTTTCTGGGGCTTTCGGTGGCGAACGTGCTGACGCCCGAAATGCTCAAGACGATGGCGCCCGCGCCGATAATTTTCGCGCTGGCGAATCCCGACCCGGAAATTCCGTACGATGTTGCCAAAGCCGCGCGCCCCGATGCGATTGTCGCGACCGGACGCAGCGATTACCCGAATCAAATCAACAACGTGCTGGGCTTTCCGTTCATCTTTCGCGGCGCGCTCGATGTGCGCGCCAGAGCCATCAACGAAGAAATGAAAATCGCCGCGGCGCGCGCGCTCGCGGCTCTCACCAAAGAAGATGTGCCAGATAGCGTCCTCAAAGCGTACGGACTCGAATCGCTCTGTTTTGGGCCCGATTACATCGTTCCCAAGCCGATTGACCCGCGCGTGCTACTCTGGGAATCGCCGGCGGTCGCGCAGGCGGCGATGGAATCCGGCGTCGCGCGCAAAACACTTGACCTCGCGAAATATCGCGAGCAACTAGAAGCGCGCCTCGGCAAGGGGCGCGAGTTGATGCGCACCATCATCACCAAAGCCAAAAGCAATCCCAAGCGCATCGTCTTTGGCGAAGGGGAAGAGCCCAAGGTCATTCGCGCAGCAATGCAAGTGCAGGATGAAGGCATCGCCTATCCGATTTTGCTGGGGCGCCGCGACATCATCACGCAAAAGATTCGCGAACTGGCATTGAACTTTCAGCCGACGATCATCTCGCCGACAGAAAATCCGCCGAATCTGGAACGCTATATCGAGGCGTACTACAAACTGCGCGAACGCAAAGGCATCACGCGCGCGATGGCGGCGCGCTTGATGACCGGACGCAATCACTATGGCCCGATGATGGTGCGCCTGGGTGACGCGGACGCGTACGTTAGTGGCTTGAACTTTAACTACCCCGACGTGATCCGTCCTGCGCTCCAGATCGTCAAGACGCGTCCGGGTGTGAACAAGGTCGCGGGGATGTACATCGTCATCACACAAGACCAGCGCGTCTTTTTCTTCACCGATGCGACAGTGAACATTGACCCCAGCGCAGAAGACCTCGCGGAAATTGCTATCCTTGTGGCGGATGCGGTCAAAAAGTTCGATCTCGAGCCGCGTATTGCAATGCTCTCATTCTCCAACTTTGGCAGCGTCAAACATCCATTCGCGGACAAGGTACGGCGCGCGGTCGAACTGGTGCGCGCGCGGCGTCCCGATTTGCCGGTGGATGGCGAAATGCAAGCGGACACCGCCGTCGTCGCCAAGATTCTGGAGGAACGTTATCCGTTCGCGTGTGTGCGCGATCCGAACATCTTGGTCTTTCCCAATCTGGAATCCGCCAACATCGCGTACAAACTCTTGCATCACCTTGGCGACGCGCAACTCATCGGACCGATTCTGCTGGGAATGGGCAAAGCGATTCACGTCTTGCAACAAGGTGACGAGGTCAAGGACATTGTGAACATGGCGGCGATTGCTGTTGTGGACGCGCAAGAACAATGACGGATGACGAATGACGGATGACGGATGACGGATGACGGATGACGAATGGGTAAATGGCGGATAGGTGAATGGTGACTGGGTGTCACGCGATCAGGATAGCGCGTCCCGGCGCGCCGTCGCCGTTGTGGATTTTGAGCGGCAAGCCGATGAAGGTGTACGTGCCCGCTTTGATGCCGCGCAAGTTCAGCCCTTCAACGATAATCACGCCTGCGCTCAGCAACGTGCGGTGCGTGCGCGGTTCGCTCGCGCCGTACGTTTCGATGCTGAGGTAATCCACGCCGACCAGTTTCACTCCCCGCGCGACCAACCACTCTGCCGCATCCCACGCGACTCCCACGTAATCGGTTCGGAAACTCGCGTGTTGCCACAGCACCGAATTGCGCGTCTTGAACAAAATCCGTTCGGTGCGACGCGGAATGCGCGCGCGTTCCAGATCGCGTGCGGTAATCTCGCGTTCGAGCCGCGTGAAATCTACTACGCGCGCGCGCCCACACAGCACGTTCAAATCGAGTTGATCAATCGTCTTACCATTCGGGAGAAAATGGATCGGCGGATCAAAATGCGTGCCGGTGTGATTGCCCAGCGAAAGTCGCGAAACGTTCGAGCGACTGCCCTTGCCAATCTGTTTGAAGGGCTCGATGACCACCGGCGGATCGCTGGGGTACGTTGGCATCGTTGACGAAATCGGAATCGAAATGTCGTAAATCTTCATCGCATCTCCTCCACAATCTTAAACGGATTGAAATCGGTAGTGTAATCGTAGTAATCTTCGTGTTCGGCGCGCTTGAGGTAATTCACCACACCGTACGTCAATGGCGTGGCAAGCACTTCGTACAAACACTTGAGCACCCATTCGGTCAGCGAGATGTTGAGCATCACCTCGGGTGTCAAAGTACCTGTAAACGCGATGAGGGTAAAAAGTGCGGTGTCGAAACCCTGTCCCACCAGCGTACTGCTAATCGTGCGTGACCACAACCACTTGCCCTGTGTGATGATTTTTAATTTGGCAAGGACGAACGAATTACTGAACTCGCCCACCAGATACGCAATGAACGAGGCAAGTAACAGGCGCGGCGCATAGCCCAAAATTTGTTCGTAGGCTGCCTGATGTTCCCAAAAAGGCGCGGCCGGTAACCACGCACCAATTTGAATCACAATCACCGCGAGCAAATTACACGCAAAGCCCGTCCAGATCACCTGACGTGAACGTGCGTAACCATACACCTCCGTCAAAATATCGCCAAAGATATAACTGATGGGAAAGATGGTAATAGCGGCGGACATCACCACATCGCCAATGGCAACGATTTTGACCGTGATGATGTTGGAAACAATCAAACAGGTCACAAAAACACCTGTCACGATACTCAGATAACGATACCCTGCTCTGGAACGTTCCATACACCTCCCTGAACTGTTGATGGTCTTGCCTATTATACCACGTCTTTGCTTTTCCTCGCGTTTGTGCTAAAATGACCGTGTCGGGAGTGATGAATGTATCTCACGCGCCTCGTCCTCGCCAACTTTCGCAACTATGCGCACCTCGAACTCGATCTGGATTGTGGCATCACGGTGATTCAAGGACAAAACGCCTGTGGCAAAACGAGTTTGCTGGAGGCGATTTTTTATGTTGCGACCTCCCGCTCATTGCACGCCAGCAACGACCGTGAACTGATTCACTGGGGCGCGCGTAGCGAGCCGATTCCTTTTGCGCGCGTCGAAGCACACGTCGAACGACGCAACGGCGTACGCACGCACATCGAGATTGTGCTGATGATCGCCGATGAAAAAGCCAAAACCCCCGCCACGCCTCTCGTCAACGGTCGCCTCAGCAAACGCATCAAAGTCAACGGCGTCACCCGGCGCGCGATGGATTTGCTCAGCGAGTTGAACGTGGTCTTGTTCTTGCCCGAAGATCTCGAGATGATCTTTGGCTCTCCCGCGCAGCGACGTCGCTATCTCGACATCACGCTCGCGCAAATTGATGCGCGCTATGCGCGCGCGCTGGCGCGCTATCATCAAATCGTCGAACAACGCAATGGCCTCTTGCGCGAATTTCGTGAACGCGCCTATCAACCCACCGAACTCGCCATCTGGGATCGCCAACTGGTCGAAGAGGGGACCTATCTCCTCGCGCGCCGCGCCGAGACCATCGCGCGCTACAATCATCTGGTCGCTCAGACGTATGCGCATCTCACCGAACAGCACGAGCAACTCACACTGGTCTATCAACCCAGCGTCACCTTCGATCTGAACGCGCCCCGCTACACGGAGATCGCGCAGCACTTTGCGCAACAGTTAGACGCTATGCGCGCGCGCGAACTGAATGCAGCAATGACGCTGGTGGGACCGCATCGCGACGATGTGCGTTTTCTGGTCACGCGTCATCACGACGGAATGGCAATGGACGCGACCACGTTTGCCTCGCGCGGACAAGGACGCACGATTGCGCTTGCACTCAAGTTAGCCGAAGTGCAACTGATGCGCGCGGAAACCGGCGAAGACCCGGTGCTCTTGCTCGACGATGTAATGTCGGAACTGGACAGAGCGCGCCGCGCCGCGCTTGCCGCTGCGGTGCAGCGTGCCACCCAGACCCTCATCACCACCACCGACCTGACCGATTTCTCCACCGCATTTCTGGAGAACGCGCGCGTGGTGCGGGTGTGTAATGGGAAGGTAGAGATTGGAGATTAGAGATTAGAGATTGGAGATTTGTCATTTGTCATTTGCTCATTCGTCATTCGTCATTCGTCTTTTCAAGAAAGGAGTCTTGTGGCAAACCAAACTGTACCGGCGCGGAGTGAGATTCCGCGCGAACACACCTGGGATGTCGAATCGGTTTTTCCGAACGATGAAGCGTGGTCAGCGGAATTGGAGGCATTGCTCAAAGAGTTGCCGACGCTGGCGCGTTTTCGCGGACATCTTGGAGATAATGCGGCGACGCTGGCTGATTTCTTCGCGACGAGTGAAGCGCTGGCAATACGTGCGGGCAAGGTGATGCTGTACGCGAGTATGCGACACACAGTGGATGTTGCCGATCAGACGGCTGCCGCGCTGAACGATCGCGCGCGCGGCGTGATGGCGCGCTTGGGCGCCGCGCTCGCGTTTGCCGAACCAGAGATGCTCACCATCGGCTTTGACAAACTGCGCGCGTGGACACAGAGCGAGCCGCGTCTGGCAATCTACGCGCACTATTTCGCGCGTCTCGAACAGCGCGCCGCGCACGTTCGCTCTGCCGAAGTGGAAGAGTTGCTCAGCCACTTGAGCGATCCGTTCCGCACCGCCGCCGAAACGCACGGTATTCTTACCGATGCCGAGTTGAAATGCGCGCCCGCGCGCAGTTCCACCGGCGAAACGTTCGAGGTGACGCAAGGAACAATCAACGCCTTGCGGACGCATACCGACCGCGAGGTGCGCCGCACCGCGTTCGAAAATTACGCCGATGCACATCTCGCCTTCAAGAACACGATGGCGAATTGCCTCGCCGCAGGTATCAAGCAAGATGTGTTTCGGATGCGCGCGCGGCGTTACACGTCGTCACTCCAAGCCGCGCTGGCGTCTAACTTTATCCCGCTGGACGTGTTCCCCAATCTCATCAACACGTTCCGCGCCAATCTGCCCATCTGGCATCGTTACTGGGACGTTCGTCGGCGCGCCCTTGGCGTGGAAAAACTTGCCGTCTATGACGAAAAAGCACCTCTCACCAGTGCCAGGCTCGTTGTCCCATACGACCAGGCAGTCGAGTGGATTTGCGCCGGGATGGCGCCACTCGGCGACGAGTATGTGAGCGTGGCGCGTCGCGGGATGACCGAGCAGCGCTGGGTGGACAAGTATCCCAATCGGGGCAAGCGCGCCGGCGCGTTTTCGACCGGTGTGCCCGGCACACAGCCGTTTATCCTGATGAGTTACAACGATGATCTCTTTTCGCTGAGCACCCTCGCGCACGAACTGGGGCACTCGATGCACAAGTATTACACACAAAAGACGCAACCCTTTGTGTACACCCAGTACGGCATCTTTCTCGCCGAGTGCGCGTCGAATTTCAATCAAGCGTTGGTGCGCGATTATTTGCTCAAGAATGCGTCGCGCCTTGCGCATCCCGCGCGCGAGTTTGAAATCGCCGTCATCGAAGAGGCAATGTCGAATTTCCATCGTTACTTTTTCATTATGCCGACGCTCGCGCGATTCGAGTTGGAGATTCACGAACGCGCGGAACGCGGCAAACCGTTGACCGCGCAAACGATGATTGACCTCCTCGCCGATTTGTTTGCGGAGGGCTATGGCAGTCAGGTGGAGATGGATCGCGAACGGGTGGGCATCACCTGGGCACAATTCGCCACGCATCTGTATCGCAATTTCTACGTGTACCAGTACGCCACCGGCATCAGCGCGGCGCACGCGCTCGCGCAGAATGTTCTCGACGGCAAACCCGGCGCGGTCGAACGGTACATCGGCTTTTTGAGTGCGGGCGGCTCGGATTTTCCGCTCGACATTCTGAAACGCGCGGGCGTGGACCTGACCACACCGGCACCCATCGAGACCACCTTTGGCGTGCTAGCACGCTACGTGGAACGTCTGGACGCATTGTTAAGCACGCCTGGAACGGATTGAGCGGTTGAGACGGGTCTTGACGCGTGGAATCTTTGGACTGATTTTTCTCGTGGCGTGCTACGCCGCCGCGCTGCCGCCCACGCCACACGTTCCACGCGCCTTGCACCCCGTCTCCCCTCAGGCACTCGTTGTGACACGCGGCACGGTGATTGACGGCACCGGCGCGCCACCGATTCCCGATGGTATCGTCATTATCGAGGGAAACAAAATTGTCGCCGTGGGTCACGCTGCCGATTACGCGATTCCGCCGGAGGCGCGCGTGCTGGATGCGCGCGGCGGCACCATCCTCCCCGGCATCATCAACTCCCACGTCCACGAAACGGCCTCATCGCTGGTGCGCCAGTTGTATTTTCTCAAACGTGGCGTGACCAGCGTGTGCGATCTGGCAACCCCGTTGACCGCGATGAAACGCGCGCGTGTGCAGAGCGAGTACGGTCTGACCGCGCGCTATTTCTTTTCCGGACCCATCATCAACAAACCGCGCGGGTATCCGGGCACGGAAGAATTTTTGTATCCTGTGAACAATGCCGACGAGGCGCGCCGCGCTGTCACCGATCTGGTCAATCGCGGCGCGTCAATGATCAAGATCGCGCTGGAGCCATGGAACTGGAAACTTCCCTGGCCCACTCCCGAACGCGAGACGATTCCGAATCTCACGCTCGACGAAGTGCGCGCCATCGTCGAACAAGCGCACGCGCACGGCAAGTTGGTGCGTGTGCATCTGGGCACTGTCGAGATGCTCGACATCGCCCTTGCCGCCGGCGTGGATAGCATCGAACACGTGCCGTTGCCGCGTCTGGACGAGATTGAATTTGCGACCGATGGGCGCGCGTTCGCCAAACTCGCTCCGGCGTACGAGGCGCAACTCGCGCGCATCGTTCAACAAAACATCATCATCGTGCCCACCCTCGACATCATTATCCGCTGGTGCGAAGGGTATGCCGTGACCGAAGCGCGCAAACGTCTGTGTCGGCAATATGTGCTCACGCCAATACGTCGCTTTTACCAGATGGGAGGCACTCTCGCGCTGGGCGATGATTCCACCTACGCCGCGCGCACTTGGATGCCACTCGCTGAAATGCGCCGTCTCTTGACGATTGGAATGACGCCGCTGGAAGTGATTCGCGCGAGTACGCAAACCGCCGCGCGCGTGTGTGGTCAGGGCGACACACTGGGCACGCTAGAACCCGGCAAACTCGCCGATGTGATTGTGGTCAAGGGCAATCCGTTGAACGACATCGAGGCACTGAACTGGATTAGCATCGTCATCATTGATGGACAGGTGGCCGTGCACAAGCCGTAACGTGGGCTTGGTGTTTTATCCAACTTACGGTAGAATAGCGTCTGCCTGATACAGCCAGAGGTGTGTCTGAGGCATCATTCTCAAAGGAGAGAAAAAAAATGAAAACACGAACAATTGCCGAACCGTACAAAATCAAAATGGTCGAGCCACTCAAAGTAACCACACGCGATTATCGCGTGCAGAAAATTCGCGAGGCGGGCTACAACACCTTTTTACTCAAAAGCGAAGACGTGTACATTGACCTGCTCACCGATTCGGGCACCAGCGCGATGAGCGATTGGCAATGGGCAGGGATGATGCTCGGCGATGAAGCGTATGCCGGCTCGCGCAACTTTTACAACCTCGAAAAAGCGGTGCAGGAAATTTATGGCTTTCAGTACGTTGTGCCGACGCATCAGGGGCGCGCGGCAGAACACATCACCTCACAGCTGCGCATCCAGCGCGGGCAATACGTGCCGATGAATATGTACTTTACCACGACACGTGAACACGTCGAACGCGCGGGCGGCATTTTTTACGATTGCATCATTGACGAGGCGCACGACGCGCAGAACCCGCATCCATTCAAAGGGAATGTGGATATTGCCAAGTTGCAAAAGTTGGTGGACGAAAAAGGCGCCGACGCCATCGCCTATCTTTCGATTGCACCATGCGTGAATATGGCGGGCGGTCAGCCGTTCTCGATGGCGAATCTGCGTGAGGTAGCCGCGTGGGCGAAAAAGTACAACCTGCCGATCATTTTCGATGCGACGCGCGCGGTAGAAAATTGCTACTTTATCCAGCAGCGCGAACCAGGCTATGCCCACAAACCTGTGCGCGAGATTTTGCGCGAGATGATGAGTTATGGCGAGGGAATGACAATGTCATCGAAGAAAGACAACCTCGTCAACATCGGCGGCTTTCTCGCCACGAACAACGAACACTTTTTTACCAGAGCCAAAGAGATGGTTGTCGTCTTCGAGGGTTTGCACACCTACGGCGGACTCGCGGGACGCGATATGGAAGCCATCGCGCGCGGCATCTACGAGATGGTGGACGATGCGTACATCGCCAGTCGCGTGCGTCAGGTCGAATATCTGGGCAAGCGTCTGCTCGAGGCTGGCATTCCGATTGTCGTCCCGATTGGAGGACACGCAGTCTTTCTCGATGCGAAACGCTTTTTGCCGCACCTTCCGCAGGAGCAATTCCCCGCGCAAGCCCTTGCGGCCGCGTTGTACGTGGATAGCGGCGTGCGCGCGATGGAGCGCGGCATCGTCAGCGCCGGACGCGATCCCCACACCGGCGAGAATCGCAAACCCAAACTCGAATTAGTACGCTTGACGATTCCGCGCCGCGTGTACACCAATCTGCATATGGACGTGGTCGCAGAGAGTTGTATGGCATTGTACGAGGAACGCGAAAAAATCAAGGGCTTGAAGATGGTGTACGAACCCGAAAGCCTGCGCTTCTTTCAGGCACGGTTTGAGGAAATTGAATCGTAGGGGCGAGGCATTGCACAATTCAAATTTGTGGGACAAACGAATTGCCGATTGGAAAACGATTGACATCGCGATACGATTGTAGGGGCGAGGCATTGCACAATTCAAATTTGTGGGACAACCAAATTGCCCATTGGAAAACCACCGACATCACAACACGATTGCGACAATGCCTCGCCCCAACCGCACCATTCAAATTTTTGAGGCAACCAAATTGCCCATTGGAAAACGATTGGTATCGTAACGCGATTGCGGCAATGCCACACCTTACCCGCTATTGCCGGCGTTAGCATTCCAAAGGTTCACGATGACGAAACACCCCCATAAACGTTCCACCCGAGAAACGCGCACGACGTATCGTGCACAACGCCAGCCGTTCCAGCGTCTGGTGCGCGCCCTGCGCGCGCGCGATCCCGACATCATCGAAATCGTGCAGTTTGGCTCCAGCGTGTACGCGCCGCGCCACGCGCGCGATGTAGATGTGTTCGTGTTGACGCGCGCCAAAAAAAGAGTACGCGGTCTATCTCGACGCGACAACGGGGTATCGCAGAAACATTGACATTGTGGTCGCCGAACCCGGCGAACGCATCGGCGCCGACATTGCGCTGGCGCTGGTCACGTTCAGCAAGACCTTGTACGGCAATGGCAAAACGCGCAAGGAGGCGATGAACTCGATGGCTGTTCCAACGTTCGAGCGCGCTCGAAAATATGTGTTGATGGCAGACGAACAAATCAGCAAGGCACTCGAAGAGTCAACGAGCGATTTCCGCGACGCGCGCTATCGGCTGGCTTTTGACTTGTTGTTCGATGCCGCGCGTTACGCGGCGATGACATTCCTGGCACTCGACGAGCAAACGCGCTGGAGTGAGTTGCCCAGGCAATTGCCCGCGCCATTCAACAAACAATTCCGCGAGTTGATCAGTTTTCTGCACGTCCAATTCAATTACCAGAGGACCTACCCCAGAGACCGCGCGGATGAAACCTTCCAGGAATGGCGCGCAAAAGTGAGCGCGTTCATTGATGCGCTGGAACACGCCACCGTAAAAGGATAGCCACCGTGCATCGCTTGACCCTGATTCTCATAACCTACCTTGTGCTGGGCGCGCTCTATGCCGTTTTCACTCCCAGGTGGCAAGCGCCCGATGAACCCGCGCATTTCAACTACATTCGCGCGATTGCCGAGACCGGCGCGCTGCCGGTGTTGCAGTTTGGCGATTATGATCACGCGTACCTCGAGCAAATCAAAGCGGCAAAATTTCCACCCTCTATGCCGATTGATGCGATTCGTTACGAATCGTATCAGCCGCCGCTGTACTATCTCGCGGCGACGCCGGTGTACCTTGCCGCGCGCGGCGCGGGATTCGATGCGACGGTGCTGGCGCTGCGATTGTTTTCCGTTGCGCTCGGCGCGCTCGTCTTGCTCACCGCGTTTCACATCGTCCGCGCGATCTTTCCCGATGACGCGTGGCTCGCGCTCGCGACGGTCGGCGCGATGGCAACTGTGCCACAACATCTCGCGGTCAGCGCGTCCATCAGCAACGATCTGGCAGCGGAATTGGTGCTGCTGCTGATTCTGTGGCTTGCTGTTGCTCGCGTTCAATCTCGAATCTCCAATCTCCAATTCTCTCTTCTCGGCGGCATTCTGTTTGGCGCGGCATTGCTGACCAAGACAACCGCGTACCTTCCTGGGATGTTGTTACTCGCGCTGGCTGAAGTTGTTGGCAACAGTCAACGGTCAACAGTCAGCCGTCGAGTGATGCGCTTGATCGTGCTGTTCGCGCTCGCCGCGCTCATCGCCGCGCCGATGTTCGTTCGCGGCGCGCTCACTTACGGCATCACCGACCCGCTCGGCATCGCGCGGCACGATGCGGTGGTCGTGGGTCAACCGACGACGATCGAAGTGCTCGCGCAGCGCGGTGCGACGCGCGTCATTGCGGATTTCTTTGTCGTGACATTCAAATCGTTCTGGGCACAATTTGGCTGGATGGGCGTGCTGGTGAGCGATCGCATTTACGTCGCGCTGTTTTTGTTGTGCGCAGTCGCGCTGCTCGGTTTCACGTTTTACGTCGCGCGTCTCGTCCGCCAGCGCGACACGATCACTCCAACACAACGCGCGTCGCTGGGCTTGCTCGCGCTGCTACTCATCGTCGCGGTGGCTGACTATATCGGTTACAATTTCAAGTTCCTGCAATTTCAGGGCCGTTATCTTTTCCCCGCGCTCATTTCTATCGCGTTCATCCTCGTCGTCGGTCTGCGCGAACTTGTTGCGCGCGAATATCAGCGTATCGTCTTTGTGTTGCTGTACGGCGCGATGATTGTGTTAGATGTAGTGTGCCTATTCTTTTTCATCATACCGCAATTGGCGTAGTGCGTAGTGCGTGTTCCATTTACACATCTCGCGTTTCACACCTCACACCTCACGTTCCACGTTTCACGCATCACGTATCACGGAGTCAACCTATGGGCTTGCTCGATCAACTCAAAACATTTTTTACCCCCTCGTCTAATGAACCCGATGCGCTGATGTTGTACGTCAAATGCAAACGGTGCAGCACGCCGCTCACTGTGCGCGTCAATCTGGCCAACGATCTGAATGCCGATTACGAAAGCGGCGGTTACATCTTACACAAGGAAATGATGGACAGCCAATGCTTTACGCTGATGCGCGCCGAAATCCGCTTCGACGCCGCGCGCAAAATCATCGAACAGAAAATTGACAGGGGCGAGTTCTTGACGCGCGAACAGTACGAGGCGATGACAAACGACGAAGGACGAACGACGAAGGACGAATGACCCAATCACCCAATCACCCAATCACCCACTCACCCAATCACCCACTCACCCGCTCACCCAATCACCCAATCGCCATTTACCCGTACGTCCTGCGTCCACGTTTGCGCGAAATGGTTTGGGGCGGACAAAACCTGGCACGCTGGCTCGATAAACCCATCGCGCCCGGTCAACGCATCGGCGAGACGTGGGAAGCGTGGGAGGGTTGCGTTATCGAGAATGGCGCGGAACGCGGCGCGACGCTCGGCGATTTGATCGCGCGCGATACAATCGCGATTCTAGGCGCGTCCGCGCGCAACGCGCATTTCCCCCTGCTGTTCAAGTTCATTGACGCGCAGGCAGATTTGTCGGTGCAGGTGCATCCGAACGACGCGCAAGCGCAGGCGTTGGAAAATTATCCGCTGGGCAAAACCGAAGCGTGGTACATTCTGCACGCTGAACCGGGCGCGTACCTCATTCACGGTTTCAGCGATGATGTGGACGCGGCGCGCGTGCGCGCACTGCTTGCCGAGAATCGCTTGCCAGAGATTTTGGCGCGCGTGCCGGTGCAACGCGGCGACGTGATCTTTGTGCCAGCAGGTACGGTGCACGCGATTATGCGCGGCATCCTCCTCGCCGAGATTCAGGAAAACTCGGACATCACGTATCGGCTGTACGATTGGGGACGCGATGACGCGAATCGCCCACTGCACATCGAACAATCGTTGCGCGTGTTGAATTTTGCGCGTCAGCGCGAGCACAAGATTCCAGCGCTCACGATTCAGCGCGACGCATTCGATCGGCACATTCTCGTTGCGTGCGCGTACTTTGCGTTCGAGCGCTGGGACGTGCGCGCCGCGGCGCGCATCGAATTGAATGAGCGTTTTAACATCGTGACGCTCATCGAAGGCGCGGTGGAAATCGTCGCTGAATCGTCGCGCGCCAGCGCAGCGCGCGGGCAAACGCTTTTGCTCCCCGCGCGACTCGGTGGGTGTGACATTGTGCCGCGCACCACATCGTGCGCGTTGTTGCGAATGTATGTGCCCGATGGGCGCGCGGAGGTGATCGAGCCGCTGACGCGCGCAGGGTATCGCGCGGAAGAAATCGCGCGGACGGTGCGTGAATAATGCCCGTCTTTTTTTGTCCCCAATCTAAATTTTATGTAAATCTTAAAAATTTTTGAATATGTATTGACAAATATTGAATTTTATATTAAAATATTGAATGTAACAATACAGTATTTAGCAAAATGTATCCAATTTTTGGTAAATGCCCAATTTGTGGCGAAGAAGTGATTGTCACGCGCCTCGAATGTCGTGCCTGCGGCACGGAAATTAGCGGGCAATTTACGGTGAGTAAACTTGCTTTGCTTGGCGCGGACGAAATTCGCTTTGTCGAAACGTTCATCAAGAATCGCGGCAACGCGTACAAGGTGGGCGAAGAATTGCAAATGCCCTACTCGACGGTGCGCGCGCGTTTGACCGAAATCATTCGCGCGATGGGTTTCGAGCCGGGTAAAGAAGAACCCGCCGCGCCGATTTCGCCGGAACGCCGCAAAGCGATTCTCGACGATCTGGCACGCGGCAAGGTCAGCGCAGACGAAGCCATCAAGTTGTTGCAGGGAGAAACCGAGTGACGTATCAACCGCCCGCGAATGGTTTTCGTACTTTTGTGATTCTCTGGGCAACCCAATCGGTAGCAGTCTTTGGCAGCGCGCTGTCGTTTTTTGCGGTGACGATCTGGTTGACACAAACACTCTATCCCCTCCCGGAGCAAAAACCGCACCTTGCGTCCGCGCTGGCGGCGGTCAGTCTTGCCTTTGCCTTACCGACAGTTTTCATCGCGCCACTCGCCGGCGCGTGGGCAGATCGGCACGACCGCAAGCGTACGATGATAGCGGCAGACACACTGAACGGTTGTCTGAGTCTGGCATTAGCGCTACTGATGCTGACGCAACCTTTGGAATTATGGATGGTCATCAGTCTGGCGGCACTGTACGCGACGTTGGGCGCGTTCCACTTTTCCGCGTTCGATACCTCGTACGCGATGCTGGTGCCGGAAAAACAATTGCCGCGCGCCAACGGGATGATGCAAACGATGTGGGCGCTCTCCGGCATCCTTTCGCCGGGCATTGCCGCGACGATTATTGCGCTGCCCGCGCTGGCGCGCCAGGGTGCGCTGGGAGGTGCCGTTGGCGCGACGCTGGCGACACTGCACGACGGCGCGCCGCTCGCGATCGCGCTCAACGTGTTGACGTTTTTCTTCTCCGCAACGATGCTCACCTTTTTGCGTATTCCTTCGCCCCAGCGCATGGATTTGCGCGCGGCAAACGGTACGCAAAAAAGTATCTGGGCAGATGTGCAAGACGGCGCGCGCTACATTTGGTATCGTCCACCGTTGCTCTGGTTGCTCGGTACATTCACCGTGGCAAATTTCATCAGCGCACCACTGGGAATTTTTATACCGCTCATCGTCAAATTCAATCTGGTGGCGGACTGGCTGGCGCGCGGCTTGACGTTCGAAACAGCACTGGCGTTACTCAACACCGTTGGCAGTATCGGTGGCGTCGTGGGCGGAGTGCTGATTAGTGTGTGGGGTGGTCTGAAAAGGCGACGCGTCTATGGCGTTATCGGCGGACTCGTCGTGGCGGGCGGAGCGATGACGGTCCTGGGTCTATCGCCGTGGCTGTATCTCACCGCCGCGATGGCGTTCTGCGCGCAAGGTATCGTACCGATTATGAACGCCCACTCGCAAACGATCTGGCAAACACAAACACCGCGCGAAATGCAAGGACGCGTCTTTGCCGTACGCCGCCTGATTGCGCAATTCAGTTGGCCCCTCGGCACGGTCTTCGCGGGTGTGGTAGGTGGATTGTTCAACCCGGGTGTCGTGATGGCGTTGTTGGGCAGTATCCTCACACTGTTTTGCATCGGTCAATTATTCAACCCATACCTGCTGCGCGTCGAAGACAAGACTTTTCTGGATGAAATGGCGGCGCGCAAAACCGAGTTGCGCGTTTCAAGTGATTATCAGTCACGGCCTGTACGATGGTACGAGCGATAAGGCGTGGACGAGAATAAGCGGATTTGTGCGCTTGCCTAATGGACTATACGAGCGCTTTGAAGAGATCGTCTTCAACACTGTCTTTGAGATGAAAAAGGTAAGCGATCTATTACATAGTGCGGGTTGGAAGAACGCTTTGCCAGGATTCAAGACTTGAAGACAGCCCTCGATGAACCTGAAAAGGGTGTATTTTTGTCGTTGTAAGCAAGTAGTGTCGCTACCAGCAAGAAGAGCCGCATCCACCCGCGTTTGACGCCGCTCCGCTGCACTTCGCGGCACAGGTGAAGCCGCAGGGCGTCAAGCCGTGTCATAGATGGAGAATGGAATGCATAACTTTTTGAGTGAGATGCTGGAATGTCCAGATTGTCACGGTGAGTTGAAGTGGAGCATCACCGAGCGTCGCGGTAACCACATTGAAACGGCAGAGGCACGTTGTATGACATGTGCGGCTATCTATCCTGTCCGTGAAGGGATTGGTGTATTTCTTACACCTGACCTACCACGCGATGACCTGTGGGAACAAATGGATAGCCATCTGGCCAAACATCTACACGAGCATCCTGAAATCGAGCATCAACTGTTGGATGTACCGCTGGAAGTGTTGACTCCTGCCGATCAATTCTTTCGCGCGCTGATACTGGATGAACGTGGCGCGTATGCTCAGGCTAAAGTTGCAATTAAAGTGGCTCGTTCAGGCTTGTACACCCCCGACTATCTTGCTTGCTCTGACCGCCAGATCGAATACGCCCTTGAATATCTTGCCGTTTCCGACGATCCGATTGTTGATCTGGCATCGGGAATGGGTCACCTGGTTGAACAGATGGCATGCCGGCTTACTCAGCCAATCGTCGCCACCGATTTCAGCCCTCGTGTGCTGAGGCGTAATCGCAGACGGTTAGAGTTCTTTGGTCTAAATGACCGAGTTAGCTTACTGGCATTTGACGCGAGGCGCACACCATTCAAGGATGGTGCTGTCAAGACATTGACGACATACCAGGGGTTGCCGAACATCAGAGCGCCAGGGAATTTGTTACGTGAGTTACAGCGAATCGTCTCTGGGTTTTTCTTGGTTCTCACGGTCTTCTTTCCAGAAGATGATCAAGCCAACAAGGCAGTCATCGGTGAAATGGGGCTTGCTGACCTCCTCTTCCGTCGCTCGGCGCTGAAGTGGTTTGCCAGAACTGGCTGGCAAGTGCAAATCGTCAATTCTTGCTTTAGCAAAGCGCGTCCGACACCCATCAGCGTTGTGTTGGAAGGTGCTCGTATAGACGCCCTGCCAGTTGCAGAAACTATGCTAGAGTGGTGTGTGATTTCGGCGACGAGGGCTACAAGTAGAGAACGAAAAGCAGCCTAACAACATATGATTCCACCTGACCCTCATCAAGGAGATTCTCGATGAACCTCACTGGACGACAAACTCAGTTAACAGTTCTGCTCGTTGGTTTGCCACTTCTCTCAAATGTGGCTTCCTTTGTTATCTTTGCCCCCTTGTTCGCACCCAACCGAACTGTCACAAGCGCCGATTTCCAACGTGCTGGTCTCGCTGTCGGTATCGCAATCATGGCCATTGAATTGATAGCATTGTTGCTGATAGTGGGATTCTTGCGCCGAGAGAACAGGTCGTTGAAGAGTGTTGTCAACTTTCAACGGGGCAGGCTACGCGCGTATCTCTTCATAGGGCTCATTGCCCTACTACCAACGCTGGTAGCGGGTTGGCTGTATAGTCGAGCGCAAACACAGGCGGGTGTTGAGAGTAACTTGTCTCAATTGAGTTGGGGGGAAATTGGGTGGTGGTATGTTTTGACTCCCATTGCGGCAGCATTCTTGGAAGAGACCATTTGGCGTGGTTACACTATCCCGCGACTGCAAGGGATGTGGCGTAGCCTGTTGTTCACCAGCCTGTCCTTCGCGCTTTTTCATGGCATTTTCAACCCCCTCGCAGTTGTTGCGACCTTCATACAAGGATTAGTATGGGGTTGGGTCTATCGGCGCACAGACAGCACTGTACCCAGCATGGCGTTGCACTTTCTGAGTCGGTATCTGGCACTTGTTCCAGGTTTTGGATAAGAGACGGCAGTAATGGACCTTAGCGTGGCAACATAACATTACTCATTGAGGGGTGAATGATGAAGAAATGGCTAATTTTTCTTCTTGCAGTGGTGATATATCACATCGTGCATGAAGGCATGCACGCATCAGTAGCAATGTTTTATGGTGAGTACGAGGCATTTCGCCTCATACCTATTGGGCCTGAGGTCCAGTACAGAACACCCATCGAGGAGAGAGAAGGCATCTCTTGGGCTTTCATCTCTGGGGCAAGCAATCTGGCAACGATATTGATAGGTTACCTACTGCTGTTGTCTGGTGATAGGCTGGCCCGCTTGCGTAGTTATTTTTTGAGAACGGCCTCCTTTTACTTGACTTTGATTTGCCTGCTGGCTGATCCTTTCAATCTTTCGATAGGCCCGCTTATTTATGGCGGCGACGCTAATGGAATTGCTGTCGGACTTGGCCTCAATCGGTACATCATCCAGACAGTGTTCCTCGTGATCCTGTTGGTGAATCGCGAACTTATCGCGCAAAAACTGTTACCAATATATGACGTGCAAGTGAAACACGTCCTGTTCCAACCTCTAATGTGGGCAAGAAGAACCAGGGATTAGCATAGGATTGACCAGAGTTTATTTATCCGCTGAACTATGACTATTTGGAGACCACTGCGGGCAACGAGGGATTGGATGTACGGAAACCAAAGCCGAACAAATTTGCTCGATTCATCAGCACGATTTCTAATCTGCGATAAGTCTGATAACCTATGAACTGAGAACAGGGAGCCTTCAGAGATGTTAACCTGCAAGCCAGCCCAAAGTGAGCAGTATGACGAGTTCTTCCAACTGATGCAAAATGAAGCCGCTGATTATCTTCTGCACACCATGGAATTGATGCAGATGACCACAGAACAAGCCAAACGCTTGTTCACAACGGTCGGTAAGGTCTATGGTATCTACCAGGAGGGAAGATTGGCGGGATTTTATTGGATTGAAGAACGAGAAAGAATACTGCATCTTCATGGTCTAGTGCTACGAAAAGATTTCCAGGGAAAGGGCATCGGGACAAAAGTACTCAATCTATTAGAGACCGAATATATGTCTCGTATAGAGGCGATAGAGTTAGGTGTGCACCAATCGAACGAAAGAGCAAAATCGTTGTACGAGAAACTTGGCTATCGAACAGTAAAGCACCTGCCTGAGTTGGGATTTTATATCTTGCAAAAGCCTTTACTGAGACCATAGGCTATTGAACACAAATGGAGGTATGTCATGGACACAGTTACCTTATGGCCCATAGCCTTGGAAGCCCTTCAAGCGCTTGGGAGACACTATGGCCCAGAAATGGCTCGCGTTGCCGCTGAGCTAAAAGTGCCCGAATGGTCTGGATGGTTATTGCCAGCATTGGTGTTTGAACCAGAACCCATCTCAGCAGCACGGCTACGCGTACGCTCTCCGTATACATCAGCCCGCTTGTATGATGAGCGATTGACAAACGCCACGAAGCAAGGCTTTCTAGCCCTGGTGAATGAAGCGGAAGGCGCATATCGTCTGACAGCGTTGGGAAAGCAGGCAGCAGAGCGCGTGATCGAGGCAGCATATGTCAGGATGGCAATACTGCAACCCATGCCGTCAGATGAATTGAAACGTTTGGCAGATCTTTTGCGTCGTCTGGTAATGTCTTGCCTGGAAGCGCCAGAACCACCAGGAAAGTGGTGTATTGCTCACTCTCGGAAAGTTGATCCAGGTGACAATGCTCCTGTATTGGTGCGAGTTGACCAATACTTGAGTGATCTCGCCGCGTATCGAGATGACGCGCACCTGGCAGCCTGGCAGCCTTACCGTATAGACGGACACGCCTGGGAAGCCTTTACATACCTTTGGCGTGGAGAGGCGACGACGCTGGACGAAATTTTCCGAAAATTAGAACGCCGTGGGTATTCACGAGATGAATACGGTCAAGCGCTGGAAGACTTGATAAGGCGCGGCTGGGTGGAAGGAAGAAAAGTGTATCAAATAACTGCACTGGGAAAGGAAATCCGCCAAACAGCAGAAGAAACTACCGATCGTTATTTCTACGCACCCTGGTCTTGTTTGACCCAAGCAGAGGCTGAGGATTTACGAGACTTGTTGATACGCCTCCGTGATAGTCTATGATTTGCGAAAAAACAAGTGCGCCCAACACGCGCTTACCTGACGCTGCTTCGCTTGCGCGGTGCAGGCAAAGCGCAGACCGTTAGACCATCAGAGGAGTCATGGTGAGGCGAATGCTCGATCTCGCTACCCGCGTGACGACTATGCTGCTCGACGCCGTCAAGGCACGAACGCGGCAGCCAGAGACCTTGCTTACCTTTGGCATCACCGGGTCCGAGGGGAATAGCGGCTATTCGTCTGTCATGCGTCAGGTGGCTGTGCAAAAACTGTTGCTAGAGATCGCCAAGGCACCTAGAACGCCCGGGTTTCTCGATGCGGCGCTCAGAGGTACCGGAGTAGAGCGAAAGCAACTGGAAGAGCTCGGACTGGTGCGACGATGTGGCAACGAATATGTGATCGCTTTCGCCCTCTTTACGCGCGAGGACGTGCAAAAGGTACGGGCAGTCGCTGAACGGGCCACCGACTCGCTCGTCCGCGCGCTTGTAGCCCGTAGGTCAGACATTGATGCTGTGCTTCAGCGGTATGACGCGTCGGGTGTTGATCCGAAGGCGGTCCTCTACGTCGTGCTTGGCTGCTTTTCGTTCGATTGGGACGGCTTGGACCTGACCGTTGAGAAGCACTATCGGTCACTGCCCTACGTTACAGCAGGCGAAGGCAGGTTCATTCCGTTTGCCGAGGAGAAGAGCAACCTATCGCTCAAAGGTATGTACTGGGGTAGTCACAACTCGGATGAAGGGGAGTTTCGCTTTACGTCGTTTGGCGATCATTTCTCACTGCCCCGCTGGATGTTTCCCGATTTAGCCTGGCTATTGCCGATTCACGCGGCACGGCATCTGCCTGACTCGCTGAGACTAGAGGTCAAACGTGCTCTGCAACAGGCAGTGGAAAGCATGTTACATCAGGTTGGCTGCATAATGTTCGCCGTTCGAGATCACGAAAGGACGCTTGGGGAACTTGCCGGCATTGCTGGAATGGAGACCCGGCACACAGAGGACTTGCTCTCTTTGCTTGTAGAGCTCGAATACATCACGCGGCTGGACGATCGCTATGGCGTGCTGGCTCCAGTTCTTTCCGAACGTGACGGGGCAATGGTTCAGGCACTACGCCGCGTGGGATGGGAGGCGATGGAAGTATGGCTGTCGGTGAATTACGAGGACGTGAAAGCACAATTGTCCAACCTGATCGCTGTCCGCTTCGGAGTTCCCTATGCCGACGTGTTCACGCAAGTCTGGCACTACCTGTTCGGCACGGCAAACCGCAAATTGGTAGAGTGTGGAATGTTTGCTGACCCCTACGCGCACAGCCGACGATACAAAGGGGCCATCCCCGTAGTCTGGCATCAGAGTCTGCGAGACCTGCGCTAAGTAGCGAGGTCACGAATGAAAACTGCCTGCCCTTGCCAAGCTTGTGTAATCAGGGGACGATAGAAATCGGCGGTGTTGATAAACTTGTTCGCCCGCCAGCGGTAGACTTGCTTCACTCGGAATGTGTTGGGCGATCTGGCTCACCTGAACCTTGAAACCTGCTACTTAAACCTACCGAGGCAAGCGTGGTTGCTACAACAGCGAGTAAATCGAAAACAACCTTTCGCGGCATTCGACCCTTTTGTGCGCGTACCGATTTGTACGGCGTCGCGCGTCTGCTCGAAGAGGCATTTCGCAGCGAACATCGTTTCCCCCTTTCCCACGTTCCCTGGCTGCGCGAAATCGGTATCGTCCTGTGGACCCTGAGTTACGTGCCCACCTTTCCCGAACCGTTCGAGGGATTCGTGTGGGTGGAAGATGAGCGTATCGTCGGCAATGTGACACTCTCGTTCGATGGGATGCAGGGGAATTGCTACTATATCAGCAACGTAGCGGTCAAAAAAGAGTATCAACGACGCGGGATTGCGCGCGCGCTGATGCTCGCCGCGCTCGAACACATTCGTCGCCAGCGCACCACGCGCGTTCGCTTGAACGTACGTCCCTACAACGAAGGCGCGCTCCGCTTGTATCAAGAACTCGGTTTCAGAACAGTGGAAATGCGCGGCGAATGGCAGTTAGACGCACTGCCCCTGCGACTCCCAGCGCGTTCGAGTCACCTGCGCGAACTGCGTCCCTCGGACGCGCAGGCGGTCAGGGCGCTGATGCATACGATTACGCCGGCAAACGTGTCGCCGTTTCACGCGCGCGTATTCGAGCCGACTCTGGAAGACCGCCTCGTAGAATGGTTGAGTGATGTATGCCTGGCGCGCCAGACACAACGCTTGGTGCTGGAACGGGATCAGCGACTTGCCGCGCTGTTGTTCGTGCGCGCGCAGACGTGGCTATCACCACATTTGTTCATCATCGAAACACATCCCGATTTTCGCGGACGTGTGGAAGATGATGTAATCAGTGCGGCGTGGCAGATACTAGCATCCTTTCCGCCACGCACGATTCGCACCGAGGCATCGAGTTTGTATCCCGAACTGATTGCCGCGCTCGAACGTCACGGCTTTCGATTCATCAAAGGAATGACCTTGATGGAGTTGGGGTTGTAAAAAAATACGGAGGGTGCTATGGCAACAACCGAAGAACGAATGCAAATCTTGAAAATGATCGAAAACAAACAGATTACCGCCGAAGAAGGGGCAAAACTGCTTGCCGCACTGGAAGAGCACGATCGCGCTGAAAATGCCAGAGTCAAACCATCTCCCACAACGAGTGGCAAATGGTTTCGCGTGCGCGTCACCGATCTCAAAAGTGGCAAACGCAAGGTCAACGTCAACATTCCGCTGGGTCTGGTGGATGTGGGTTTGAAGATGGGTGCCAAGTTCGCTCCAGCAGGATTGGAGGGGCTGGACATCAATCAAATTTTTGCTGCAATCAAAAGTGGCACCGAGGGCAAGATCGTTGACGTGGAGGATGAAGAAGACGGCGAGCATGTTGAAGTGTTCATCGAGTAGCAAGCAGTGTCATCCCCTCCTGTGGAGAACAATATGCGACATTTATTACTGCGCCTGATCATCAATGCGATTGCCTTGTTCATAGCCACGCGCCTCGGCATTCCGGGTTTGTACTTTGAGGGCGATTGGATCACTCTCGTTATGGTGGCGTTCATCTTTGGCCTGGTGAACGCGCTGCTTCGCCCGCTCCTCACCGTACTCACCTGTCCGCTGATTTTGCTTACCCTGGGTTTGTTCACCCTCATCATCAACGCGGCAATGCTGGCGCTGACCGGCTGGATTGCGGCACAACTCCACCTGGGATTTGTGGTCGATGGATTCTGGGCGGCTTTTCTGGGCGCGCTGGTCGTGAGTATGGTGAGTTGGGTAATTGCTTTGGTAGTGCGGGACAAGATATGAAAAGCGATAAACGATGCACCGACCACGTGCCAGATAAAAAAAGGGGAGCGTGTAACACGCTCCCCTTGCTTGTTCTCTACGACTCTCACGCGAATAACGCTAGTGTAAAATTTGTGACAAGAACTGTTTGGTCCGCTCGTGTTGCGGATTGTTAAAGATTTGTTCGGGTGTCCCTTCCTCGATGATTTGCCCGGCATCCATAAACACCATCCGATCCGCTACACTGCGCGCAAAGCCCATCTCGTGCGTGACGCAAATCATAGTCATCCCCGAGCGCGCCAACTCGGTCATCACGTCCAGTACTTCTTTGATCATTTCGGGATCGAGCGCGCTGGTCGGTTCATCGAACAGCATAATCTTGGGTTGCATCGCCAGCGCGCGCGCGATCGCCACACGTTGCTGTTGTCCACCCGAAAGTTGCGCCGGATACTTGTGCGCCTGTTCCGGAATCCCCACGCGCCGCAGCAAATCCATCGCCACCTGCTCGGCTTTTTCACGCGGCCAGCGTCGCACCCAGATCGGTGCGAGGGTGATATTTTGCAGCGCGGTCAGATGCGGAAACAAATTGAACGATTGAAACACCATCCCGATTTCACGACGAATCGCATGAATGTTGCGAATGTCGTTGGTCATCTCGATGCCGTCCACGATAATCGTGCCGCGCTGATGCTCCTCCAGCCGATTGATCGTTCGGATGAACGTGGACTTGCCCGAACCCGAAGGTCCAAACAGGACGACCACCTGGCCCTGCTGAACCGTGAGATTCACTCCACGCAGCACATGCAAACGATCGAACCACTTGTGGACATCCCGACAGATAATAATGTCTTTGGGTTTCTGAGGACTCTCGTTCATAAACCTTTCCTTTTCTAACGCTTGCCCACTCCAAGGGCTTGTTCCAGACGATAGCTCGCAAACGACATTGCGTACGAAAAGATGAAAAAGATCGTCGCGATGAAGATATACACTTCGATTTGCAAGCCCATAAACTCGGGTTGTGCTAGCACACTTCGCCCAACCCCCAACAAATCCACCAGCCCCACGATCATTACTAGCGTGGTGTCCTTGAAGAGCGCGATGAATAAACCCACGATGGCTGGAATCACCATCCGCAACGCCTGGGGTAAGACAATGAACAAGATGACCAGCGCATTGTTCAGCCCGACCGCGAGCGCCGCTTCAATTTGCCCTTCGGGGATGGCTTGCAATCCTCCACGCACATTCTCCGCCAGATATGCTGCAGCAAAGAGCGTCATTCCCGCCATCGCGCGCACCACGTTATCAATGCGGACATCACCGGGCAGAAAGAGAGGAAGCATAATCTGGGTCATATACAGAATCGTCACCAGCGGTACGCCACGTACCAATTCGATGTAGAGAATGCAAAAGAGACGCACCACCGGCATCTTGCTCCGGCGTCCCAGCGCGAGGAGAACGCCCAGCGGAAAGGACATGACGATACTGACAATCGAAAGCATAAAGGTCAATAGCAAACCACCCCACCGCGTTGTACTCACTTCAGGCAGCCATTCGGATTTTGCAAAGCCATGCAACAGAACGATGGTCACTCCAAACGCGAGGAGCCACAGAGGAATCATCCAGCGCTGCCACGTCTTGCGATCGCGCGCCAGCGCATAGGTGACAAGGAGAATCACCAGATTGGCAAACAGCCACACAAAGCCCTCGCTCAGCGGAAAGACAAGGAACGACAGGGCAATGAGTGCGGCATAGCCCACCGCAAGTGACATTGTGAAGGTGCGGATGGTACCACCCCACACGCCCCCCGAAAGTCCAAAGAGTAACGATACTATTACAACCACGAGCCAGACGCGCCACACTTGATCGGGCGGGTAGGCGCCCACGAGGAACAAGCGCGCATTCGCCGTGATGACCTCCCAGCGCGCCGTGGTCAGCACCCAGGAGAGCAAAGCGCTACCGCCTGCCCAGATGACCCACAGCATAAAGAAGGTCAAGAGCGTGTTGTACCAGGTGCTGAACAGATTTTTCTTCAGCCAGCCCAGCACGCCTACCGAGGTGCGGGGCGGTTCCAGAGTTTCTGTCGCTGTCGTCATCGTCTATTTCTCCAGAACCTGGACATACCGATTATAGATGTTCATCAGCAATGAGGTAAAGAGACTCATCGCCAGATACGTGGTCATCACGATCATAATCACCGGCACCGGTTGACCCGTTTGATTGGCAATCGTCATACTGACATTGAACAAATCGGGGAAACCGACACCAATCGCCAGACTCGAGTTCTTTGCCAGATTAAGATATTGACTCGTGAGTGGCGGAACGATGATGCGCAAGGCGAGCGGAAAGATGATCAGGTGCAGAATTTGCATCTCGCCCAGTCCCAACGCGCGCGCCGCTTCGATCTGCCCACGTTTGACCGCCTGGATGCCACCGCGGACAACCTCAGCGATAAACGCCGCCGTGTAGATCACCAATCCAAACAAAAGCGCGCTGAACTCGGGGGACAAGGCAGTGCCACCGATGAAATTGAAACGTTCTTTGATTGGCACTTCAAAGTGCAGCGGACTCTCTGCCAGCCCGAGCCAGCCGAACCCTGCAATCATCACCAACACCCCGAGCGCGCCGGGGAAAGGAATCTGCGTGTCGCGCGTGCGGGGATGACGGGAGAGGACAAACCAGACGAGTATCGCCGCGACAAGACCGAGCACCACCCAAACCAGCCATAGGGTCAAGGTCGGCATGGGAATCACGCGCGGCAAAAACACACCGCGTTGGTTGACAAAAATGATCCCACCTAACTCCAGACTGTCTCGCACCGGCGGCAGTTTCATAAAAATACCAAAATAGATAAAGACCAGTTGCACCAACAGCGGGGTATTGCGCATAATCTCGATGTACAGCCAGGCGATCTTGTTGACCAACCAGTTGGTTGATAAACGCGCCACGCCTGCAATCACACCGAGAATCGTCGCCAGAACAATCCCGATGCCGCTAACGGTCAACGTGTTCAGCAAACCGACGGTAAAGGCGCGGCTGTACGTGTCGGCAGGGGTGTAGGGAATCAACGTTTCGCCAATCTCGAATCCCGCTTCGAGACTCAGGAAATCAAAACCCGTGACCAGCCCCTGCCGACGCATCGCCGTGGACGCGTTGGCATAGAAAAAGCCAGCCGCGATGGCTACCACGAGGACAAACGCAACCTGACCTAAGATGAGGAGGATGCGGACATCTCGCCAGAAGGGTATGCTAGTATGTCGTTGCACGATAGACTCCGTAGATTGTCCCGGGGATTCTAAGTAACCATGCAAAAGTTTTTTCCGCTTAGTTGGAGCGAAAGATTTTTCGCCCGTAACCGTTCAGGTGTCATTGCGAGGAGCGTTTTTTGCGACGAAGCAATCTCCGCGTTACGGTCTTCGGTAGGCAACGTTGGGGATTGCTTCGCAAAAACCGCTCGCAATGACAGAGCGGGCTGAACGGTTACTTTCGCCCTACGGGGCGAAAGATTTTTCGCTCCAACAGGATAATTACTCAGCCGTCCTATCCATCTCCATCGCGAAATAGCCCCACCCCCTCCCCACGCCGCAGAGCAGCGTGGGGAGGGGGAAACAAGGGAATAGGGGTGTGGGCGGGCGGCTTCGCCGCCCGCCCACACCC
>Ga0209101_1000295_pt1 | contig 42027 bp, 28 predicted proteins | sample ConPoolayeCmetaG_FD_185481 | JGI IMG/M metagenome (GOLD analysis project Ga0209101, IMG submission 185481) | Hot spring microbial mat communities from California, USA to study Microbial Dark Matter (Phase II) - Cone Pool mat layer C metaG... ...
GGCCGGGGTGGCCCGGGACGCGGCTCTCCGGGGCCTGACCGTGGCGCTGGTGGAGAAGGGCGACTTTGCCTCCGGCACCAGCTCCAAGACCTCGCGCATGGTGCATGGCGGGCTGCGCTACGTGGCCCAGGGGCAGTTCGGTGTGGTGGCCGAGTCATGCCGCGAGCGCGACCGGCTCTGGCGGCTGGCCCCGCGCCTGGTCTGGCCCACGCCGTTCACCGCGCCGGTCTACCGGCGCGCCAAACGCGGCCTGCTGGTGGCCCGGCTGGGGCTGTGGCTCTACGACATCCTGGCCCGGTTCAGGATGTATCAGCGCCATCGCCTGTTGCGCCCAGAGCAGGTGGTTGCCGCCGAGCCGATGATCCGCCCGACAGACCTGGTGGGGGGCGCAGTCTATTACGATTGCCGGGCCAATGACGCCCGGCTCACCCTGGCGGTCGTCCAGTCGGCCCACGAGCACGGCGCGCTCGTCGCCAACCACGCGGAGGTGCTGGGCCTGGTGAAGGAGCACGGCCGGGTCGCCGGGGCTGAGGTGTGGGACCGCATCGCCGGGGAGCGATTCACCGTCCGCGCCCGGGTCATCGTCAACGCCACCGGCGTCTGGTCGGACCGCATCCGGCAGATGGATGACCCGACGGCGCCACCGCTGATGGTCCCCAGTCGCGGCAGCCACGTCGTGATCCCCCGCACCAGGCTGGACATCCGGGCCGCCGTCACCTTCACCGGCCGCGACCGCGCCCGCTTTGCCCTGGAATGGGACAACACCTGCATCCTGGGCACGACAGACCCCCAGCACGAAGGTGATCTGGATCAGGTCTGTGCTACGGCAGAAGAAGTGGACGAGCTATTGGCGGCGGCCAACGAGGTCTTTGGCGTCCATCTGACGCGCGACGACGTGCTCAGCACCTACGCCGGGGTGCGGCCCCTGGTGCGGCAGGAAGGCAAATCGGCCTACCAGGTCTCCCGCGCCCACCGGCTCGTGGAGAGCGACGCCGGGCTGCTCACCATCGCCGGGGGCAAGCTCACCACCTATCGCCAGATGGCGGAGGAGACGGTGGACCGGGCCGTGCAGAAGCTCGCCCGCGAGCACGGCATCCGGGCGAAGCGGGGTTGCCAGACGGCGCGGCTGCCCTTCTCCGGCGCCACGCGGGACCCGGCGGCAGAGCTGGCCGACCTGACCGGGCGTTACCCCCAGGTGGAGCGCGATGTCCTGGCGCACCTGGCGCGCTTCTACGGCCCCGGCGCAGACACCGTCCTGGCCTTTGTCCAGGCCGAGGCCTCGCTGGGTGAGCGGCTCGTCCCCGGCCGGCCGTACCTCTGGGCCGAGGTGCCGTATGCCGTGCAACACGAGATGGCGTTGACCCTGGACGACGTACTGATCCGCCGGACGCAGGTCTTTTACGAGGAGGCAGAGCAGGGATTGGGCATCGCCCGGGCCGTGGCGAACCGGATGGCCCGGCTGCTGGGTTGGGATGAGGCCGAAGTGGAACGGCAGGTGGCGCGCTATCGCCAGCAGGTGGCCCTCTCGCGGGCCTTTCGGGGGCAGTAGGGGCAACCAGGCCAGCCGCTTCCGCTAGCGGATCGTCCCCTCGATGACCGCCTGGCCCTCTTGCAACTCAAAACGGCTGAGGATCACCGGCAACTGCTGGTCGCTCAGGTCGAACTGGGCGTCCAGCTCCTGCTGGATGCGCTGTCGGACGGCGTCCGGCACCACGAGCCCGGCCAGGCCCAGCTCCTCGACGATGACGACCGGCTTCTCATCCCGCAGCTCAACGCGCGCCCGGCCGTGCAGGTCAATGCGCAGCCCGGCCAGCCGCGCCTCGCCCCACGCCTCCACGTAGCCCGGATGAATCTGCACGCGGGGATTGGCAAAGGGGACGTTGGGGTGGCCTTGCAGATACCAGGCGATGGTCTCCTCCGCCTCCTGGTTGGTGATGACGATGGTGAACCGCTCGCCGGAGTGACCGCCCTCGATGAGCTTCTGGCGCAGGTCGGCCAGGTCCGGCTCCAGGCGCGGCTCCACCACGCGCGTCATCTGGGGAGTCAATGCAAATATCCACGCCGCGCCGTTCGCCGCCAGCAGCAGGATCACGATCCACAGGTTGGGCTTGTTCAATAGATGTGAGAGGCGTTGCATAGGGCACTCCTTCGTCGGCCGTCAGCGGTCTACAGAATCCACCACGACCGCAAGATCGTCAAACCCACCGGCACCAGCACGGCCAGGCAGACGACGGCCCAGATCGCCAGTGCCCGCTCGACAGGCATTCCCTCGTGCGCGGGCCGGGCTTCCCCGGCCGGGAGGAGTCGTCGGGACAGCGCCCGCGCCCCGATCCAGATGGCCGCGCCCTCCACGGCCAGCAGCGCCAGCAGAAGGCCCACCTCCGGCAAGCCCAGGAGACTTATCTCCGGCACCGGCCCGAAGAAACCGGCCAGGATCAGCGCGATCACCAGCCACGAGCCGCCGTTCCACAGGGCATGGATGCCCACGGCCAGCCCGTAGCGTTCCAGCCAATGCCGGCCGGCGTCTGGCCGGCGCTGGAACACCTCCCACCAGCCCATCGTCGTCAGCCCGGCCCCCAGCGAGTGCAGGGGCGCGCCCATCGCCCGCAGCAACAGGATGCCGGCCCAGACCGGCAACCCGAAGCCGGCGTACAGCGCATCCTCCAGGGCCGCGAACCCGGCCCCGGCGCAGGCCCCCAAGAGCAACGCATCGCGCCGCCCCAGCCGCTTGAGCAGCGGCAACACCACCATCGGCTTCAAGAACTCCTCCCCAAACGGCGCGATGATCGCCAGCTCCACCAGCGCGAACAGGAAGCCCCGCGAGGTCAGCGCGTCGGCCACCCGGCCCCCGGCCAGCGCGTCCAGCAGCTTCTCCAGGGCCGGCAACACCTGGTCGGCCAGGCCCCACACCAGGGCGAGCAGCAGGCCCGGCAGCAGGGTGTTCAACACGATCGCCAGGCTCGTCGAGACCGTGGCCCCGGCGCAGAAGGCCACCAGCGCCCGGCGCCAGGTGAGCGCGCCGGGGTGCCGGTCCACCATCACTGCCACCCCCGTCACCGGCGGCAACGCCACCGCCAGGAGGAAGAGCAGTGGAAATATCAGCGGCGCAACGCACACGGCCTCGTGCATCAGCAGGCCCGCGACCAGCGCCAGGACGAAACTCCCGCCCAGCGCCCAGGCCGGCGGCAACCGCAGCGACCCGGAGGGCCGGCCGATCAGCGCGCACATCCCGTGGTAAAAGGCCACCCCGCCGCAGCCGAAGGTCATGGTCAGGAAAAGGGCCATGCTCAGGCTGAAAGACAGCGCGTCAAGCTCGCCCGCGCCTCCGGCCAACGCCAGCATCAGCACGCAGACCCCCAGCAGCATCGGCACGCCCAGCAGCATCAGGGCCAGGCCACTCAGGGTCACGAGCCACTTCAGATACTTGTTCATGGGATTCTAGCTCCTGGCAAATTGCGAATTGCGAATTGCAAATTGCAAATTGCGAATTGCAATCTGCAATCCGCAATCTGCAATCTGCAATCTGCAATCCGCAATCTGCTACTTGCGCTGTCTCTGTTGGTGCGCGGCCGTGACGAGGATCGCGACGATCTGGCTCAGCAGGTCCAGGCGATGCTTGATCACGGCCGGGGGCAACAAACGGCGGCTTCGATAGTACCAGCCCCGGGTCTCGCGGGCCGAGCCGAGAGAGATGCGCAGAAAGTAGGCGTATCCCTTGCCAAAACCCCGGCCAAACCCTTCCTCTATGTTGGCCGCCACCGATCCAGCGCTGCGGATAAGTTGCTCCACTATCGCCCTGCCCCGCGCATCCCTCATTAGCGTCTCGCAATCATCCCAGGCCAGGTCGTAGAGATACAACGCCAGCCGATACACATCCATCTGCCACAACGCATCCGCCTTGATCTCCCCCGCCACCTGCCGCTCCCACTCCTCATACGTCATAGCCCCTCCTTCCATAATTTGCAATCTGCAATCTGCAATCTGCAATTTGCAATCTGCAATCTGCAATTTGCCATTTGCAATCTGCCATTTGCCAATCCGCTCACTCCCACCCCTCCAGCCGCTCCCGCAGTTCCCTCGACAGCCGCTTCACCGCCTCCAGCCGCCACTCCACCAGGAGCGCGAACAACAGGATCGCCAGGCCCACGACGCCCAGCACCAGCGCGGTGCCCAACCCGCTGACCGACCGCAAGGTCTGGCTGAGCATCTGCCCGACGACGGCCAGCACCACCCCGGCGACGCCGGCATACAGGAACCGCCGCAGCCGCCGCGCGCTGCCCCACACGAGCACCGCCAGCCCCTCGCCCACCATCAGCAGCGTATACAGCCAGCGATCCGGGAACAGCGATTGCAGGAAGACGGAGCCGAACAGCACGACCAGCGCGGTCCAGTCCACCCAGCGGGCCAACGCCCGCCGCCCGACCCGCCACTCCCCGTAGCCCACGCCCAGCAGGTAGACGCCGGCCGGCACCGCGTACCACTGCGCCTCACGCTGGCCCAGGAACAGCAACGCCCACAGGCCATAGGCGGCCAACAGCAGCGCCACCGCGCCGTAACCCAGCCACTCCCACCGCTCCACCAGCGCCGCCGCCAGGTAGACCAGCCCGGCCAGGGCCAGCACGGCGATGGTCATCCCCACGGCCGGCGACTGGGCCGACGCCACCGGCTGCTCGAACAGGGCGCGGATCGTCAGCCCAAGCACATCCCATCCGCCAACCAGCACGGCCCAGAGCAACGCCAACGACGCGAAGGCCAGCCCAACCCGGCTCAGCGGCTTCTCCCAGACGCCAAGCCAGATGGGCAGGGCTTCTCGCTCCCGGCGCGCGAAGGTCAGCCCATAGCCAGCGATCCCGCCGACGGCCAGGAACGCCAGCCAGACCGGCCGGTCGGTCTGGGAGACCTGATAGCGGTCCAGCCACTGGAGCAGCGGCAGCAACGTCCAGCCGGCCGCCGCGTAGGCCAGGGCCGGCAATGCCCAGGCCGAGGCGAACACCGCCAGCAGCAGGGCGTGGCCCAGCGAGACCGCGCCGCCCGGCCCGCCATCGCCCAGGGCCGCCACCTGGCCCACGAGCAAGTCCACCACCAGCAGGGCATAGAGCGGGCGCGACCAGCCGACCAGGGGACTCAGCCAACCGGCCAGCGGCGATACCTCGCCCAACCGTCGCTCGATGACCAACGCCAGGAGTGCGGTGGCGACCGTGACCGGCAGGAAGGCCAGCGCATAGTCGGCCGGCCGCCACACACCTGTGAGGTAGTAGATCAGCATGAGCGCGGCCAGTTGGGCCGACGCCCCGGCCGCCAACAACCAGACGCGCAGGCGGAAGCGATACGCCGCCAGGCCACAGGCCGCTGCCGTCAACCCCAGGGTCGCGGACACGTGCAGGGCCGTGCCCCACCGCCACGACAGCCCCACGGAGACGATAGCCCCCAGGAAGGCGGCCACGTAGAACGGCAAGCCCGGCCAGGTCAGCCAGCGTTCGGCGAGGGTGGGCAGCCAGCGGGCCGGCTGCGACCAGGGAAAATCGCGCGGCGCACCCAGGCTGGAATCCAGCACGTGGGCGATGACCAGGGCCACGGCGATGCCCGGCCAGAGCCACAGGCCATAGTCGGCGGTCGGGATGGGCAGGCGATACAACACCACGGCGTAGGGGACCGCCGAGAGCGCCAGGGCCGGCGTCAGCAACAGCGGCTGCCGCAGCCAGGCCGCCGAGAGTGCGTAGATCGTTGCGGCAAACGCATACCCCACGAGCGCGCCGTCCAGGTCACGACTGGAGGGCGGCAGTCCCAGGGACACGGCCACGTAGGCCACGGCGATCAACGGCGCGGCGTAGTGGCGCAACTCAAACGAGCGCAGCGTGTGGGCCAGCACCAGGTAGGCCGCGCCCAGGGCGATGAGCGCCCAGCCGTGGCGATTGGGGGCTATATTGAAGTGGGCCAGCGCCAGCCACAGCGCGCCGACCGGGAAGGCCGCCGCCGGGTAGCCCCACAGCGGCTTCCGGTGCAGCCAGGCGGAGAAGACGCACAGCCCGGCGTCGAACAGGAGCGCGGCGATGAGCCAGGGCCGGTCGTGGGCCACCAGCATGGTCCCCACCAGCGCGCTGCCATAGGCCGCCAGGTAGGGGGGCAGCGCATCGGCCTGCCCGCCAGCAGGCGCGCGGCGCAAGAGAATCCCGACCGCCAGGCCCGTCGGCCCACAGGCCAGCAGCAGCCAGCCGTAGTTCAGGTGCGTCGCCGTCGGCGCGAACTGGGCCAGCAGGTAGACCGCCCAGGCCGGGGTCAACATCGCCGCCGGGTAGATAAAGCGCGAGGCCAGCGGCCGGCCGGGCATCCGCAGATGGTCCGCCACGGCCGAGGCCACATAGAAGGCCACGCCCAGCCCCCAGGCGACGTAGGCGATAGGGACGTCGGCCACGCACCAGAGGAGGCTGAACGGGACGAGGACGTGGGCCACCACACGGGGCGCAAAGCCGCAGGCGCGCGCGCCGCGCCATTCCAGCCACAGTCCCACGGCCAGCAAGAGGTAGGCCAGGATGAGCCAGGCCAGCGCGTAGGTCGGCAGGCGCGGCTCCGCCGGCCAGACGAACCACCCCAGGTGGGTTAGGATCGTCCACGGGGCCGCCACGAGCGCGGCCGCCAGCCAGGCGAAGACGGCGCGGCGGAACAGCCGGGCCGCCAGCGCGTATAACCCCACGATGATCCCCAACCCGACAACGGCCCAGATTTGCTGCTCGCGCCCGGCCCCCAGCAACACCAGGTTGCGGAACAGGGCCAGCCCGATGGCTCCACCCGACACGGCCCACCCGGCCACCAGCAGCGGCCGGCGATATAGGGGCCAGGCCGCAGAACCATGCGTCCACCGATTGCGCAGGGCATACAGCACACGCTCCGCCAGCACGTAGGCCACGGCCAGCAGAGCCGCCTTGGCCGCCGACGAGCCATGCCCCTCGCTGAAGGCTGTGGCGACGATCCCGCCGGCCGCCACGCTCAACCAGGCCGCCACGTGACCCCACCGCTCGCGGCGCAAGTCCCAGGCCACCAGCCCATAGACCGCCGCCAGGAGCAGTTGACACCCGGCAGCCCAGAGGCGGTCGGTATCGGCCCATTCGCCGTGCTGGAGCAGGCTGATCCCCAGCGGGGCCAGGCTCCACAGCAGGGCCAGCGCGGCCAGTCCGTGGGCCACGCAGTTCAGCGGCAGCAGAAAATCCCTTTCCACGCGCCGGACGCGCACCAGCAGCAACCCGGCCAGCAGGTAGGCCGTCGGCGCGAGGGCCAGCAGCGCGCCGGTGACGGCGACCGGCATCCCGCGTTCGGACAGGACAAACAGCCAGGCCACCGGCAGCGTCAGCCCGGCCGGCGCCAGCCACACCCGCCGTCGGAACATCCACGCCGAGACAAAGTAGAGCGCGGAGATAAGCGCCAAGACCGAGGCCACCAGCAGCCGTTCGCCATTGAAATACCACAGCCCGGCGAGGGGCGCCAGCGCGCTGGTGATGTAGCCAACCACGTACCACGGCCAGCAAATCGGCAAATCAACGAATTTGCAAATTTGCCCATTTGCCGATTTGCTTTGCAACCTGCGACCCAGGAAAACCAAACCCCACGCCAACAGCGCGAATCCTATCCCCAGCCAGGCCGGATCGAACCGCCGGTAGGGCCAGTTGTGCATCCAGACCAGCCAGAGCCAGGCCGGGATGGGCAGGGCGGCGGCCCAGTGCGGCAGGCTGACTGTGCGGCCCCGCAGGATCGCGTTGAGGCCGGCGTGCCGACCGGTCCCGACCAGCCAGGCCGTCCAGCCGGCCAGGGCGATCCAGTTGCCCAGGGCGTAGATCAGCACGGCCCGGTTCAGCGTCACCAGCGGCGGGACCAGGGCCAGCGCGGCGACGATGAACCCGGCCAGGTAGACCGGCGCGGCGTAGGCCGGCCGCTTCTGGAGACCCACCGCCAACGCCAGATGCGCCACGGCCAGCAGCGCCCAGCCCAGGCTGAGGTGGGCGAAGGCCAGGTCGCGCGCCCACATGCCGGCCGTCAGTGAGACCAGCGCGCAGAAGCTGGCGACCAGGAGCGCGCGTGGCCGCTGCCACAACGCCGCCGCCAGGATCGCCGCCAGGGTCAACACGGCATAGGTCGCCGTCGCCGCGTCCAGGGCGCGGGTGAAGCTGATAAACGACCAGGGGGCGGATACCATCGCCAACGTTGGGCTTGCCACGAGGAGAGTGCGCGCGTGGCGGCTGTTGCGGGATTGCAGCCTCCGGCCGGCGACCAGGTAGAGCGAGGCCAGGAGCGCCCAGCCCAGGGCGTGCCAGGCCAGCGGCACCTGCCAGCGGTCAAAGAGAGGCGACTGGGTCAGGTAGACAGCGGCCGGCAGCGCGAGGGCTGCGCCCACACCCAGCGTCCGCGAGCGGAATCGCCGCGCGCCCAGGGTGTAGACCGCGCCGCCCAGCCACCAAGCCAGGGCCAGCGAGGCCCGGAACTCGTCACCCCCGGCCAGCCCCACCGCGTACAGGCCCAGGCCCACCGGCAAGATAGCTGTCACCGCCAGGAGCGCGGAATACCACAGGGGAAGGTGGAACACCCGCCAGCGGCCCGCGCTCTTCGTCCATTGGGCCAGGGGCGCGACGAGCAGGGCCAGCAGACCCAGCGCGCCGGGATACCAGTCTGGCGAGAGACCGGCCACCCGCATCGCCGCGCAGAGCAGGCTTCCGGCCGCCGCCGCCACCAGGTAGCCGAAGAACTCGGCCTCCACCGCGTAGGTCGTGGCCGTGTAGACCAGCAGGCAGAAGGCCGAGGCGATGAGCCAGAACTGCGCCGGCGTAACGTAGGATTCCAGATGCCCGCTCAGGTAGATCGCATAAAAGTCCAGCGGGATGAGCAGCGCGCCGATGGCCGTGAGGGCCAGGCCAGAGTTGCGCAGGCGCATCTTCATGCGCACGTACCAGCCCAGGGCGAAGAAGGAGAAGGTGAAGGCGGCCAGGAAGAGCAACTGCGCCAGTGGCGGGAAACGGTCCCAGTTAAAGACCACCAGGATCAGCCCGGCGGCGAAGAGCAGGAACACGCCCAGGAACAGCATGGCCCGCAAAGTGCGTTCCGAGAGGATGGCTTGCAGGACGCGCTCCCCGGTGATCGGCTGGCGGGGCCTGCGGGGGGCAGGGGCAGGAGCCGGCCGGGCGGCTTCCACGGCGGCCGGTTTGGGGGCCGGGCCAGGTCGCCGGCCCAGCTTCACTTCCACTGCCTCGATCTCGGCGTCTAACTCCGCGACGGCGGCGGCGTAGGCGGCCTCGTCGGCCAGATCGCCCCGGTCGTACAGGTCCTTCAACGCCCGGCGCAGGTAGCGGAGCTGGGCCACGGCGTCGGGGGCCGGCTCCAACGCCAGGGCGCGAGGCGTTGCGGTCAGGCGGGCTTGTAGTTCCTGGCGGCGTTTCTGCGCCCCGGCGATGAGCGTGTCTGCGACCTCCGGGCGCACCCACCCCTTCTGTGTCCAAGAGGGCAGCCGGGCCAGCAGCACTTCCAGGTAGCGGACCTCCTGCCAGGCCGGGCGGACCTCGTCTGGCGTGAGGGGCCGCTGGCGCAGGCCCAATGCCACCTCCAGCTCGTTGCGCTGCTGCGTATACCGGTCGCGCAGTCGCCTGACCGCATCCGGCGGCAGGTCCCCCCACGTGTCCGATTCGGCCAGCAGGTAGGCGATGTGGGCCAGCTCCTCCAATTGGGCTGCGTCGCCGGTGAAACCGCAGTCCGGGCAGGGGGCCGGGGGGTGCAGGTTCTCGTGACCGCACTGGGGACAGCGCATAGGCCGCTCCTCTCCGCTTTCCTCACCTGGGGGCGAGGGCTTTCAAACCTACTATACTGGACTTTGGACAATTCTGGAGTCGAGCCTGCAGGTCTTGTGGGCACGACCGGCTAAAGCCTCTACTCCTCCTTGTGGTGTGGTCCAAAGTCCAATAATTCACACCAAGCGTTCAGGTGCTTGACCCGGCGCAGCGTATCATTCCAGCTTGATGAACGCCTGGGGCACCCACCAATCCACCGGGCCGCCTTGCTGGGTATCATCCCGGGCATAAAGGCCCTGTCCACTCGTCAACTTGAAGCGCACCTGGGCGTACCTCAACTGCGGGTTGTAGGGTATCACCACCCGGAACCGGGAGACCTGCCCCGGCGGCAAGGGAACGCGGTCAAGCCGGGATTCGCCATCAAAGGTGCGGGTATCCTCTTTGGCCGCACAGAAGCAGGCGACAACGTCTAGCTCCAGGGGCGACCCGGTGAGGTTACTAACCTCCCCCTCCACGACGCAACCATCGGACGCTGAGCTGTGGCCTCGCGCCGACAGCAACGCCACGTAGGGCACGACGGGCGTCGGCGTGGGATAGGGCCGGGAAGCCACAGGCCGGGACACGATGCCGGGCGGTCTGACCCCAGTTCTACCAAGCACATATACCATGCAGGCCCCGGCCACCCCCAACACGGCCACGACTGCCACGACCAACCCGGCCCCGATCACCAGGGGGCCGACGATCTTCCGCCTGTCGGCGTGGCCGGTGGGGAGGGACGGGGCTACGGCAAGTGGTGACGGCCCGGCCGTCTGGAGCCGCTCCAGCTCGCGCCGGGCGCCGGCGTTCTCCGGCTCGATCTCCAGCACCCGCTCCAGACACGCGCGCCGCTCCTCGTCCGTGTCCGCCACCGCGAACAGCCACAGCCAGGCCCGGGCATCGCCGGGGTTGGCCTGGACGGCCTGGGAGAGAAGCTGATACGCCTCGGCTCGCTCGCCATCCTGGGCGGCGGCCACGCCGCGTTGGGTCAGGTCATCCGTCTCGTGCCCGATCATAGATTTCCTCCGGCTACAGAAACCACGGCAATTATACTACACATCCTCTTCGGTGACAATTCGGCGGCTCTGCGGTTCGACTTCGGTCGGTCAGGTCAGGTGACGGTCACCTGGGAGGTGACCGTCACCTCACCGTCAGAGCGTACGCCGCTGAAATCGGCCTCCTTTTGCATGAATCGTCGTTTTGTGGTAAACTATTGAGGTCACCTGGGAGGTGACCGTCACCTCACCTCAGGAGGACCAGAGATGTTTGCTCACGTACAGCGCGAGAAATGGATGCTTGTGGTTTGCCTTTTGGCGAGCCTGTCTATCCTCGGTTGTCTGCCCACCGGGTGGTTCTCTAAGCCTTCCCCAACGCCGACTGCTCAGCCACAACCGCCTCAGCCACAACCGCCTCAGCCACAACCGCCAACCGCGATAAATGTGGTGGGTATTTGGGAGAGCCGGATCGCAACCGACTATGGGCCGATGTACACCCAGATGATCTTGCAGCCCAATGGCGGCTATTCCTACCAGGTCGTCTGGGGCGACCTGATGACCTGGGAAGTCGGTCTCTATGAGGTGGGCGAGGGGTTCATCCACTTTGCAGTGCAGGACTATGAGCCGAAAGAATACAAAGGGCAGCGGTTGTCACGACCGACGAGCTGGACCGTCTTTTACACCGTGCTGGATGAGAACACGATGATCTGGGAGGATCGGGTACTTGGTACCCGGTGGACGGTCTACCGGCAGAGATGAGCCTGCACGGGCCATGCTCGCGGCGGCGACCACCGGGAGTGCCCCCGCCGTTGGGCGTGGGGGCCTGGCAGACCGCCGGGGAGTACATAAAGGCTCATGCCGGGCGTGATCTCGGCTCGCCAGAACCACCAAGCCCCTCCGCAGGGGATTGACCTGCGAGAGGGGCTTACTGTGACCGGCGCGCTGGCATGGATTGGGGGGTACACCCTACGAATCCGCGTTTAGCGGAACCGGCTCACGATAACCTGGTCACCTTACAGCTCGTCCGCTCGATGCTCCTGGTCTTGCCGTCTCCTTTCCTTGTGATGGCGTCCCTCCCGCAGGGTGTGGCCTGCGGGAGGGCTGGCGTTTACCGATTGCGCACCACCACGGTCAGAAAGAGAAAGAAGCGCTCCCCCCGCCAGGCGATGGCAAAGCATTTGTAGTGATAGTTAATGCCGGCAAACGAGTCGGTCCCGGTGTAGATGTAGGATGAAGAAGCTTACGTCTCCGAGTCGGGCGTAAAGGTGGTCAATGAGATAGCCGGGCAGCTCATTGCTGATATTGACGGTACGCACATCAACGTTTACCTGCTGGGCCGCGGCCGGGTGGGCGGCCAGCAGGCCGAAAACGGCAGCCAATCTGATGAGACGAATACGGAATCGCAGCAGCAGGGACAAAAGCGCAGCATGGCGGGCTTGACTGAGGGGGCAACCATGCCGGGGGCGACACCGGCGTCCAGCCGGCCCCGCCGCCGCGCGGCGTATACCCCCCACCAGCCACCTTGTACCCTTTGAGCGTGCCGAGCACGGCCTCATAGATGGCGGTGGCTCGGCCCCATTTCTTCTTGTGAGGCTTCCACCCCCTGACAGAAGTTATGCACGGATGTCAGATAATCACCGGTTGACGGTAGGTACAGCATAGTGTATATTAACTTCACAAATCTACCCTGTTCGCCCCCCCCAACCTGGGGAAGAACAGGCAGTTACGATACCTGATCTCTTAAGGGATAAGCCTATGCCCAACCGTTTGATCAAGGAGACCAGCCCTTACTTGCTTCAGCACGCCTACCAACCTGTGGACTGGTATCCCTGGGGTGAGGAGGCCCTGGCCAGGGCGCGTACCGAGGACAGGCCCATCTTTCTTTCCATCGGCTACTCGGCCTGTCACTGGTGTCACGTCATGGCCCACGAGTCCTTTGAGGACGAGCGTGTGGCAGCGATCCTCAACCAGCACTTTGTCAGCATCAAGGTGGACCGGGAGGAACGGCCGGACCTGGATCACATCTACATGACCGCTGTGCAGGTCCTCACTGGCGCCGGCGGCTGGCCCCTGTCCGTGTTTCTCACGCCGACGGGGCAGCCCTTTTATGGCGGCACCTATTTTCCTCCCGTGCGTCGCTATGGCCGGCCGTCGTTCACCGAGGTGCTGGAAGCCATAGCCCGGGGCTGGCGCGACCGGCGACCAGAGCTGGTGGAGAGCGGGATGCGGCTGGCGCAGATCATCCAACACCAGGACACGGCCGGGTCGGGCCAGGAGCATGAGGGGGTCGAGACGTTGGACGCGGCCTTCCAGCACCTGTGGCAACAGTTTGACCCTCAACATGGTGGTTGGGGTGGCGCCCCCAAGTTTCCCCAACCGCTGACCCTGGAGTTTTTGCTGCGCTACCATCACACCCGTGGCGATCAGCGGGCCTTGCAGATGGTGACGCACACCCTGACGGCTATGGCACGAGGCGGCATATACGACCAACTGGGCGGTGGGTTCCATCGCTATGCCGTGGACGCTCACTGGACTGTGCCCCATTTTGAAAAGATGTTGTATGATCAGGCCCTGCTGGCCCCGGTATACCTCCACGCCTGGCAGGTGACCGGCGGGGAGCTGTTCCGCACCATCGCCGAGGAGACCCTGGATTACGTCGTGCGCGAGATGACCAACCCGGCCGGCGGGTTCTACTCCTCCCAGGACGCTGACAGCGAGGGTCAGGAGGGGCGGTTCTATGTCTGGACCCCGGCCGAGATCCTTCAGGTGGTGGGACCAGAGGCTTCAGCGTTCATGGCTGCCTATGGAGTCACCGCGAGGGGCAATTTTGAGGGACAGAATATCTTGACCTTCAGCGGTGAGATGGAGCAGCGCGCAGTTCTGGCCGAGGCCCGGCACAAGCTGTTCGCAGCCCGCCAGAAACGGGTCCATCCCGGCCGCGATGCCAAGGTCCTCACCTCGTGGAACGGCCTGATGCTGGCCGCCCTGGCCGAGGCGGCCCGGGTGCTGGACCGCCACGATTACCTCCAGGTCGCCCGGAGCAACGCTGATTTCCTCTGGCGCGAATTGCGCCAGGAAAACGGACGATTGTGGCATACGTGGCAGGACGGGAGGGCAAAGCAAAATGGTTTCCTGGAAGATTACGCCCACCTCATCTACGGGTTATTGGAACTTTACCAGGCCACCTTCGAGCCATGCTGGTATGCTGCTGCCGCCGAACTGGCTGCAACCATGATCGCCCATTTCAGTGACCCGGGGGGCGGCTTTTTTGACACCAGCGACGACCACGAGCCGCTGATCACCCGGCCTCGTAACCTGCAAGACGGGGCTGTCCCCTCCGGCAACGCCATGGCCGCCACCGTGCTGCTTCGCCTGGCCGGGCTGGCCGTTGAGCCGCGCTATGCCGGGCTGGCCCGTGAGAGCCTGCGCCGGGTGGAACCACTGTTGGCCCAGGCCCCCCTGGGCGTGGGGCAGTGGCTCCTGGCCCTGGATTATGCCCTGAGCCGCCCCCGTGAGATCGCCATCGTGGGTGACCCGGCGGCGAATGACACCCGGGACCTGCTGGCGGTGGCGCTGGCCGGCTATCAGCCGCACCGGGTAGTGGCCGTAGGGGCCACGGCCGCAGTGCCCTTGTTAGCTGACCGCGCCCCCTTGAACGGCGCCACCACAGCCTATGTCTGCCTGGACGCCACCTGCCTGCCCCCGGTCACCCGGCCCTCTGCACTGCAGGCCCTGCTTTAGTGATGGAGTGATGCGCAATGCCAGAATCGGACCCCACCTTGCGTTTCTCCAGCCGGGTGGAGAACTATATCCGGTATCGGCCCGGCTATCCCCCGGCCATCATTGACCTGCTCCGGGCAGAGTGCCAGCTCACGCCCGACTCGACCATCGCCGACGTCGGCTCCGGCACCGGCATGTTGACCGAATTGTTCCTGAAAAATGGCAACCGGGTGTATGGAGTAGAGCCTAACCAGGAGATGCGTCAGGCCGCCGAGCGATTGCTTGCCGGTTATCCTCAGTTCGTGAGCCTGGCCGCCCGGGCCGAATCCATCCCCCTGGATGACGCCAGCGTGGATTTCGTCACCGCCGGTCAATCCTTCCACTGGTTCGAGCGGGAATCGGCGCGCCGGGAGTTCGCCCGCCTCCTCCGGCCCGGCGGTTGGGTGGTATTGATCTGGAACGTGCGACGCCGGGCTGCCACGCCGTTCATGACCGCCTACGAGCAGTTGGTGCGGAAATATGCCGTGGACTATGAGATGGTTAAACAGAAACACGTTGACCAGGCCGGCCTGGCTGCCTTTTTCGCACCGGCCGGCTACCGGCAGGCGACATTTGACAACCACCAGGTCTTTGACCTGGAAGGGGTGAAAGGCCGGCTCCTGTCTTCGTCCTACACGCCAGAGGAGGGTCATCCCAACTATGTGCCCATGTTGGAGGCGCTGCGAGCCATCTTTGAGGAGTATCAAGAGGACGGCCGGGTGACCTTTGACTACGATTGCCAGGTGTATTATGGCCAATTGCTCCCTGCCCAGGGGGTGCGGGGTTTGGCGACGGCGGAGTCGTCGCCAGACCCCTAAAAACCCTTCTCCCCTGCTGTAGAAGCAGCAGGTTTATCCCCACCGAACGGAGTGACCACCGAGGAATCATCGGAGGAACACAAGCCATGATCTACCGACACGCAGAAGCCACGCCCGTGGAGGTGCTGCCGGGCCTGATCCGACGCACGCTGGCCGATGGCGCATCCGTCATGATCTGCGAGTTCACCTTTGCTGCCGGCGTGGAGGTGCCCCGCCACACCCATCCTCACGAGCAGGCGGGGTACGTGGTCGCCGGGCGGATCCGATTGACCATTGACGGGGAGAGCCACGAGCTGGGACCGGGCGACAGCTACCACGCACCCCCCAACGTACCCCACGGCGCGTTCACCCTGGAGCCGACGGTGGTGGTGGACGCCTTCAGCCCGCCGAGGGAGGACTATCGGTAGTACCCCTGAGATTCGTGCGTAAATTAGACGCACGAGGGCACCGCCCCTCCGCCCCACTTCGCGTCCCTTCGGGGAGGGGAAAGACTGCCTCATAGGGGTTTTTGCGGCGGCTTCGCCGCCGCAAAAACCCCCAGAAAGGCTTTCTCACCTCTTGCGCTCGGCGTGCCCCAGCCGTCACCCCCTTGACAACGCTGGAAGATGCTTGTTCCCTCCCTAACAAGAGTTACGCACGGATGTCAAGTACCCCGCTTGATTTTCCCACCCCGGCGGCGTATAATGACCCCGGCTGGGCAAGCCCGGCTGCCCACATCTCCCGCCTGGAGCAACCCTGATGAGCAGCGCATTGGAAGGGATCAACCTGGGACAATATCGCCTGGTGGAACGCCTGGGCAAGGGGGGCATGGCCGAGGTCTATAAGGCTTATCAACCCAGCCTGGACCGCTACGTCGCCATCAAGGTCCTACATGCATATTTTGCCGAAGAGGAGGATTTCCGCAACCGATTCCAGCGCGAGGCCCGGGCCGTAGCCCGGCTGCGCCATCCCAACATCGTCCAGATCTACGACTTTGGCGTTGAGGGCGACATCTATTACATGGCCATGGAGTTCCTGGCCGGCGGTACGCTCAAGCAACGCCTGCGCCAGACCGAGGCCCTCCTGCCCCATCAGGAGGTCTTGCGCATCGTGGAACGGGTGGCCGCGGCCCTGGATTATGCTCATGCCCGGGGCATCTATCACCGCGATGTCAAGCCCGCCAACATCATGCTCACGGACGATAACCAGGTTATCCTCACGGACTTTGGCCTGGCCAAGATGGCGGAAGGCTCCCAGTATACCCGGTCCGGGCTGAGCGTGGGGACGCCGGAGTACATGGCCCCGGAACAGGGCCAGGGCTTGCCGGTGGACCACCGGGCCGACGTGTATAGCCTGGGCGTGGTGCTCTACGAGCTACTCACCGGCCAACTCCCCTATACCGCCGATACGCCCGTGGCCGTCATCTTCAAGCACATCAAAGACCCCCTGCCGTTGCCGCGCACCATCAACCCGGCCCTGGACGAGAAACTGGAGCGGGTCATCCTCAAGGCCCTGGCCAAATCGCCAGCGGACCGGTATCAGAGTGCCGGCGAGCTGGCCGTGGCTTTGCGCCAGGCGCTGGTCGTGGCGGGCGAGGACCTGCCGACGCCACCACCCGCCCCGCTGTCCGAGACCCAGATCGCCCGGCCTCACCTGGCGCACGAAACGCCGCCGGGCGAGAGTCCGGCTCTGCCGGGCGAGAGTCCGGCTCTGCCGGGCGAGAGTCCGGCTCTGCCGGGCGAGAGTCCGGCTCTGCCGGGCGAGAGTCCGGCTCTGCCGGGCGAGAGTCCGGCTCTGCCGGGCGAGCCGGGTGAGCGCATTGAACGCGGCCTCAAGCGAGCCTTGAGCCGCATCGCCGGGACCGAGCCGGAAGCGGATTGGGAGACCATCGGCCAAAAGATGGAAGAGCAGGCCAAACGCCGGGCCGCCCGGTGGGCCGGCGTGGAGGGTGAGGAAGACTGGGACGCCATCGGCCAACGGTTCGCGGAGCGCATCGAGGACAAGGCGGCCAGGCACAAGGCTCGCCAGGAGAAAGGTGAAAAGGACGAGAAAGTCGAGCCAGGGCGGGGAGGCCGGCGGTGGTTCCTGATCGGCTGCCTGGCGTTTATCCTGGTGACCGCCTGCTGCGTGTGCGGCATCTGCACCCTGAGTAACTGCGAGCGACGGGCGACACCGCCCATAACGCCGTTCATCCCTACCCCCTTCATTCCCCTCTGGCACACGCCGGCCCCTGCGTCCTGGCGCCCCTTCAACCAGCCAGATTGGGGCCTGACCATGCGCGTTCCAGAGGACTGGACAGAGGAGCCGCTGCAAGATCGCTTGAGCGAGGGGGTGTTGTTCGTCGGGCCGGGCGGTGTGGAACATCTCAGCTATGCCCTCTACGTTCGCCTTCATGAAGGTGTGCTGGACCTGGCGACCTTGCGCGCCAGGTTCATAGAGGACCGCCTCCGGCTCAACGAGTTCCAGCAAGATCAACTCACGATCGGTGGCGAAGAGGCGATGGGCGCCCGATTCCTCGGCCTCCGCCGTCAGACCGGGCAGGTTGTCCGGGGCGAGATATGGACGATCCAGCATGGCGACCGGAGCTATGTGATCCTGTATATGGCGCCCGAATCGGCCTGGGGAAACGCCCACCCCGTGTTCCAGGAGATGACCCGCAGCATAAAGTTCACCGGGTAAGAGATGCCGTTATCCTCCCTGCTGATCGCCACCGCAGTGACCACGGTGGCTCTATTTTTCGATTTCGTCAACGGCTTCCACGATAGCGCCAATGTGGTGGCGACCATGATCGCCTCGCGGGCCATGCCCGCCCGGGGTGCGCTGGTCATCGCCGCCTTGGCGAACTTTGTCGGCCCGTTCCTCCTGGGTGTGGCCGTGGCGACGGCCATCGGCAAAGAGATCGTCAGCCCGCAGACGGTGACCATTGACGTGGTCCTGGCGGCGTTGCTGGGGGCCATCGTCTGGAATCTGATCACGTGGTGGTTCGGCATTCCCACCAGTTCCTCCCATGCCCTTATCGGGGGCTTGCTGGGAGCCGTGCTCGTGGCCCGGGGGCCGGCGGTCATTCACCTGGAAGGGCTGGGCAAGGTGCTGCTGGTGCTGTTCACCTCGCCCATCATCGGATTCCTGGGCGGCTACCTGATGCTGAAGGCCATCCTGTTCCTGGCCCGGGGGGCCTCGCCGGGCATCAACCGCTGGTTCAAACGCGGCCAGGTGGTCACCGCCACCGCCCTGGCCCTGAGCCACGGCGCTAACGACGCCCAGAAGACGATGGGCATCATCACCATGAGCCTGGTGACGCTACGCCTGTTGCCGGATTTCCAGGTGCCGTTCTGGGTGGTGTTCGCCTGTGCGGCGGCCATTGGTCTGGGCACGGCGGCCGGCGGGCAGCGGATCATCCGCACCCTGGGAGTGAGCCTCTTTCGCGTCCGGCCGGTCCACGGCTTTGCCACCCAGGCCACGGCTGCTGCGGTCATCATCGGCGCCGCCCTGATAGGCGGACCGGTGAGCACCACTCACGTGGTCAGCTCCGCCGTGATGGGCGTGGGCGCTTCCGAGCGACCGTCCAAAGTCCGCTGGGGGGTGGCCAGCAACATCCTGCTTTCCTGGTTCGTGACCATCCCGGTGGCCGCCGGGATCGCGGCGGCCTTGTATCTCGTCATTGGACCGGCTTTTCACCTCCTGGGTCAGTGAATTTACGAATCTATGAATGGACGAATGCGCGACTGTTGAGCTGCTCGTCCATTCGTCTATTCGTCCATTCGTCTATTCGTCCATTCGTCTATTCGTCCATTCGTCTATTCATCCATTCGTCCATTCGTCCATTCGTCTATTCGTCCATTCGTCTATTCGTCCATTCGTCTATTCATCCATTCGTCCATTCGTCCATTCGATTGGGGGAGCCATGGGAGTGCGAGACTTTTTCAAACCGCGCCAGAGCAATTTCCTCAAGATCCTGGCAGAACACGCCCGGCTGACGGCCGAGGGGATGGCTGCGCTGGAAGAATACATGCAGGCCGCCAACGAGGCCTGCGGCAAACGGGTCAGCCGGCTGGAAAAAGAGGCCGATGAGCAACGGCGCATCCTCATTGACGAGCTGAACCGCACCTTCGTCACGCCGATTGACCGGGAAGACCTGTTCGCCCTGAGCCGGGCCATTGACGACGTTATTGACTATGCCCATACGACGGTCTATGAGATGCACATCCTGGAGATCACGCCGGATGACCACCTGCGCGAGTTCACCAGCGTGCTGAACAAGGCGGCGGAGGAGATCTATCTGGCCGTACAACACCTCCAGGAGCGGCCCAATCTGGCCCTGATCCATGCCACGCGGGCTAAGGAACTGGAGAACCGGGCTGAACACCTCTACCGCCAGGCCATTGCGGACCTGTTTCATGGACCGGAGGATGTGCATCATATTGTCTACATGCTCAAGATGCGCGAGGTCTACCGCCACCTGAGCAACGCCGCCGACCGGGGCGACGAGGCTGCCAACATCATCAGCGACATCGTGGTCAAGATGACCTGACAGGCCGCCCGGCCGCCACGAAGTACGGCTCGGTCCGCTTTTTCAGGAGAATCGTAACTACCTGCCCTCCCGCAGGTTTGGGTGCAATGACTGGACCAGAGCGCGCCCAGGTCCGGCTGCATCGGTTGCCAGCCCCTTTCTAACCTGCGGGAGGGTTCAGGGTAGGCAGTTACGGAGAATCCCAGTTATGCGGTTTGCCTCCCGGCCAGATTCACCAGTATCGGCTTCCCCGGCCCGCCAGGTGTTCGCGGCCCTCCACGTGTCGCGTTGGATCAGCAACTTGGTGGTGCTGGTGCCCCTGATCTTTGCCCGGGGCCTATTATACCCGGCGTTGCTAGCCCAGGCCGGGGCCGCCTTCGTCTTGCTATGCGGCCTGGCCGGCAGCGTCTATATCCTGGACGACCTGATGGACCGACGGCGGGGGCTGACCGCGCAACCCGACGGGCACGCTGTCCCCCTCGCCCTGGCCCTGTCCCTCGTGTTGACGGCGGTATGCCTGCCGGCGGCATTTCTGCTGAGCATCCCCTTCGGCCTGCTGGCCCTGCTTTATTGGGCCCTTATGGTCCTCTATCCCCTCGTTCTCAAGCAGATCCTGCTCATTGATGTGCTGACATTGGCCAGTGGCCTGGTATTGCGCACAGTCGCCGGGGCCATGGTGATCGCGGTGCCCATTTCCCCCTGGCTCTATATCGTGACCTCGGCGTTGGCCCTGTTCCTGGCCCTGGGCCAGGTCCGCCACCGGCTCACCTGTAGCCCGGGTGCCGGCCCTGTGCCGGCCAGCGCCGAGTATTCAGCCAGCCTGTGGGAAGCCCTGACCGCTGTGACCACTGCCAGCGTGGTGATGAGCTATGGACTATACACGTTCTTTGCAGAATCACTGCCAACCGACCATCGCATGATGCTCACCATCCCCTTTGTGCTCTACTTTGTCTTCCGCTACCTGCTCTTGCTGGAGCGTGGCGCCGAGAACGGCATCCCCGAACGGATCATGCTGACAGATAAACCATTGCTGGCCGATGCGGCCCTGTGGGTTGTGACTACCCTGGTGCTACTCTATGCGCAGTCGCCGTGAGTTGTCAGGGGCAAATGACGCCTGACGTTTTACGTTTTTCGTTTGACGTTTTACCCGGCTGTAACCTTTTACGACCAACGGTGTTTATACCCATGACCGATCAGCCCTGTTCACCAGAAGCTGAACTGGCCCTGGTCCGGCAGGCCCAGGCCGGCGATGCCGCCGCCTTTGGGGTTTTGTATCAGCGGTACGTGACCGGCATCTACAACTATTGCTATCAGCGCACCGGCAGCGTGCCCGACGCCGAAGACCTGACCGCCCGGACCTTCCATCAAGCCCTGGCCAACCTGGACGGCTACGTTTACACCGGCGCGCCGTTCGCCGCCTGGCTCTATCGGATCGCCCACAATCTGGTGGCCAACTGGCATCGGAGCCAGCGGCGCCGCCCGGCGATCCGGCTGACCGAAGCCCTGGGACTGGCTACACCGGCCAACGGTCCCCAGGCCCGGGTTGAGGCCTGGGAGGAGTATGAGGCATTACGCGCCGCCATCCGGCGGCTGCCACCCGCACGCCAGCAAGTCTTGATCCTGCGCTTCAGCCACGGCCTGTCTAACCGCGAGATCGGTGAGCTGACCGGTCGCAGCGAGGGAGCGGTCAAGGTGCTTATCCATCGCACCCTGAGCGCGCTGCGCGAAGAACTGACGGGAGGCACTTTAGGAGGAGAGTAGCGATGACCCTGGATCTCATCGGCGAGGTCCTGACCCGCCTGGCAGACCACGTGCCGGACCTGGAATGGCCGGAGATGGTGCGAGACTGGGAGAAAGAACCGGCCCTGGCCGAACTGGCCCACCAGATCAAAGAGGCTCTGCGACCAGTGGAACCAGCCGCCGCCTTCCGGCAACGGCTGGAACGAGAGTTGGCGTTGGCACGGTCAGCCCGGCCGATAGCGACCCCGGCCCACTCTCTGATGAACCGCAAGAACATCCTGGTAGGGACGGCGGCCGTGGGTTCGCTGGCCTCGGCCTTTTCCATCCTGGGCCTGGCCATCCTGCTGCTGCGACGCCGGCTGACAGCGCGACCAGCGTCGCAGGGACCCAGCAGCGTGTCGCTTTAGAACATCTGCCCACCCTCCAGCAGATTGGGACGCTGTATCTGCTCACCCTGTAGACAAGGATGTCACTCTGAGCGCTCCTTCGCGGAGCGAAGGGGCGCGAAGAGTCACGTTTGACCAAAGCGGTCATTCTGAGCGACCGAAGGGAGCGAAGAATCTCGTTCCTGGCAGGTGGTTCTTTACCACGATAACGGGATTCTTCGGCGCTTCGCGCCTCAGAATGACACTTGAACAGGGCAGGTGAGCAATTACGGGGCGCTTTGCTAACCGGCGGCAGGGTTCAGGGCAGTTACGTCTGTACAGGTAAATCCCTGTTCCACAGCTCACCGAAGCTGACATCTACACGAGGAGGTTCGTATGCCACGTTACGCGCAGATCACGGGTTGGGGTATGTATGTCCCCGAAAAAGTCCTCACCAACCATGACCTGGAGCAGATGGTGGACACCAGCGACGAATGGATCACCAGCCGCACCGGCATCAAGGAACGGCACATCGTCGCGCCAGGTGAGGCCTGCTCCGACCTGTCCATCAAGGCCATGGACCAGGCCCTGGCTGTGGCCGGCCTGGCCCCCACCGACGTGGAGCTGGTGATCCTGGGCACCACCACACCCGACTATCTCATGCCCGGCGCGGTGTTTCTGGTCCAGGATCACCTGGGTGTGCGCTGCCCGGCCTTTGAGATCCGGGCCGGCTGCTGCGGCTTCATGTACGGCCTGGTGGCCGCCACCCAGTTCCTGGCTACCGGGGCCTGCCGTAACGCCGTCGTCATCGGCACCGAGATCATCTCCACCTACCTCAACTGGAAGGACCGCAACACCTGCGTGCTCTTTGGCGACGGGTCCGGAGCCGTGGTGCTGGAGGCCACCGACACCCCCAGCGGCATCCTCAGCTACGAGATGGGCGCGGATGGCTCCGGCCTGGACTGGCTGGTCATCCCGGCCTTTGGAACCCGCTATGGGGTAGACCCCAAAGCCTTCGAGACCGGCGACATCTACATCCACATGGAAGGCAAAAAGGTCTTCCGCTTCGCCGTGGAATCTATGGTTGACGTCACCCGGCGCGTGGTCTACAAGGCCGGCCTGACTATGGACGACATTGACCTGCTCATCCCCCACCAGGCTAACGCCCGGATCATCGAGTATGCCGCCAAAATGTTGCGCATCCCCATGGAAAAAGTCTACGTGAACATAGACCGCTACGGCAACACCTCGGCTGCCTCCATCCCCATAGCCCTGGTAGAGGCAGTACAGCAAGGCCGCATCAAGGATGGCGACAAAGTCGTCCTTAACGGCTTTGGGGCCGGGTTGACCTGGGCCACCACCCTGGTCCAGTGGGGCAAGGTGGAGACGCAGATGCTGGAGGCCGGATTCTGGCAGACGGTTCTGGGCCAGGCGCGCCTGACCACCGCCAAAGCCCGTGACTTGGTGAGCACGGTGAGCACGTTGATCGCCGCCGCCCGCTCCTCTTAGCCTGGCCCGCTGCCAGATCGCCAGCAGGCTGTCGGAGTGAAAAGTGTCGAAGCAAAACGTCACTCGCTTTGTCATTCTGAGCGAGCTGCCGCAGGCGGTGAAGCGAAGAATCCCGTTTTCCGACCGTGAATCGCCACCCTATAACGAGATTCTTCGTCGCTCCGACGGCTCCGCTCCTCAGAATGACCGTCCTCTCCGACAGCCTGCTAGGGACACGAAACAGGAGACGCGATGATGAATACAGCGCTGGATCGGGCATCACAGAAAATGCGCACCACCGCTACCTCGGCGGGCGAAGCCCGCGACCGGATCTTTCAACGCCTGCGGGCCATCATCGCCGAAGTCCTGGGCGTTGACGAGGCCCTGATCACCCTGGATGCCCATTTTCGCCGGGACCTGCGGGCCGATTCCCTGGACCTGGTGGAATTGGTCATGCGGCTGGAAGAAGAATTCGAGGGCGAGATCCGCGATACGGAGGTACAACAGATCACCACCGTGGGCGACGCGGTACGTTACATCGAGGCGCGCACGCTCTAGCAGGAACGCGCAGATTACCGTCCCCTCTCTTACCGGACTTGACAAATCTGGAGTAGAGCCTTTAGACGGCCTATATCTTGTGGTCACAACCGGCTAAAGCCTCTACTCCTGGTGGGGCGCGAGTGGTTGTCCAAAGTCCAACCTCTTACCGACGCACGGGTCGCCGGTCCATACCTACCGAACGGGGTAACTGCCGAAAAAAGGGAGAAAAATCATGGTTGTACGCATCGTGGCCGACAGCACGTGCAACCTGTCGGATGAGGACGTCGCTCGCTATGGGATCCAGATCGTACCTCTGGTCATCCACTTTGGGACGAATACCTTCCTGGAAGGCGTCACCATAGACCGGGACCTCTTTTACCACAAGATCGAGGTGGAAGAGATCATGCCCACCACCTCCCAGCCGGCCCCCGGCCAGTTCGCCGACGCCTACCGGCCCCTGGTGAGCGATCCCATCCTGTGCCTCACCATCACTTCCAAACACAGCGGGACCTACCAGTCGGCAATGCTGGCCGCCGACATGGTCCCTGGGGCCGACGTGGTGGTCTTTGACACGCTATCCATCACCATGGGCACCGGTTTCATGGTGCTGGAGGCGGCCCAGATGGCCGAAGCCGGCCACAGCCGGGAGGAGATCCTGGCCCGGCTGGAACAGATCCGGGCCCGGATGCACGTCGTCTTTACCCCGGATACCCTCAAGTACTTGCAGATGAGCGGACGGGTGGGCAAGCTCTCTGGCGTCCTGGGGTCCATGCTCAACCTGCGGCCGATCATCGTCATCGAGGATGGCCTGCTGGAGGCGAAAGAGAAGGTGCGCACTCGTGGCCGCTCCCTGGACCGCCTGGTGGAATTGATGGCCGAACAGGTGGGCACCGCTGCGCCGGCCCGCCTGGCCGTGATCCACGCCCGCACCCCGCAGGAAGCCCAGCACCTGGCCGCCCGGTTGTCAGACACGTTCCAATGTGATGAGGTGCGGCTGGTGGATTTGGTGCCGGCCCTGGCCGTGCATGGCGGGCCGGGCATCATCGGCATCATCGGGTATCGCCTCTGACCCGCCAGCCCCAACACACAAACAAACGGGCGAGCCATGACGGCTCGCCCGTTTCGCATGGGCGCGGACTGGCGGATCAGGGGAGCAGCGCAAAGCCCGCTGTCCGAAAGTGCTGGTCGAAGGCAAACGCCTCGGTGATCCCGCGCTCCTGCATCACGGCGAAGCTGACGGCATCGGCGAAACTGAAATCCTGGTCAGAGTAACGACGGAGGATCGCCTCGGCCTGTATTTCCAGGGCGGCATCGCAGTATATCTTGATCAAACGTGACGATTTCCGCAGGGACTCCAGAAACCGGATCCCGGCGGTGTGCCCCAGGCGGCGGCGAATCATATTGTAGGCTTCGGCGATGACCAGATCAGTTGTAACCTGGTATTTCCACTGCTGTAGTACCTGTGAGTACACGCCGACGGCATCAGAATGGAACTGATCGCGAATATCGGCTAAAGCCACCCAGGCTCCGCTATCTATGAAGATGGCTTTTTCCATGTCTGGTTATCCTCCGCCTCCCATTCGGCCAGGTACCGATCATGCTCAACGGACAGATCACCGAGGCCTGAATCTCCCAGACCCACGATGTCCCACAACGGGTCCTCTTCCACTGGCACCTCGACCAGGATGCGGTCTACCCCCTGGCGCACGAGTTCCGCCAGTGAGGTTTTCCGCCGTTGGGCCAGCGCCCGCAGCGGCTCGATTTGATCCGGCCGCAGGTAGACCTGGAGCGGTTTCTTTTTGGCTAAAGCGGCCATCTTATTACCTCCGTGAGTGATGTACATCTATTATACATCATAGTGATTGCCATAGCAAGCCGAAATAGCATTCAGCGTTCAGCTCTGTATCCCATCCAAAGCTGCCGGGTCTTGCAGCGCGGCCCGGCCGGCCGGCGTCAGCTCAAGCACCACCCCGCCGTGGTCGAGGGTACGCCCTTGCAGGAACCCGGCACGCTCCAGCCGGTCCACCATCTGCCCGAGGGCCGCCTCGGAGCGGCCGGCCAGCGCGCCGAAGCTGGCGTTGCTGCGGGCGCTGGGCGGAGCATCATCATCGCCGCGCAGGATGCGGATCAGGTTGCGCCGACCCCAGCCGTGCCCGGCCAGGCAGCGCAGGATGGTCAGCAGTTGCTCGCGCTCGTCAGGTGCGGGCGCGTCTGGAGCCGACGCGGGTGAACCTCCCACGCAGTTGTCGCAGTTATCGCACCGCTCGATGGCCCGGCCGCCCAGGTAGGCGTTGATGTAGCCGTGGCGACAGCGGCCGGTCTGGGCGTAGGCGGCGATCTCGTCCACGCGCTGGGCCTGGATGGCGGCGTAGCGCTCCAACAGGCCGGCCACCCGGTCGGCGGCGTCTTTGGGTGGCGGCAATAGCTCCAGCAGCAGGTCGCGCCCGGCCGGGCGGACGGTCAGCCGGCCGGCGTCGGCCCACTCCAACGCCTGGCGCTCCACGTCGGCCGGGGCCAGGCCGGCGCGCCGGGCCACGTCCACCAGGTCCACCGTGAGCGGCTGGCCGGGGCGCAGACGCGCGGCCTCGCAAAACGCAGCCAGTTCCGGCGGGACGCCTGATGCATCGCTGACCGTCAGGCAGACGACGGCGGCGCGGGGTACGTCGGGGCCGCGTTTCAGCAGGCCGGCCTCCTCCAGCAGGCTCAAGGCCACGCGTACGCGCGTATCGTCGGCCTGCGTGTCGCGCTCCAGATCGGCGCAGGCCACCCGGCTAGGGCCGGTCCCCCCCAGCCGATTCTTGACGGCGGCGTAGACGGCGCGCAGGAACTCCACCGGCAGCAGGTCCTCGTGGGCGCGGCGGGTCAGGGTGGCTCGGTCGGAGCGGGCGTACATCAGCAGGCAGCGGGCCGGCTGGCCGTCGCGCCCGGCCCGGCCGGCCTCCTGGTAGTACGCCTCCAGCGAGGGCGGCGGGACAAAGTGGACGATGAAGCGGATGTCGGGCTTGTCGATCCCCAGGCCAAAGGCCACGGTCGCCACGACGACGCGCACCCGGCCGGACATGAAGGCGTCCTGCACCCGGGCCCGGTCGGGGATGCCGGCGTGGTAATGGTTGGCGAGCACATCGTGTTTACGCAAGAGCGCGGCCAGCTCCTCACAGCGGTCGCGCGTGCCGGCGTAGACGATGCCGCTGCCGGATTCGGACTGGCAGAAGGCCACCAGGCGACGCAGCTTCTCGTCGGCGTTGCGGGCGTAGAACACCTCCAGGCGCAGGTTGGGCCGGGTCACGTCCCCGGCGACGACGCGCATCTCACCCAGATGATTGAGGATGTCACGCCGGATGCGGGGTGGGGCCGTGGCGGTGAGCGCGAGCAACGGCGGGTGGCCCAATGCCTCTCGCGCCTGGCCGATGGCAAGGTAGTCGGGCCGGAAGTCGTGGCCCCAGACGCTCACGCAGTGGGCTTCGTCAATCACCAGCCGGTTGACGCCGGCGCGCCGGAGCGCGTGCAGGAACGGCGGCTGGCGCAATCGCTCCGGGGCCGCGTAGACCAGCCGGTAGGCCCCCTGGGCGGCCTGATCCAGCCGCCGGCTCAACTCGTCGCCTTCCAGGCTGCTGTTGATGGTGGCAGCCTGCCGTCGCAGGCCCGCCGGCAGCGAGTCCACCTGGTCTTTCATCAGGGCGATGAGCGGCGAGATGACCAGGGTGACGCCTTTTTCGGCCAGGAGCGCCGGGAGCTGATAGCAGAGCGACTTGCCGCCGCCGGTGGGCAGGATAGTCAGCACGTCCTCGCCGCGCAACACGCAGGCGATGGTCTCCACCTGGCCCGGCAGGAGCGACTCGAAGCCGAAGAGCCGCCGGGCGGCCTCGACGATGCGCTGCCGCTCGGCTTCGGAGACGGGTATAAGCTCGAAGGTAGGCAGGGGTTCGGCCGGCTCGGCCACCGGGCCGGTGGGCGCAGCCGGGGCGGTGGCCGGGCGCACCCGGCGCACGGCCCCTACGGGCAGTGCGGCCTGCAATTCGGCCAGTTCCGCAACGTATCGCCGGGCCAGTTCCGCTTCCACATCGGCCACGCGGGTCTCCTCGCCACTGGCCCGGAAATAGTCGCGCAGATGGCGCAGGTACGTGGCCGAGAGCGGACCTTCCTGCTCGTCTGCGCTGCGCAGCAGGCGCACGGCGTAGCCGCTGGCGGCGGCCCAATCGCCGCGCGCCTGGTAGACGGCCATCATCCCCAGCAGATAGGATCGGCTGCCGGGGCGCAGGTCGTTCACCCGGCGATAGGCGATCAGGGCCGCGTCGGCCTGCCCGCGCGCCAACTCCACCTCGCCCAGCAAACCCCAGGCCATCACGCTATCCGGCTGGCCCTCAACCAGCGCGCGGGCGATCTGGTGGGCAGCGTCCGCGTCACCCCGGGCCAGGTGGACGTGGGCCAGGAGCGATTGGGCCGTGGCGGAGGTCTTGCGGGCCAGGCGGTCATGCATCACTTTCAAGGCGTCGGCGGGCCGGTCCTGGGCCAGAAACGCTCGCACGCGCAAATCCAGCAGCGAGACCAGGTCCGGGCTGATGGCGGCGAGCGCGTCCAGGCAGGCGTGGACCTCCTCGGGATGCTCCCAGCGCAAGAGAAAGTTGAGCAGGCGAGTGCGGTCATGGCTGGAGAGTTCGCGGACTTTAGGCGGCGACAGGCCGAGAGTGAGGAGGAGGGAGGAGCCGGGGTCAGAGGTTGGCATGGTCTACCTCCATCTCATAGTCCGGGACGACGTGCACGCCGACGACGAGCGGCCAATACTGCCCCTGCCAGGCCCGGCTCAGCCCCACGGTCAGGTAAAGGGTCTCAGCGCTCAACCGCTCGCAGAGGGCATCGTGGTCCAGGGTGAGCGTGCTGCCGGTCTCTGCCATCAGCCAGGCCCGGCCCAACGCTCGCCACTTCAAATCGGTCACGGAGATACCGCGCGGGCTGGCCGCCTGGGGGTGGCCGACGCCGCCTGGTAGTGTGAATCCCAGCCCGGCCTCGTACTTGCCAGAGTAGGCGTCCAGCGAGAAGCGCGCCCAGACCTGCTCCGGCCGCACCAGGCAGAGCGAGCGGGTCTGGCGCACCAACACGTCGGCCGGGGCGCGGTCCAGGTGCCCGGCCAGGAAGCGCGCCCGTTTCTCGCCCTCCAACCGGCGCAGCAGCCGGGGCCGATGCCGGACAAAGTCGGCCGTCCAATCCTCCACGTGGGGCAGGGCTGGACGCGGGGCCAGCAGGTTCAGCTCCACCACGTCGCCGCACTGGACCAGGCGGCCGGCCGCGTCGGTGAGGTCGCCGGGCAGGAGCGCGCCGAACTCGCGGACTGGACGGACCCAACGCAGGCCGGTGATGGGATCCGGCTCGCGGGTGAAGCCGGCCGTACAGATGCCGCTGAGCATCTGGCTCATTGCCAGGATGAGGACTTCCTGGGTGGGCATGGGGTATCCCTTTCGCTGACCGCAACGGATGGGAGCGTATAAGCAGATGAAAGCATAGCGTATCCACTTTTCCGCTCTTCATCCGCTGCCGCACTACAAGTGAACGATGATCAACCCCGGCGTGTGCGCCGCCCAATGCTCGGCCACCAGCCGGCGATGGCAGTGTTCGGCCGTCGGCTCCGCACAGAGAAGACACGGGGCGCGATACCGGGCCAGCACCTCCGACCCTACAGTCTCGGCGGCCCGTTCGCGCAGCAGCGGGAGGAAGCGAGCCTCGTAGTCTGCCCAGTCCTCGTCGGCGTGGTAGGCGTCCAGGATGTCATCGGTGGGGGCCAGCTCCGGCCGGTGCTCGTAGGCGATGCCAAACCCCTCGCGCAGCAGGAAGGCCAGGTCGTCCCGCTTGGTGTAGCCGGCCAGGTGCGAGGTATTGCGCAGCCGCACGTCAATCACCGCGTCCACGCCGGCCTCGCGCAACTGACCAATGAATGACTCCAGCGCTTTGCCCTTGTAGCCGATAGTGAAAATGGCAGGCATTCTTCCTCTCCTACTCGAATAGCGAGAGCTGCTGCGGGATGGATTCCCCTTCAACTGTCGTCCCGTCCGGCTGGATGTGTTGCACCCGGACGCCGCGTTCTAGCAAAGTCTGGGCGATGAGCCGGTGCCGGTGGCACTGCCGATGGTCGCCCTCGCTGCACAGGATAGCCACCCGGCCGGTCCGGGCCAGGGCCAGCAGTTGGTCAATGCCCTGCTGGTACGTCTGCGTCTGCGCCACGCGCCGGTAATCGGGCCGATCCTGGCCGGGGTCATACAGGGCCGGATCGGTCGGCCGGCCGCCCAGCGCGTCGCCCATGAACTGATAGCCAATGCCCGCTTCCCGCAGGTCCCGGGCCAGCGTCTCCCGGTTGAACTGCGGCGTCCACCGACTATACGGCTGGCTGCGCACGTCGGCCACCCGCGTGATCCCGTGCCGACGCAACAAACCCACCAACGTCGCTATGTCATGGTCACTATGCCCCACGGTGTAGATCAACAAATCCTCAGGCATGGTTCAGCTCCCAACCGGTCCCCGCTCATCCGCTGTTTTCCCGGCATCCGTGTTCTCCCACCCGATCATGCCACATTTCTGCGTCGGGGTCAAGGCCGGTTTGACAACCCTACAACACCGGTGCTATAATCACCCCGGCCACGTAACACGCAACACGAAACACGGAACACGTAACACGCAACACGTGTCACAGGAGTCCTCATGAGCACCCAGACCATTCGCCTCACCGTCAACGGCGTCCCCCAGCAGGTCAAAATCGGCCCGCGCACCACCCTGCTGGAAGTCCTGCGTGATGAGCTGGGTCTCACCGGGACCAAGAACGGCTGCGGCCAGGGGCATTGCGGGGCCTGCACCGTGATCCTGAACGGCCAGGCCGTGCGATCTTGTGTGACCCTGGCCCGACGCGCCGATGGCGCCACAGTAGAAACTATTGAAGGGCTGGCCCGGGATGGCGAGTTGCACCCACTCCAACGAGCCTTTGTGGAGCAGGGAGCCATCCAGTGCGGGTTCTGCACGCCGGGGATGATCATGGCCGCCAAGGCCCTGCTGGACCAGAATCCCGCCCCCACGGAAGAGGAGATCGAACAGGCCCTCAAGCGGAACCTCTGCCGCTGCACCGGCTACGCTAAGATTGTGGAGGCGATCCAGGTAGCCGCCGGGCTGCGGCCGGCCCCAGAACCCGTGGTCAGCGGTCGGCCATCGGCGGTCGTGGGCCAACGGTTGCCCCGGCCCGACGCCGTCGCCAAGGCCACCGGGGCCGCCCTCTTTGCCGCCGATTACCGTTTTCCGGGGTTGCTCCATGCCAAAGTGCTGCGCTCCGCCCATCCCCACGCCCGCATCCGGGGCATTGACACGAGCCAGGCCCAGGCCACCCCCGGCGTCGTGGCCGTCCTCACCGCCGCCGACGTGCCGGGCAACAAGAACCACGGCGTGGCCCGCAACGACTGGCCGGTCCTGGCGTATGACGTGGTCCGCTACCGGGGCGACGCCCTCGCCATCGTCGTGGCGGAGACGGCGGCCCAGGCCGAGGCCGCGCTGCCCCTCATCGCTGTGGACTATGAGCCGTTGCCGGCCGTCTTCTCGCCAGAGGAGGCCCGCCGGCCGGACGCGCCTCAGTTGCACCCCGGCGGCAACCTGCTCAAGCACACCCACGTGGAACGGGGCGACGTGGACGCCGCTTTCGCCCAGGCCGACGTGGTCATCGAGCAGGTCTATCACACCCCGGCCACCGACCATGCCTTCCTGGAGCCGGAGGCGGCCGTGGCCGTCCCGGCCGACGACGGTGGCGTGACGGTCTACGTGGGGTCGCAGATCCCCTTCAAGGATCGGGCGCAGGTGGCGGCCAGCCTGGCCCTGCCAGAGGAGAAGGTGCGCATCATCCAGCCGGCCGTGGGCGGGGCCTTTGGGGGCAAGGAGGACATCTCCGTGCAGATCCACGCGGCCCTGGCGGCCGTGGTCACCGGCCGGCCGGTGCAACTCGTCTACACCCGCCAGGATTCGCTACGCTACCACCCCAAACGCCACGCCACCACCATCCGCTACAAGACCGGGGCCACGCGCGAGGGCAAACTGCTGGCGGTGGAGGTCGAAATCCTGGGCGACACCGGGGCCTACGCCTCCCTGGGCGAGTTCGTCATGGCCCGCACGGCCACCCATGCCGCCGGCCCCTATGAAGTGCCCAATGTGCGCATTGATTCCTACGCCATGTACACCAACAATCCCCCGGCCGGCGCGCTGCGCGGCTTCGGCGTGCCCCAGGCCTGTTTCGCCTGCGAGACGCAGATGGACATCCTGGCCGAACGGTTGGGGATGGACCCGCTGGAACTGCGCCGCCGCAACGCGGTCCGGGTCGGCTCCACCATCGCCACCGGCCAGGTGCTGCGCGAGAGCGTGGGCCTGCTGGAGACCATCGAGGCGGTGGAGAAGGCGCTGAAGGCGGCCGGCCCCTCGCAGCCAGCCGATCCCGGCAAGCGCCGGGGCTGGGGTGTGGCCTGCGCCTTCAAAAACGTGGGGCTGGGCGGGCCGCTGCCGGATTCGGCCGGGGCTGAGGTGGAATTGACCGCCGACGGCCGCTGCATCGTGCGGGCCGGGGCTGCCGAGATGGGCCAGGGCCTGCCAGCCGTGTTAGCCCAGATCGCGGCTCAGGAATTGGGCGTGCCCTACGACCACGTGGAGGTCATCCTGGGCGACACCGGCCAGACCCTCGATGGGGGGGCCACCACCGCCTCCCGGCAGACGTTCATCACCGGCAATGCTGTGCGCCTGGCCGCCATCCGCCTGCGGGAATCGTTGGCCGGGGCCGCGGCCGAGGAGTTGGGCGCGCCGCCGGACACTCTGGTCTTTGATCTGTCCTCAGTCTTCAGTCCTCAGTCCTCAGTCGGCAGCGGTCAGCGGTCGGCGGTCAGAGATCAGACCTTGACCCTGGCGGAAGTAGTGGCCCTGGCCCACCGCGAGGGCCGGCCCACCCGGTGTCAGGCCATCTACACCGCGCCGCCCACCGTGCCGGTGGAGACCCCCGGCGACACCCACTTCGCCTACGGCTATGGCACCCAGGCCGCCGAGGTGGAGGTGGACCTGGCGACCGGCCAGGTGCGAGTGTTGCGGGTCATCGCCGCCCACGACGTGGGCAAGGCCATCAACCCGTTGGGCGTGGAAGGGCAATTGGAAGGCGGCGTGCTCATGGGGCTGGGCTATGCGCTCCAGGAGGAGCTGGACCTGGAGGAAGGGCTGGTCCGCAACGATTCGTTGGGCCGCTACAGGATACCCACCATCGAGCAGCGGCCCCAGATCACGCCCATCATCGTCGAATCGCCGGCCGCGGCCGGCCCCTACGGGGCCAAGGGTGTGGGCGAGATCACCAGCATCCCCACCACGCCGGCCATCACCAACGCCATCCACGCCGCTACTGGCGTGCGCATCACCCGGCTGCCGGCCACCCCGGCGCGCCTGCTGGAAGCCTTGGGCCACTAGGGACCATTCGCGGCAGGCCCCATTGACGTGCGGTTACCTCCTGACCCGCCCTTCACTACTGGACATTTTCGCAAGTTTCATCACGAATGACCCGAATCTGGCAAATCTCACGAATGTTTTTTATACCAATTCGTGCCATTCGTCCATTCGCATCATTCGTGATTGAAAAGTGTCCGGTAGTAAAACCCGCCCCGGCCTGAAAAATGGCTTCAAGAGACCAGTCCCCTGGTACTATTTTCCTATTGCTCGTTACACCAATATGATATATAATATACCTGCAAATTGGATTGTTGTTAGTCATTACCCCAATCCCCGGAGTCCCTTTCTAACCTGCGGGAGGGTTCAGGGCAGGCAGCAGGGAAAGGACAATTCAGAGCCAATGAGCGGATGCCAGCGCTTCCTCCACGGTGTCCATCAATCACACGGGCAGCAGATGCTCGAGTTCGCGTTGATCCTGCCCCTGGTCCTGTTGATCGTGATGGGCATCTTTGCCTTTGGGTTCATCTTTAACGCCCAGGTCACCCTGGCGAACGCGGCCGCCGCCGGAGCACGGGCCGGCTCGGTGGTGAACTATGCGGAATATCCAGTAAACGACCACCAGAACACCGAGATTTACCAGGCCATTGTGCAGAACATGAGCTGGCTGGGCATGGGCCAGGTCCAGTCCATCACCATTTACCAGCCCAACGCAGATGGGACGATCTCCAGCATCAAAGACCAGATCAACCCGGCCACCGGGGCCTTGATCAGCGGCAATTTCACCAATTACCTGCGGCAATCCAATACCGGCCTGGGCGTGGAGATCGTCTATGCCCAGCCGGTCATCGTGCCGGTGTGGTATCCGGTACCCACGGGCGATGGGTTTGTGTTCAAGTCCAGCGACACGATCCAGCTCCGGGTGCGGGAAAGCCGGCGGATCGAATAACTGGTGCCCACCCTGCCGCAGGTTGGAGGGGACCAGATTACGCCCCAATGACCGGCTACCTCGGTTGGCAGTTGTTTTCTAACCTGCGGGAGGGTACAGGGAAAGGGTATAGTGTCCATGTCTGATGATGCTCGCCACCAGCATCGGCCCCACGGCCAGAGCATGGTGGAGTTTGCCATCCTGCTCCCCATGATCGTCCTGATGGTCATGGGCTTGATGATGTTCGGCATCATCTTTGGGATCCAGATCACCCTCACCGAGGCCGCGGCCGCCGGCGCACGCCAGGCCGTGGTGGAGGAATACTGCAAGCTGAGTGGGACAGGACATCACAATACGGAGATCTACCAGGCTGTCGTCAAGGCCCTGGGCTGGCTGGGCAAGGAGAACATCCAGGCCATTACCATCTATGAGACGACGGCTGATGGGGGCATCGGTAGCTATCAGGATGTGCTGGACAAGGACGGAAACCAGGGTAGCCCATACAATTTCACGAACGGCCGCCGGTGTACGTTGGTCCAGACTTTTGGCTATATCGGCGTGCGGGTTACGTATCGGCAGCCGGTGTTTCTGCCGATGATCAACCTGATCACCGGCGACGAGATCATCTTGCAGGGGCAGCGGATCGAGATCATGCGCCCCTAGGTCGCAGCGTAGCGCAGGCTTTCTAGCCTGCGGGCAGCCTGGAAAGGCCCCCACGATTTTACGAAAATACGCCGGTGTGCTCGCGTGGGGTCTGCGACCCCGCGTGCTTCGCACGGCGGCTGGCATACCCTACGGCTTGTGCCACCCAGTCCGGCCTGGGCCGGGGGTCGTAGACGTGGTCACCGCCGCGAGCGAGGGGGTTATTTTCGGAAGGAGGGAATCGAGATGAACAAGCCACAACAGAGGACGTGCAAGCAATCGCAGCGAGAGGCCGGGCAGAACGTGGTGCTCTTTGCCTTTCTCATCGTGGCCCTGATCGGGTTCCTGGTGCTGGTCACCGATGTGGGCTATATGTACTACACCAAGCGGGACCTGCAGGGCATCGTGGACGCGGCGACGATGGCCGGCGCGCGCCGCACCCCGGCCCCGGTGGACACCGCCGCCGAAAAGTGGGAAGCCGTCAAGAACGCCACCCGGGAGGCCCTGGGCTGCTACGCCCGCAACATCGGGTTGGATTCCGGCTCGGTGCCACAGTCCTATTCCACCACGGATTTTGACCCCGACTGGGACGGCGGCTCTGGCACGAACTACAGGTATACGACCACCATCGGCGGGGATGAGGTCTCGGTGACGGTCTTTTACCAGGATGCCATCTCTCAGGCCCAGGACATCGCCAAGGAGATGTGCGTGCGGGTGGATGCCCGGCGCAACACCTCGATGTTCTTTGCCGGTGTCCTGGGATTTCATAACGTGGATGTGACCGCCGCCGCCGCCGGCTATCGGGGCATCTTCAAGGTCACCTGGACCTTCCGCACCTACGGCGGTGACGTGCACGCCACGCCGTTCTACTACGTGGACCCGTATGCCGGCAACCGGGAGGTGGTCTACGTGGGCTGCCGTGACGGCTACCTTTACTGCCTGAACGCCCTGGGCAAACAGGACGGCAGCAAGAAAACCCACGCCTGGTGGCGGTTCCGCCCGGCCACAGACGGGACCGGCACGACCTACGGGTGGACGGAGGAAAGCACCAGCACCGGCGAAAACAACCGCTGGCCCATGGTCCAGGGGCAGGTGCGGGTGCTGAACCGGAACGGCAAAACCCTGATCTATTTCATCACCGTCCCCGGCGATGGGGGCACCTCCAGCAAGGGATACCTTTACTGCCTGGACGGCAGCACCGGGCAGCGGATCTGGTCCAAGAACATCCAGGCCCCGGGCTATCACAAGGGCGTCTATGGCGAGAGCTACGTGGACTCCCGGCCGGCCTTTTCCAGTGACAACGAAGTGGTCTATGTGGGTTCCCGGGGCGGTTACCTGTATGCCTTTGACGTGGATGACGGCACGCCGGTCTCTGGCGGGTCCTGGTCCAGCGGCCGGGTCCAGCTCTTCGGCGGGACCAACGTCAACCCCTGGGTAGAAACTCGCACAGACCAGGACGCCATCAACCACGGCCTGGGTGGTCGTTCGGACATCATCTACATGGCCTGCAGCCAGCCCAAAGACGGCTGCGGCAGCGGCGGCAGCGCCACGTACGGTATGGTCTATGCCTTCTATTCCAACGGTCAGGTCAAGTGGAGCAGCAAGATCAGCTCCAGCAACAACTTTGAGGGATTCGATGGCTCGCCGGTCATCTATGGGGACACCCTGTACATCGGCTGCCGGGACGGCAAGCTATATGCCGTCAACAAAGAGACGGGGGCGGTGAAGTGGAGCTACGCGGCCAACTACGCGCTCTCCTGCACCCCGGCGATAGAAGAGGTGGGCGGTAATCGCTACGTCTACTTTAGCAGCGAAAAGGCCACCGCCTACAAGCTGTTGGACCAGGGCACCTCGGCCAGCCTGGTGTGGTCCATCACCCTGGGGATGAAGCAACCAGATACCACCTATCCAAACCGGGCCGCCTGGCACTGCTCGCCGGCCCTGGCCACCGACTATGTCTATTTTGGCTGCCAGACCCACTCCGGCAGCGTCTATGGCGACCAGGGGCGTGGCTACTTTGAGGCCATCTCCAAAGTCGGCGGTCAGTCGGATCAGCAATATCAGTTGGACGCCGACCTGCACTCCAACATGGAGGTAGCGGCTAACAACTGGGTCTACTTCGGCGGCTGCGACAACCTGGTCTATGGCGTGGACCTGAACCCGGCCAACCAGGAGAGCAAGCTGCTTTGGTAGCCGCATCCAGGTGCGACGCACGAGCGTGCGTCGCACCTTGTTTTAATCCTGCCCCAGGTTCAAAAACCTGCGGCAGGGTGGAGCGCGCCGGTTTTCGGGTTCCAAGAAGGCATAGCGAGTCGTCGGCCTGGGTTCCAGCGCCGACGACTTTATATGGGGACGCCGCGCCAACTGCTCTCGCGCCGGTTCAAACAACTGTGCTCGCAGCGGCGACGGTAGGGAGTGTCACCCGCCACCGGGCGCGGGGTCGCAGACCCCACATGGCACAGGAACAACTGTGCTCGCGGCGGGAACAACTGTGCTCGCGGCGGGAACAACTGTGCTCGCGGCGGGTGTGTCACCCGCCGCTGGGTGTGGGGTCGCAGACCCCGCGTGAGCACAGAAGCCGCCGGGCGCGGGGTCGCAGACCCCGCGTGAGCACAGCTCGCGGCGGGTGTGTCACCCGCCGCCGGGCGCGGGGTCGCAGACCCCGCGTGAGCACAAGATGCCGCCGGGCGCGGGGTCGCAGACCCCGCGTGAGCACAGAAGCCGCCGGGCGCGGGGTCGCAGACCCCGCGTGAGCACAGCTCGCGGCGGGTGTGTCACCCGCCGCCGGGCGCGGGGTCGCAGACCCCGCGTGAGCACAGAAGCCGCCGGGCGCGGGGTCGCAGACCCCGCGTGAGCACTTGGGTCGCAGACCCCGCGTGAGCACAGAAGCCGCCGGGCGCGGGGTCGCAGACCCCGCGCGAGCACAGCTCGCGGCGGGTGTGTCACCCGCCGCCGGGCGCGGGGTCGCAGACCCCGCGCGAGCACAGAAGCCGCCGGGCGCGGGGTCGCAGACCCCGCGCGAGCAAAAGGGGCAGACCCCGCGCGAGCAAATATACGAGGAGGAAGGCCAATGACCAACCATCGCCAGCGCGGATTATGGCTCTCGCTCGCGCTGAGCCTGATGATCCTCTTGCTCCTGAGCCTGGCCCTGCTCGTCTATGCCGGGCCGTATTGGCATACCTCGCACGGCCCGGAGGGCGGCGAGATCCAGGCCCTGGCGGTGGACTCGGCCGGCAATCTCTGGGCCGGCACCCGCCTGGGTTGGGTATTCCACGGCACCTTCTCCGGCTCCAATCTGCTCTGGACCCTGGAAAATTACCAGTTCTCCACTGAGAAACGGGATGTCCTGTGCCTGGCCATTGATAGTGCTGATAACGTCTACGCCGGAACCAACGAGGGCGGGGTGTGGAAATGCGTGTATGACAACACCGACCCCGACCACCCATGGAAATGGTACCCCATCAGCAGTCAGGGTCTTGGCAGCAATACCGTGCGCACCCTGCGCATTGAGGCGAACATCCTGTATGCGGGGACACCAATAGGTGTCTACACGCATACTCTGAGCACCAGCGGTTCCTGGACCAAAATGGGCACCCCGTTTTTCGATACCCGGGCCCTGGCTGTGGCCAACGGCACCTTCTACGCCGGCTGCGAGAACGTGGCCCCTTACTGGGGCGTCTACCGCTGGGCCGGCACCGATTGGGCTGCGATGCGCGATGGACTGCCCAACCAGGTCTCTGTGCGCGCCCTGATCGCCCAGGGCAGCATCCTATACGCGGGCACAGGCGGCTACGGTGTCTACGAGTGCAACACCGCCATCACCACCACCTGGACCGCCAAAAGCGCGGGCCTGGCCGGCGACGCCCTGGATGTGCGCGCCCTGGTCCTGGACGGCAGCACCCTCTATGCCGGCACGGAAGACGGCGTCTACATGTGGACCGGTTCGGCGTGGACCGCGCGCAGCGCGGGCCTGGAACCCGGCCAGGCTCATAGCAATGCGCGCCGCATTCGCACCTTGCTCCGCACCGCGACCGGCACCCTGTACGCCGGCACCGCCGGCCGGGGCGTCTACCGCACTACGGATGCGGGACTGAGCTGGAGCACCGCCAACGGCACCCCACCCGAGAAGCTGCTCAGTGCCCACATCGTCCGGGCCATCGCCGTGAACCCGGCCTACGACTGGCGGGTCTATGCCGGCACCGAGGGCGGCGGCCTATACCGCAGCCAGGACGGCGGCGCAAGCTGGGAACGCCGCAGCGGGGCCATCGGCGACCGGGAGGTGCGGGCCCTGGCGGTTACCCACCCCAGCGGCTTCCCGGTCTATGCCGGCACCAACGACGGCATCTACACCACCACCAATGCCGTCACCTGGACCCTGGCCAGCAATGGCCTGACCACCACCCAGGCCCTGGATGTGTACGCCCTGGTCATTGATCCAGTATCGCCCACCATCGTCTATGCCGGGACGGGCAGCGGCGTCTACAAGACCACCAACCGTGGCGCCCTTTGGGTCTACAAGCGGATCAAGCCCAGCGGCGCGGACTATACCGTGCGCGCCCTGGCCATTGACCCCCTTACCCCCACCATCGTCTATGCCGGGACCCACCACAATGGCATCTACCGCAGCACGGACGCTGGCGAGACCTGGACGGCCTTCAACCCCGGCCTGAGCGGCGAGGCTCTCTACATCAACGCCCTGGCCGTGGACATCGAGCACACGGTCTTTGCCGGCGTCGGCGAGAGCGGCGGCGGCATCTACATCCGCAAAGTCTTGAGTGATACCTGGCAGCAAGACTGGTCCGCCGGCGGCAACCCGGTCTATGCCCTGGTGGTCAACCCCATCACCCCCACCATCGTCCTGGCCGGGACCGGGGGCGGGGGGGTGCTGTTCTATGGCGATGAACGTTACACTCCCCCAGACAAGTGGTATCCATTGAACGCCCAACTGAAGAACTGGTACGTCTATTCCCTGGCCATTGACGACTATGTGACGCAGACGCTGCACGCCGGTACGGCCGGCTCTGGCGTTTTCGATTACACCTGGGGACCACCACCTCCACCGCCGCCAGAGCTGGGTATCAGCAAGAGCGACGACCGGCTCGAGGTCTCCCTGGGGCAGCTCGTCACCTATACCCTTTATTATGCCAATAGCGGCGATGAGACAGCGACGAACATCGTGATCACCGATGTGATCCCCGCTCATACCATCTTTGTCTCCAGCGACCGGCCTTTCAACTCCACCGACGGCCGCACCTACACCACCACGATTGATAGCCTGGGACCCGGGGCCAGTAACACCATTCACTTTGTCGTGCGGGTCCTCACCGACACTGCTACCGCGCCAGATAGGCTGATCAACTGGGCCTACATCGGGGACGACGGCTCGCACGGCCCTGACCCCCGCGAGGACAACAACGCCACCCACGACACTACCCTCCTCTGCTGGGTAGACTTGCAGGTAACCAAGTCAAATGGCCTGAATCAGGTCCATCCCGGCCAGATCGTCACATATACGCTCACTTACACCAACGTCGGCCGCTCAGACGCCGCCAACGTCGTGCTCACGGAGGTCTTTACCGGGCCGGCCCAGTACATCGGTACCGGCTGGACACCCCAGGGCGGCAATCGCTACAGCCGGACAGTGGACATCTTGCCGGGCAACGGCGGTCATGGGAGCACGACGTTCACCCTGCGCGTCAACGATGACGCGGAGGGCACGCTGCTGAACCGGGTCGAGATCAGCTATGACGAGGTCCACGGGCCGGACATCGCCCCCGGCGATAACGTCGCCTGGGACGAGGATCCCATCATCTCCCTGCCCCCAGACCTGGCAGTGACCAAGACCGACGGCACGACCTACGTCTCGGCCGGCGACATCCTCACCTACACCATCACCTACACCAACGCTGGCCCCGGCCAGGCCCGGCACATCGTCCTCACCGAGACCATCCCGGCCCAGACCACCTTCCAGGGCGGCGCCGACTGGCACCTGGTGAGCGGCCAGACCTATACCTGCACCGTGAACGACCTGCCGGCCGGCGAACATGCCACCGTGACCATCGCCGTACAGGTCAACGAGACGACCAGTCCCGGCCCCATCACCAACACCGTGACCATCCGCGCCACCGGCGAGACCAACCCGGACAACAACACCGCCATGGACGTGGACTGGGTCGTGCCCCCAGACCTGGTGATCGCCAAGACCGACGGCACGACCTACGTCTCGGCTGGCGACATCCTCACCTACACCATCACCTACACCAACACCGGCCCCGGCCAGGCCCGCAACATCGTCCTCACCGAGACCATCCCGGCCCAGACCACCTTCCAGGGCGGCGCCGACTGGCACCTGGTGAGCGGCCAGACCTATACCTGCACCGTGAACGACCTGCCGGCCGGCCAGCACGCCACCGTGACCATCGCCGTACAGGTCAACGAGACGGCCAGTCCCGGCCCCATCACCAACACCGTGACCATCCGCGCCACCGGCGAGACCAACCCGGACAACAACACCGCCATGGACGTGGACTGGGTCGTGCCCCCGGACCTGGTGATCGCCAAGACCGACGGCACGACCTACGTCTCGGCCGGCGACATCCTCACCTACACCATCACCTACACCAACGCCGGCTCCGGCCAGGCCCGGCACATCGTCCTCACCGAGACCATCCCGGCCCAGACCACCTTCCAGGGCGGCGCCGACTGGCACCTGGTGAGCGGCCAGACCTATACCCGCACCGTGAACGACCTGCCGGCCGGCCAGCACGCCACCGTGACCATCGCCGTACAGGTCAACGAGACGGCCAGCCCCGGCCCCATCACCAACACCGTGACCATCCGCGCCACCGGCGAGACCAACCTGGACAACAACACCGCCACGGACGTGGACTGGGTCGTGCCCCCAGACCTGGTGATCGCCAAGACCGACGGCACGACCTACGTCTCGGCCGGCGACATCCTCACCTACACCATCACCTACACCAACGCCGGCTCCGGCCAGGCCCGGCACATCGTCCTCACCGAGACCATCC
>Ga0209101_1000296_pt1 | contig 42020 bp, 36 predicted proteins | sample ConPoolayeCmetaG_FD_185481 | JGI IMG/M metagenome (GOLD analysis project Ga0209101, IMG submission 185481) | Hot spring microbial mat communities from California, USA to study Microbial Dark Matter (Phase II) - Cone Pool mat layer C metaG... ...
GGCGGCTACGGCGGCGGCGGCGGCTACGGGGGTGGCGGCGGCCGGCGGTACTAGGCCGACGCCGACGTCCCGGTTTCGGAGCGTGCACGCGGGCCGATGGTTGCGAACGCAGCCGCCGGCCCGCGCTGTTGGCGCGGGCGCCCGGCGCATCCCGGGGGCGCATCAGCCGATCCAGGCCCGCAGCGCGGCCCACACGCCCAGGGCCTGCGCCGCCCACGCGGCACTGCCGGCCGCGGCGACCGCGATCGCGAGCTTGACGCGGCGGACGGCGCGTTCGAACGCGCGCACCTCCGCCGGGCGCAGGGCCAGACGCTGGATGAACCGGGAGCGCGACGCGATGGACGAATGCCGCCAGCTCCGGGCCTCGGCGGACATGCCGTTGAGGGCGGCGACGTCGTGCAGCGCATCGCTAAAAACATGCGCCGCCGCGGCACACAACGCGCCGGGCTCCGGCGGGCGGTCGGTGCTCGGCGGGTGCAGGGCGCACGGCTGGTCGCACGGCAGCCCGCTGAGCGTCAGGGCGCGGACCCCGCACACGTCCGCCTGCCGCTCAAAGCGGCGCGAAATCCAGCCGAAGACGACCCCCCACTTCACCAACAGCAGCACGCCGAGCGCCGCCAGCGCCCATTCGTACTGCTCGCGCGGCAGGGCGCGGGCCGCGGTCGAAAACACCGCCACCAGGCAGCCGGACAGCAGCGCAAAGAGCAGATAGTACGGGATGTGCCGCTCCTGAACATGCCCGGCCTCGTGTCCGAAAACCGCCTCGATCTTCGTGTCGTCCAACTGCTCGAGCATGCCGTCCGTGATCAGCACATAACGCCACCGCGGCACGACCCCCATCACCGCGGCGTTCACCACCATGCCGCCCGAGCGCCACACGAGAATCTCGCGACAGCGCAGCCGCAGTCGGTCACATAGCGCCAGTAGCCGGTCCCGCAACGGCCCGTCCGGCAGGCGCTGGGTGACCCAGATCCGCCGCAGCAGCGCCGGCGCGATCACCGCCACCAGCAGCGCCACCGCCCCAATCAGCAGGTCGCCGGCGTACGGCACGCGCGTCAGCCGTCGCAACGGTTCCTCGTAGGCGTACACCGTGTCGCGCGCCGCCAGGATCAGCGCCATCGGCACCAGCACGAACAGCACCTGGTGCCGCAAGCTGTAGATCAGGTGCTGCCACCGCGACCACACCGGCCGCAGCGGCTGTCCCCGCAACAGGTGCAGCTCGAACGCGATCTGCCGCACCGCCCGGTCCGACGGATACAGCGCGCTCCAGACCAGCACCAGCGTCAGGAGAAACGGCGCCAACGCCGCCAGTCCCGGCACCGCCGGCCACGTCCCGACCACCGGCAGGCGGTAGCACAGCTCCAGCCAGTCCGTCGTCAGGAGCAGCGCCCCATGCCCGACACCGAGCACACCCTGAATGACCGCCATCCCGCGGCCCAGCGCCGCCTGCGCTCGACTCGGCATCGCCGCGTGCTCGTCGAACAGCCGCAGAACCCGCCGGTTCAGCAGCCACGCCGCCGCGGCCGGGATGAGCGTGACCGCCGCCGCCGCCCCCAGCGTCGCGAACGGACCGCGCAGCCAGGGATACGGGGGGGCCGTGAAGGTGAGGATCAGCGCCAGGATGCCGACGACGACCACGTGCACGCTACGATAATACGGCCGGGCGGGTCGGACCGGCGAGCGAGTGCCCATGCGCGTCAAGATCTGCGGGGTCACGAACGTCGCCGACGCCCGCGCAGCCGCCGAGGCAGGGGCCGACTTCATCGGACTCATCCGGGCCGCCAGTCCGCGGCAGGTCAGCGTAGAGACCGCGCGGGCGATCGCGGCCGCCCTGCCGCCCCGGGCCTGCGGCGTCCTCGTGTTCCGCGACGCCCCGGTGAGCGAGGTCGTGGCGGCCGTCGAACAGACCGGCGTGCGGTGGGTGCAGCTCCACGGGCGGGAACCGGTCGCGGACCTGCGGCGGCTCAAGGCGGAACGGCCCGACGTGCAACTGATCAAGGCGTGGGAAGTGCACCCCGCGCAGGCCGTTCCTCGGGTGGGCAACACACCGGACGCGGGAGGCACCACGCCGGCCGCGCACGCGGCGGCGGAGACGGCCGAAGAGACCGCCCTTGGCGCCGCGGCCGCCGAGCTCGCGGAATACCTGGCAGCGGCCCGCGCCGCCGCGGTGCCGCTCGCCGTGCTCATTCTCGACGCGCCGAAGGGCGGACCGCATCCGGGCTTCGCAGCGCTGGCGGCGCTGGCCCGGACGGTGACCGAGCGGCCCCCGGAGGTCTGGTGCGCCGGCGGACTGACGCCCGAGAACGTCGCGGCCGCGTGCGCGGCGGGCCCGTTCGACGGCGTGGACGTGGCCGGCGGCGTGGAGCGCGCGCCGGGGCACAAGGATGCGGCCCGCGTGGCCCGATTCGTGGCGGCGGTCCGCGGAACGCAGCGCCCCGCGGCCGGCGACCGTTGAGCCGCGTACCCGGCCGGCCCCCGGGGCACCGACCGCCTGCCGCTCCGCCTCCGGCGCCCCCGCGATGGCCGGGCGGCGGCGGGGCGGCCCGGGCCGCGGACCGCGGCGCTGGGGACGCGGCCGGCCGAGTCGCATGACCGCACCGGCCGCGCCCGCGTATCATGCCGCGATGCTCGCGCTGGCCTGGGCCAACCTGATGCACCACAAGCTGCGTGCGGCGCTCAGCGCGCTGGCGGTCGGGACCGGTCTGATGCTGATGCTCGTCTCGCGCGGCCTGGCGACCGGGTCGATCCGTGAGGTGAACCAGCGCATGCAGAGCGTCGCGGCCGAGCTGGTCGTGCTGCCGGCGCAGGACAACATCATCTTCACCAGCGGCGCCCCGTTCCGCGGACTGCACGAGCAGCACCTGCGGGGCACGGCGGACGCCGAGGGGCCGCTGGCCGCCGCGGTCATCCCGATCTTCTTCGGTCAGGTGCGCCTGGGCGGCCAGCAGCAGCGCCTCTTCGGGATCGACCCCGCGCAGCTCGACCTGTTCCTCGGCGGCCGACGGGTCATCGCCGGGCGGCTCTTCGACCGCGCGGTCGGCTTCGCGGCGCGCGTCGACGCCGGGGAGCCGCGGCCGCCGGAGAGCGACCCGGCCGCGTACGACGCGTTTCTGGCCGACGGACTCGAGCTGGTCATCGACGAGCGGCTCCAGCGGGTCGGCGGCTACCGGGTGGGCGACACGGTGCAGCTCCTGGGCCGCGTCTTCCGCATCGTGGGCGTGGTCGAGACCGGCGTGGCCGGGCGCGTGCTGGCCCCGCTGCAAACGTTGCGCGAGCTGACGGTCGCGGGCGAGCGGCACGCGAGCATGTACTTCCTGAAGCTGCGGCCGGGGCTGGACCCGGTGGGGGCGGCCGAGGCGTTTCAGCGGCGCATGGGCGAGACGGCCCGGGTGGAGCTGAAGAGCGAATACGGGCGGCTGCTGCGGGAGAGCTTCGCGTCCGTGGATCTGTACATGACGGCCTCGAGCGGCGTGGCGCTGGCGACCTGCTTTTTGTTCATCCTGCTGACGATGCACACGATGGTGATCGAGCGGACGCGCGAGATCGGCATCCTCAAGGCGCTGGGGGTTACGCGGCTGGGCCTGGTGCGCCTGTCGCTGTGCGAGGCGCTGCTGATCTCGCTGGCCGGCGTCGCGATCGGCATCACGCTGGCGGTCGCGGTGCGCGGCCTGCTGGGCGCGGTGGTGCCGCTGCTGACCGTCGAGCTGACCGGCGGGCAACTCCTGGCCGCCCTGACACTGGGGGTTCTCGGCGGCACGCTCAGCGCGTTGTACCCGGGCTGGCGTGCCGCGCGGCTCGACCCGGCCGCGGCCCTCCTGTACGAATGAGAGCAATGTCCGACGAACTGATGATCGCGGTCCGCGACCTGCACCACGCCTACACGCACGGCGGCGTGACCGAGCCGGTCTTGCACGGGCTCGACCTGCACGTGCGCCGCGGGGAATTCGTGGTCATCATGGGCCCGTCCGGGTGCGGCAAGACCACCCTCCTGAACATCCTCGGCCTGATGCTCGCGCCCAGCCGCGCCGCGAGCGTCCGCATCGCGGGGCGCGAAACGCTGGGCTGCTCCGACGCCGAGCGCACCCGCCTGCGCCGTGCGGCGCTGGGCTTCGTCTTCCAGCGCTTCAACCTGCTGCCGACCATCTCGGTCGCGCAGAACGTCGCGCTGCCGCTGCGACTGCGGGGCGCCCCCGTGAACGGCGTCGTGCCGGCGCTGCTGAAGCGCGTCGGCCTGGCCGAGCATGCCGCCAAAAAGCCGCGGCAGCTCTCCGTCGGCCAGCAGCAGCGCGCCGCCCTGGCCCGCGCCGTCGTCACCCGGCCGGCCCTCCTCCTGGCCGACGAGCCGACCGGCAACCTCGATTCGGCCAACGCCGCCGCCGTCCTGTCGCTGCTCGCCGACCTGCACGCCGAAGGCCAGACCATCGTCATGATCACCCACAACGAGCAGCTCGCGGTCCGCGCCGACCGCGTCCTGCACATGCGCGACGGACGCTTCGTTGACGGAACCCCCGGTCACACCCGTGTCTGACCCGGCCGCGCGGCCGGTCACGCCCGCGCCGTCGGCGGCCGCCTCCGCGCCGGCGCCGCGGGCCGGCGGGCCGGACCGAGAACTGCCCGGCACGCGAGCCTGGTTCATCGGTTACGTGCTGTGGATGGGCGCGCTGGCGGCGCTGGCGCTCTGGCAGCTCGACCGCTTCGATCGCGGCGACCCGCAGGCGCTGCGCGGGTGGCTGCTGGCCCTCCTGGCGTTCTACCTGTCGCTGTGCAACGTGTTCCTGCCGCTGCCGACCGCGTGGATCATCCTCCTCGCCGCGGCGCCGGGCGACACGCCGGTCGCCAGCGCCCCGCTCCGCGTGGCCGTGGTCGCGCTGGTCGGCACGGTCGGCACGGTCATCGCGAACCTCAACGAATACCACCTCCTCGCGTGGCTGCTGCGCTTCGGCTGGGGGCGACGCGTGCGGAGCACCCGCGTCTATGGCTGGGCCGCGCGCTGGTTCGACCGCGCGCCGTTCCAGTTGCTGGCTCTCATTGGCTTCATCCCCATCCCGGTCGACGCCGTCCGCTGGCTCGCGGTCCTGCAACGCTATCCGCGCCCGCGGTTCGCGGCGGCCTACGCCCTCGGGCGGGGGCTGCGGTATGCCCTGTTCGCCGGCTGCGCCGTGCTGCTGGAGCTGACGGGCTCGCAGATCGTGATGATCCAGCTCGCGTTGGCAGCGGTCGGCGTCGTCGGGCGTCTCGGCTGGGCGCTGGCGCGGCGCGCCCGCCGCGCGGCGGGCCGGCGCCGCTAGCACGCGGCGGCAAGGAGCCCCAGCGGAAAGGGCCCTCGGCGGAAAGCGGCCCCCGGCAGTCGCCCCGCGCCGCCGCAGCGCAGCCCGAACGTCGGCGGACTCCGCGGGAACGCCGGCGAACGCGGCGCGTTGGTTGCAGGGCCGGCTGAAGTTATGGTACACTTGCTGGACTTCGACGGGAGCCGGCCGGGCACGGTCACGCCTGGCCCCAACCGGTCGGCTGCCGAAACGCAGCGGGCGAAACGCATGGCGGAAAAGGAAAAGACGGCGTCTCCGTCTGGGCCGCCGGAGTTCTCAGAGGCCGACCAGGCGCGCGCCCGCCAGTGGTTCAAGAAAGCGGCGGAGTGCCGCGAAAAGCGCGACTACAATTACGCGATCGAGTGCTACATCACCGGGCTCGGCTATTGGCCGGAGGCGGTTGAGGACGGGCACATGCCGCTGCGTTCGCTGGCGATCCAGCGGCAGCAGGCCGGCGGCAAGAAACCCGGCTTCCTGGACGGCGTGAAGCGCCCGATGCACGGCAAGGACTTCCGCAAGAACATGCTCAACGCGGAGTACCTGCTGGCGCTCGATCCGCAGCATCACGGTTATGCGGAGGGGCTGCTGCGCAACGCCTGCAAGGCGGGTCTGCTCCGGACGGCCCAGTGGGTCGCGCCGCTCGTCTACGACCTGATCAAGAAGGACAAGAAGCCCGACAAGGCGAAGTTCAAGACATTCCGCGAGACGCTGCTCGAGGCGGCCGCGCGGGCCAACGAGTGGGGTCAGGCGTCGCTCGAGACCTGGTTCCTGGACCTGGCGGTCAACTCGCTGGACTACATCTTGCTCCGCTCGCCGGGCGACGAGACCCTGCGGAACGAGCAGCGTGATCTGGCGGGCCGCCTGACGATCGCCCGGGGCAAGTACGAGGACGCGGAGGACTTCCGGGACTCGCTGCGGGACGCCGAGAAGCAGAAGTTGCTGCACGACGCCGAGCGGACGCAGCAGGCCGAGTCCAACGTCGAAGCCCTGATCGCCGCGGCCCGGCGGGAATACGACGCCAGCCCGGACTCGGCGCCGAAGCTCACCGCGCTAGTGGACGTGCTCGTCAAGACCGAAAAGCCCGAGCACGAGGAGGAAGCCCGCCGGCTGCTCCTGACGCACTACGAGAAGACGCGCAACTACAACCTCAAGGTGCGTGCCGACGACCTCCTCCTGCGGCAGCTCACGCGGCAGGCCCGCGAGCTGGCCGACCGGGCCCGCCGCACGGGCAGCGAGGAAGACCGGCAGCAGCACCGGCTGGCGGTGCTCGAGCAGCGCCAGACCGCGCTGGAGATCTACCGCGAGCGCGTCGCGCAGTACCCCACGGACCTGCGGCTCAAGTTCAAGCTCGGCACCGCCCTGTTCGAGTCCGGACAGTACGACGAAGCCATCCCGATCCTTCAGGCGGCCCAGGGCGACCCCCGCAATCGCGTCCGCAGCCGGCTGATGATCGGACGGGCGTTCTTCGAACAGGGCAGCCACACCCAGGCCATTGAGGTGCTGCGGGAGGCGTTGGACGAGTACGAGCTGACCGACGACACCAGCAAGGAGCTGCTCTACTGGCTCGGGCGGGCGTACGAAGCCGCCCGCCGCCTCGAGGACGCCCGCGCGACGTACGGCCGACTGCTGCGACAGGATTACAATTACCGCGAAGGGGATGCGCGGAAACGACTGGACGCTCTGAAGTGATGCGTGTCAAATCGCGCACGCGGTGGAGGACTCGAACCGGCGCACCAACAGTGCCCGGGAACCTGTAAGAGGGACGATCGGATGGCCCACTCGCTCTCGGCCAAGAAGAGGATTCGGCAGAACGCGCGGCGCCGCGCCCGGAACCGCGCGCGGCGCTCCGCCCTGAAGACCAAGCTCAAGAACAGCGAGGCGCTGCTCCAAAAGGGCCGCCTCGAGGAGGCGACCCAGGCGGTCCAGCTCGCCATCCGGCACCTCGATCGCGAGGCCAACCGTGGCACGCTGCATCGCAACGCGGCGGCGCGCCGCAAGAGCCGGCTCCAGAAGAAGCTCAACGCGCTCAGACAACAGAAGAGCGCGGCGGCCCCGGCCGGCGGATAGCCCGCACCGCGGCCCAGCCGCGTCCGGCGCGCGGGAGCGTGCGCCGCGCGGCGGCCCTCCGCGCGTCCGACAGTGGGAAGAACCCGCTTGTTCAACGCCATCCACGTCACGCACGAGGCGGTCTACAAGGTCGGCGGCATCGGCACGGTGCTCGAGGGCCTCGTGAACGCGCGCGCGTACCGCGACGGCGTCGGGCGCACGGTCCTCGTCTGCCCGCTGTTCTATCCGGAAAACACGCAGCGCCTCGGCCCGACGGGCATCGTGGAATATTCCTCGCTCGACCAGGTGTATGGTGGCCCCTACGCCGACGCCTTCCGCCGCGTTGAACGGGACTTCAACGTCCGGATCACCTACGGCCGCCGCCCGCTGGAGGACGAAGCCTCCGGCCGCCGCACGATCTGCGAGGTCCTGCTGATCGACCTGCGCGGCATTCACGTGGACCGCGTCAACGCGCTGAAGGGCCTACTCTGGGAGCATTTCCGGATCCCCTCGGACCGCTACCAGCACATCTGGGAGTTCGAGCAGTACGTGCAGCTCGCGGCGCCGGCGGCGGCGGCGCTGGAGGCGCTTCAACTGGCGACGGGGGACGCGCCCGCGGTCGTGTTCGCGCACGAGTTCATGGGTGTGCCGACCGCGCTGGCGCTTCAGGTGCTGCACCGGGCCCGATACCGCACGCTGTTCCACGCTCACGAGACCGCCCCCGTACGCCGGCTGGTCGAGGCCCACCCCGGGCACGACGTGATGTTCTACAACACGCTCGAGCTGGCGCGGCGCGGCGGGCTCTACCTCGATCAGGTCTTCGGCCCCCAGGACGACTACTTCAAGTGGCCGCTGGTCGCCGCCACGCACCGCTGCGACGGCGTGCTGGCGGTCGGGCACCACGTGGTCCGCGAGCTCCAGTTCCTCGCCAGCGACTTCGACCATGCCGACATCACTCTGGCGTACAACGGCGTGCCGGTGGCGACCCCGACGCTCGCCGAGCGCCGCGCGGCCCGGGCCCGCCTGAACCGCTACTTCGAGATCCTGCTCGGCTGGCAGCCGGACCTGATCTTCACTCACGTGACGCGGCTGGCGCCCAGCAAGGCGATGTGGCGCGACTTCGATGTGCTGCTGGCCCTCGATCGGCGGCTCGTCGAGCAGGGCCGGCGGGCCGTGCTCCTGGTGCTCTCGACCGAGTTGCCGCGGCGGCCCGCCGGCGACATCCTGCACATGGAGGAGGCGTGGGACTGGCCGCTGGCGCACCGCGAGGGCGGCCCGGACCTCACCGGCGGCGAAGCCCGGTACTACCAGCTCGTGCAGGCCTTCAATACCCGCGCCCGCAACATCCGCGCCGTGTACATCAACCAGTTCGGTTTCGACCGCGCCCGGGCCGGGCGCCGGGTGCCCGCCGACGTCGAATTCCTCGACCTGCGGCGCGCCACGGACGCCGAATTCGGCCTGAGTCTGTACGAGCCGTTCGGCATCTCCCCGCTTGAGCCGCTCACCTACGGCGGAATCTGCGTCGTTAGCACCACCTGCGGCTGCGCCGGCTTCGTCCGCCAGGTGCTCGGCCCTCGCAAATCCCCCAACGTCCTGCTGGTCGATTACATCGCCGCGGTCGAAGCCCCCCGCACCATCAAGGACGCCCTCGCCATCAACGCCACCGAGCGCCGCGAGGTCGAGCACCGCCTCGCGCCGCAGATCGCGGATCAGCTCCTGAAGATGCTGCCCGCCGACGAGGCCGCCGAGCAAAAGCTCCTGCGCGGCGGCTCCGAACTCGCCAGCCGGATGAGCTGGGACGTCGTGGCCGAGCGGTTTGTGTGGCCCGCCATCCGCCGGGCCTGTGGCCGTTGGCGGCTTATCAACGTCGCGTAGCCGGTCGTCCCGGAGCGACTCACAGCGCGGCGGCCGCCGCCCCCGACGCCGCCTCCCGCGCGAAGAAATCCACGTTCGGCAACAGCCGCGCCGCCCGCTGAAGCACGATCTCGTTCAGCCCCGCCGCCCGGCAGGCGCGGGCCGCACGCTGCGGCCAGGCCGGCTCGGCTGCCACCGCTTGCCGCGCGCCGCCCAACGCGGACCCCAGCCGCACCAGCGACGGCGGCACGGGAAAGTCCGAACCGAACAGCAGCTTGTGGTGCAGGTCCGGCCGGCGCAGCAGCGCCCGCAGGAACCGCGCCTTGGCCGGCGTGACCAGGGCCGACACGTCCGCGTAGAGCGGTGCGGCGGCGAAGTCGCCGGTCAGGGCCGCCAGCAGCCGGCGATACTCCGTCGGAGACTCCCACGGCAGCACCGGCGTCGCCGCGTGCGCGATGATCGTGATCGGCATGTCGCCGGCCCGCCGCAGCTCGGCCAGCGTGGTCAGCAGCGGCCCGAGCGCCTGGAATGCCGGGCGCTGCGTCGTGAGCGTGAACTCCGGCCCGTAGTGCAGCAGGACCGGCAGTCCCAGGCGGGCGCAGCAGGCCAGCGCGCGGCGCGTGCGCGGGTCGGCCGGGTCGATGTTGTGGTGCAGCGGCATCCACTTCACGAGGCAGGCGCCCCCGGCGAACACCTCCTCCAGCGCCGCCTCCGCCCGCGCGCGGTACGGGTGGACCGACGCGCCGAACAGGAATCGTTGCGGATGGCGTCGGCACAGGCTGCGGATGAAGCTGTTGGACGAATAGATGTCACTGCCGAAGTCCCGCCGCCGCCGCGGCAGCGCCGGCACGGTCCCGTCGTCGGCGTGCGCGGCGTCGAACGCCAACAGCACGTACCGCTCGATCGGCCCCGGCGCCAGCAGATGCCGGGCATACTCCTGCTCCAGGTGGACATCCAGCGCCGGCCCCGGCGCCGGCAGCCGCAGCCACCAGCGCGCCAGCCGCCAGGCCGGCCGCCGCAACGCCCGCTCCGACACGCACGAGTCGTAATCGGTCGGCCGCGCGTCCGGTCCGGGCGCGCCGGCCGGCTCGAAACTGAAGCGCGGCGTGGAGGTCGGGACGCGCCGCGTCAGGGTGTAATGACAATGCATGTCGATCAGCATGTTCGTCGTCCGCGGCGCGCCCCGCCGGACGCGCCGCCCCGTCTCAGGCCCGGTCGTCCGGCGGTTCCGCCGCGGGCGGGCCGCCCCGGGACTCGCCGCCCGCCCAGCGTGCCAGCTCGTCCGCGAAGTTCAGCGGCGCTGCGTGGGCCGCGCGGACCCGCGCCCGGTCCCGCCAGCCGCCGTACCGGACACCGCCGGCCGCGCGGCGCAGCAGAATCCACGCGATCAGCAGCGCTGCGACCACGCTCCCGCCCAGCCACCACAGGTGCCGGCGCACGTCGTCGCCGGCCGACCGCGCTACGGCCCGCGCGATCTCACTCGGCCCCGGCGCGACGAGCACCGCGCCGCGCTGCGTTCGTCCGCTCGCGCCGAGGTACTCCCGCACCAGCACAAAATAACCGGTCACGCGGACCGTCGCGCCGACCGGCACATCGCTCACATCCTGCGTGCAGATCACCGTGACGGTCACCGGCTGATCCGGCCGGTCGAGCTCGAGCTGCGACAGCAGGCCGAGTTCCGGCCGTCCGGCCACCGTCCACGGGTCCTTATTTCGCCCCACCCGCCCCTCGACCGTTACCGGGCAGCCGCGCAGCGAGTTCGGCCGCTCGATCAGGTCGCGCCAGTCGCGCACCTCCACGGGCGTTTGGGCGAACCCGGGGGCCCGCGGGCTGCTCCGCACGAACGCCACGACCGCGTAGAACGCCGGCACGTCGAACCCCACCGTGAAATCCTGCACCGCGGCCAGTTGGGCCCGTACGTCGGCCGGCAGCTCCGCCTCCGGTCCGGTTAGCAGCGGCGCGCTGGCCGGCGCGGTCGCGGGCTGCGTCGACGCGGGGGCGAATGCGGACTGCGCCCACGTCGGGGCGGCCAGCAGCGCCACCACCACCGCCGGCAGCACCGGCGGGCGGTGGTCGCGGCGCCGCGGCCGGGGCCGGGTCAGTAGTCCCCATCGGCTTGCCATGGGTAGCTCGGGGCGGTCGTAGCGGGGGCGGTGGCGGCGGGGGGCTCCTCCGCCGGCGGCTGCAAGTGCGTCGGTGCGAGCGCCATCCGCCACTGACCGTCTTCGTTCAGCACCAGAATGGCGACGCGGCGCGTGCCCTCGCGCCGCTGCGTTCCCTTGGGGGGCGCGGCGAACTCCACACGGCTCGTCACGACGTACACCGGACCGGCGACCTCCGGCAGCTCGACCGTCCGGACCGACTCCACGACCAGGGAGCGGAGCGATTGCAGCATCCGCTCGAACCGCGTCCGCGACTCGGGGTCGGCACGCCGCGCCACCAGCCGTCGGTACCCGGCGTAGTCTCCCGCCAGACAGGTTTCCAGAAACTGCCGGAGAAAGCCGATCGCCTCCGGGTACTGCTCCTCCAGACCGGGCGGGAACTCGTAGCGCGGCGCCTGAGCCGGGAGCTGGACGAAATCGGACCGGCCCGCGCCCCCCGCAGCGCGATCGACCGAGCCCGGCGGGCGCGCGGTCAAGTATGGAATCAGAAAAAGGGCCGCCAGCACCAACAGCGCCCCGCCGCCGATCAGTTCCCATCGTCCGCGCCACACGCCGCGCGCCGCTCCGTCGCGAGCCGACCACCTGCCCCGCCGCGCATCCTACCCCGTCCGCCGCGCCCCGGCGACGGGCTTGGGCCGGGACCGCCGCCGCGGTAGAGTCCCGGCGCCGCCGCTTCGGCCCGGAGCGGCGCGCTGCGGAGTTCCCGCCCATGAGCGTGGCGCCGGCCGATGCAGCCCTGCCGCGGTGGCTGCTCCTGAATCGCAACTTCGTGCTGCTGTGGGCCGCGTACGGCGTCAGCGCGCTGGGCGACCACCTCAGCGAAATGGCCCTGCTGCGCACCGTCGGCGGGCTGGCGCGCCCCGACGTCACCCGCGTGCAGGCCCTCATGACGTTCTGTTTCTTCGCCCCCTTTGTCGCGCTCGGCCCGGTGGCCGGCTGGTGGGCCGACCGGTTCAGCCGGCGGGGCACCATGATCGCGGCCGACCTGCTGCGCGCCGCCATCGCGTTCTCGCTGCCGTTCACCGTGCCGCGGCTGCTCGGCTGGGGCCTGGGCGACTTCGCCGTCACGCTGCCGCTGGCCGCCATCGGCGCCCTGGCCGCCTTCTTTTCTCCGGCCCGGCAGGCGCTGCTGCCCTCGCTGATCCGTCCGGACCACCTCGTCCGGGCCAACGCGCTCATCAGCGGACTCGGCACCATCGGCGCGATCCTCAGCGCTATCCTCGGCGGCTGGCTCGTGGACCTCCACCGCGACGGGAGGCTGCACCTGGAGTGGAATTACTGGATCAACGCCCTGACCTTTCTCCTCAGCGCCGTCCTCCTGTGGGGCATGGACCTGCGCCGCACGCAGGCAGTGCCGCACCCCATCACGCCCGGCGTCTGGACCCCCCTCCGCGAGGGCTTCGCCTACGTCCTCCAGCACCGCCGCATCCTTCAGATCATCCTCCTCGGCACCGTCTTCTGGGCCGCCGCCGGCGTCGTCATCTCCATCGTCCCGGCCATCGTTCGCGACGTGTTCGGCGGTCAGTACTCCGACGCCGGCCTGTACCGCGGCCTCATCGCGGCCGGCATCGCCATCGGCTCGGCCGTGCTGACGGTCCTCGGCAACCGCGCCCGGCTCCAGCTCACCGTGCTCGCCGGCGTGCTGGGGGGCGCCGCGTGGATGCTTGCGCTGGATGCCGCCGTGTGGTGGAAGCTGGGCCGCCTGGTCACCGCCCTGTGCCTCTTCATGATCGGCGTGCACGGCGCCGGCATCCTCGTGTCGGTCATGGTCGTCATCCAGCGCTTCGTGCCGAACAACCGCCGCGGACGCGTCTTCGGCGTGGCCGACATGACCACCATGGCCGCCATCGTGGCCTCCACCGGCCTGCTCGGCCTGCCGCACATCCCGCAACTCGACCGCTATATCCCACTCCTGATCGGCCTGACGGCGGCCGGGCTCGCCGCCACCGGCGTCGTGGCGCTGCGCATTTACGCGGCTGGCACGCGGCGGGGGCCCGCATGACCGCGCGTCGCGGGGCGCGTTCGGTCCCACCGACGGAGCCGCCGCCCGCGCCGCCGCGGTCGGCGGAGCGCACGCCTCCGCCGCCGCGCGTCCTCCGGCCGCCGGCGACACCGTCGGACCGGCCCCCGCCGCGGTCGCTCTTTCTCCTCCTGCTGGCGGCACTCGGGCCGCTGGCGGTCCTCCTCGTGCTCGAACAGCTCGCCGTCCCGCTGGGCTGCCCCGGACGGTTCGTCTACCCCTATTCGCCCTTCCGCGCGCTGCGCCTGGTCGCCGCGCTGCCCGCCCTCCTGCTCGCCGCGCTGCTGGCCTGGGCGGTCCTCTGGGCCGCAAGGCCGCCGCGTGTCGCCGCGGGGCTCGCCCTCGCCACCCTCGCCGCCGCCGGCCTGGCCGTCTGGGCGTACCGTGCCCCGCCCCAGTATGTCAGCCAGCACATCCTCAACGCCCACTCCCCCTCGCACGACGGCGCGTTCGCGGTCGAGGCTTGGTCCGTCACGGCGGTGCGCCCGTACTTGCGCGACTTTCCGGCGCGGGCGCAGACCCCCCCGAGCAGATGCGCGGCACCCGCGTCATCAGCAATCCGCCGGGCGCGACGCTGCTCGCCGTGGCCGTCGCGCGGTTGCTCGCGGCCGCGCCCGCGCTGCGGGAAGCGGCGCTGGCCGGCATCCGGGACGAGCTGGTGCCGCAGACGCACGATTCGGTCGCGCTGGGCCTGGCGTACTTTTGGGCGCTGACGGCGCTGTGGGCGGCGGCCGCCCCGGCGCTGTACGCCATCGGGCGGCAGTTCTGGCCGCCGCCGACCGCGCTGGCCTTCGCCATCGGGGCGTGGGCCGGACCGGCGCCGCTGCTGTTCACGCCCGGCAAGGACCCCGCGCAGCTCCTGACCGTCGCCGTGCCGCTGCTGCTGTGGCTCGTCGCGCTGCGTCGCCGGGGCTGGGCGGTATGGACCGCCGCCGCGCTCGCCGGCGCAACCGCCGTCCTGGCGTGCGTCGCCAGCCTCGTGCACGTGTGGGTCGCCCTCGTCGTGACGGTTGCCGGCGCGGCCGCCAGACGCAGCGCCGCGCGGCGGCACCTCGCGTGCGTCACGCTGGCCGCCGTCGGCGGCGGCGTGCTGACCGCCGTCGCCCTGGCCGCCCTGGCCGACCTGAACCTCCCCGCGGTGCTGGCTTCGGTCGCGCGGGCGCAGGCCCGCGTGACGCGCGGCCCGAACGCCATGCCGCTGGCCTGGCAAGCGCTGGGCGTGCCGTTGTTTCTACTGCTGGCAGGGGCCGGATTCTGGGCGGCGCTGCTGTGGGCGGCCGGCGCCCGCGAGGGCGGCAGCCCGCCGCCGTCCGCCTGCGATGGCGCCGAACCGTCGGAACTCGGCTCACCGGGTCTGGACCGCGCCCGCTTCGGGCGCTGGCTGCTCGGTCTGACGGCGCTCGTGCTGATCGCCACGGTCGGCTTTACCAACATCGAGACGCCGCGCCTGTGGATTCCGTTCCTGCCGCTCCTCCTGCTCGGCCTGCTGCTGCAACCGGCGTGGGTTCAGGCTCCGGGCCCGCGGGCCACGCGCGTCTTAGCGCTGCTCGTCCTGCTGCACGTGGCGACCGCGGCGCTCCAGTGGTCCCGGCTAGACGTGCGCGAAGCCGAGCAGCGCCTTGCCGCGCAGCGCTATCTGGACTGACGGTCCGACCGGCCGCGCTGGTGGCCTCGCACCTACGGCGTGCACCCGTCGAGCCGGCGGCCGCCGGCCGGCGGTCACACCGGGTTCCGACCTCACCTCGCGGCTCTGATGAAACACGACGTGCGCCCACGCGCCGGTGGTCAAGCCGGGTTCCGACCCACCGTGGCACACCTCACGGGTAGGCCCGCGCGTACTGCACCGGCGGGGGACAGGCCGCCGCCCGCCCCAGCGCCCTGGCCGCATCCAGGGCCCAGTGCGCGTTCCGCAGCGCCGCCCGGCCCACCAGCACCAGGTCGGCCCGGCCACTCCGCACGATCTCATCCGCCTGCTGCGGTTCGGTGATCAGCCCGACGGCCGCGGTCGCGACGCTCGCCCCGCGCCGCACCGCCTCGGCCAGCGGCACTTGAAACCCAGGTCCCCAGGGCACCTGAGCGTGCGGCGTGCTGCCGCCGGAACTGCAATCGATCAGGTCCACGCCCTCGTCTCGCAGACGCCGCGCCAGCTCGATCGACTCGTCCAGCGTCCAGCCGCCCTCGCACCAGTCCGTGCACGACAACCGCACGGCCAGCGGCAGGCGCTCCGGCCAGACCCGTCGCACCGCTTGCGCCGTCTCCATCGTGAACCGGATGCGGTTCGCGAAGCTACCCCCATACGCGTCCGTCCGGCGGTTCGACAGCGGCGAGTGGAAGCTATGCATCAGGTACCCGTGAGCCGCGTGCAGCTCCAGCCATTCGTACCCGGCCGCCAGCGCCCGCTGTGCGGCCGCGACGAACGCCGCGCGGATCTCCTCCAGCTCCGCCGTCGTGAGCTCGCGCGGCGGCGGGTCGCCCTCGTGGAACGGGATCGGGCTCGGCGCGACCGGAGTCCAGCCGCCCGCGTCCGCGGGCACCCGGCCGCCGCCCTCCCAAGGCCGAGCCGTGCTGGCCTTCCGCCCGGCGTGCGCCAGTTGAATTCCCGCCACGGCACCGTGCGCCCGCAGAAAACGGTTGATCCGGGCCAGCGGCTCAATCTGGTCGTCGCACCACAGTCCGGCGTCGCCCGGCGTGATTCGTCCCCGCGGCTCAACCGCCGTCGCCTCGCAGATGATCAGCCCGGCGCCGCCGACGGCCCGCGCGCCCAGGTGCACCAGATGCCAGTCGGTCGCCCGCCCGTTTTCCGAGGAGTATTGGCACATCGGCGAGACGCCGATCCGGTTGCGGAGCGTCACGCCGCGCAACGTCAGCGCATCGAACAGGTGCGGCATGGGTCCTCCTATCGCGTCGCGCCCGACGCGACCGTGACAATCGTAGCGCGCTGAAGCGTCGCCGCGACCGACGCAGCGCACAGGCGGCGGCGACCGCGCGGGCCCGCACGCGGCGCGGCCGGGTGGACAGCAGGCCCGGGCGTCGGGCCTGCCGCCTGCGGATCGGAGCGTCAGCCCTCCCGTCCACCGACCGAGCTGTTGTCCGGCGCCCGGCCGGCACTCCACGCCGCTTTCCCTCTGGGAACACGCCGACTAGACCGCGCCGGCGTCGCAGCCACCGGACTCGTCAGCCGGGATCGAAGCTTCTGCCTCCGCGGATGACTCGGTTTCCCGCCACACGGCATGATCCGCGTCCTCGGGCCTCTCTGCCATTGGCGGCGGACGAAGCGCCGCCGCCCGGGCGGCGAGATCGGCCTCCGTCCCGGCCGGAGGGCCCGCTGCGGGCAGCCAGTACACGAGCGTGCTCGCCGCCTCGCGCCCGAACAGCAGGTGCGCGACGAGCCAGGTCTGCTCCATCCGCTCCGTCGCCGTCGTGGGACCGGCCGGTTCAGCCCACGCCGTCTCAAGCCACGCGACCGCGGCCGCTGGAAACTTGCGGGCCGGGACGACCGGCCCGGCCTGTAGGTGTCCCTGACGAAACAGCATCAGGAGCCACGCCTTGCGCCGCGTCACCGGCAGCACCAGCAGCGCCGTCAGCGCCTCCGCCGGCCGAACGTGCGCCGCCCACTTCCCCTCCCACTGCCGGGCAAACCGCACCTGCTGTTTGATCTGGCCCGCGCGCTCGTATTCCTGCGCGGCCGCCGCGGCCCGCATACGTTGTTCCGCATCTGCCAGCCACGCCGCTGACCCGCCGGTGGCAAACTCCCACGCGGTTCGGCAGCGCGCGATGTAGGCCGCCAGCGGGGCCGAACCGTCGCACGGCGCGTCGCACCGGCCCATCTCGGCGTACGCACACCGCCGGCCGCGCGGCGCCTTGCGGACCTGCTCGGGGTGCCGGCAAAGGTCGAATAAATCCCAAAGCCCTTCCAACGCCCGCTGCGCGTCCGACCGGGTCGGCCAGGGCCCGACGAACGCCCCGGGCAGCTCCCAGACGCGTTCCGTCACGCGTAACTCGGGGACCGGCTGCGTCCAGTCCACATTGAGGAACCACGCCGAACCGAACGAGACGAGCCTTCGGTACGCTTCGGGATAGAGCCGGCGCGCCAGCCGCCAGTACCACCACCGCGCCTCGAATGGGCAGGCAACGTGGCGCCAGCGAACGCCGCCCACGATCGTGGTGAGGTCCGCCCGCCCGCGCCCGGCGGTCGGCGACTCCGTGAGGCGGGCGCGGACGCAGCGCCGAAGCTGCTGCGCCGTCAGCAGTTGCACCGGACGGCCCAGGGCATCCACGAGCAACACAACGGCCGGCGTGTTCGGTAACTCGGCCAGCGCGGCGGCCTCGGGGCGGCCGGACCAGGAGCGTGCCTCGGGCAGCGCGGCGGTGATCAGGCCGTCGACGGGGTCGTTTGCGTTCATCCGCGGCCAATACTAGCACGGCCGTCGGCTGGAGCTGACCGAATTCCGCCTGACGCCGGTCACGATACGATCGCGCCCGTTCCGACGCCCGTTGGCGGGCCGACCGGCCCGAGCGTCCGAAAAAAGCACCCCCGCCGCCGTAAACGCAACCGCCCCTTGCAACCGCGGGAAGCGGGTGCTAGAAAGCGCGGCCGCAGCGGTGCCCGGGGTGGTCCGCGCGGACCGGCCCGCGGACGGTCAGCGGCCGCAGAGGCGCCCGAACCGGCGGGCCCCGGCGGCCACGCCCGCGGCCGGCGAACGGAGGAAGGTCATGGAGGAGTACCTCAAGCTCAAGCAGCTCGTGGAGGAGGTTGCCGACGACGTCTACAAGGCGCAGGGCGGCAACAAGGCCGCGGGCACCCGCGTGCGGAAAGCGATGCAGGACATCAAGAACATGGCGCAGGAGGTTCGCAAGAAGATTCTGGACATGCGGAACGCCGCCGACGCCCCCCCTCCCGCACCGCCGCAGAGCTGAGCCACGGGGTCGCCGCGGGCCCGCCACGCAGAGCACGAGCACCCCGGAATGCCACCGCCTCTCATCCTCGACCCTGCCCAAATCGACTGGAACCATGTGATTGCCGATCGAGAGGCGATTGCACGCGTCCTGCCGCACCGGTACGAGTTCGCGCTGCTCGACGGTGTGGTGCTGCTGGACATCCCGGGGATGATTTTCGCGGGCTTTCACGAAGTACGCCCCGAGGCCTTCTGGGCGCGGGGTCACATCCCGGGCCGGCCGCTGTTGCCGGGCGTGCTGATGGTCGAGGCGGGCGCCCAGTTGGCGAGCTTCGTGCATGCGACCGCCTTCCCCGGGAGCCCGTTCATGGGGTTCGTCGGCATCGACCGCGTCCGCTTCCGCGGCGTCGTCGAGCCGCCCTGCCGGCTGCAACTCATCGGCCGCGGTCTTCAGGTCAAGCCGCGCCGCTTCGTGGCCGAGCTTCAGGGCTTCGTCCACGGCAGCCTGGTGTACGACGGGGAAATCATGGGGATGGCCCTCTGACCGATCGCGGACCGCCCCCCGACCGCGGCAATCCGCGCGGCGGCGTCACCGCCGCGACGCCGCTCCGCCCTTTCCGGGGGGTCGGACGCTGCGCCGACGCAGCCTCATCCGAGTGAAGTCACGTGCCGCCACCACGCCGAAGCGACACTGCGCTCGGCGCCGGCGCTGCCTCACCCGGGCCGCGGGGGTGCCGCCGTCGCGCGCGTCAACCGCCCAGTTCCGCCACCAGCCCAAGCCGCCCGCCGCCACGCTGGGCGTGGGTCGCGCGCGTCAACCGCCCGCCACCGCCAGCAGCCGCTCGCAGTACAACAGCGCACGGGGGATATGGAACGGTCCTTTCCAGAGATTGCCCTTCAACGGCGTCGAAACCGTGCCGTCCCGGTGCAGATAGCCGTACCACTCGCCGTACTCCGGGTCGGGGAAGTGCGCGAACGTGTAGTCGTGCAGCCGCTCGAACCAGCGGGCGTAGTGTTCCGCGCCCGTCACGCGCCAGGCCATCAGCACCGCCACCAGCGCCTCGCACTGCGGCCACCACAGCTTCAGGTCGTGCTCGAGCTGGGTCGGCGGGCGCCCGCCCACGTCGACGAAGTACAGCAGGCCCCCGTACTTCCGGTCCCACCCGCGCTCCAGCGCGTAGTCCACCATGCGCAGCGCCCGCTGCGCCAGCGCGCCGTCGCCGCGCCGCCGCGCCACGTCCAGGATGAACCACGCGCACTCGATGGCGTGCCCGGGGTTCATCGTGCGGCCGTCGGGCTCGTCCAGCCGCTCGCCGTGCGGCCCGACCGTCTCCAGCACGCTGCCGTCCTCGTCTTTGACGAAATCGCCCAGAATTTCGGCGGCGCACTCGTCGATCAGCCGCTCGTACGCGGGCGCGTCGTCGAGCTGCCGCAGCGTGTCGGCTACGTTCAGCAGGCACATCAGCGGCGAGAGCGATTTGAGCGGCCGCGTCCGGGGGTCGATCTTGGGCTCGATGAACCCCGGCGTCCGCAACGCCTTCACGAGCGTCTGGAAAAGCCCCACCGCCCGCCGGCGGATCAGGTCGTCGCCGGTCACCTGCGCCAGCGCTGTTAGCGCCAGCACGGCGAAGACCTCGCTGAAATAATAGCGCCGCATCCGCAGCGGCCGTCCGTCGCGCGTGACCAGGAAGTACATCTTGCCGCGCGGGTCGAAGCAATACCGCGTCAGAAACTCGTACCCGTGGCGGGCCAGCTCCAACCACTCCGGGCGGGGCTCCACCAGCCGATAGAGCGTCGCGTAGAGCCACGTCGCCCGCCCCATGATCCAAACCGGCTTGTCCGTGCCGTACACCTGCCCGGTGCGGTCCAGTTGCGTGAAGAATCCGCCGCACTCGCGATCGACGCTGTGCCGCATCCAGAACGGCACCACGTCGTCGAGCAGGGCGGCCCGGTACTGCCGGCGGAGCGGCGTCAATCGTGCGCGGTCCATCTCCTGACTCCCGTCCGGTCGCCGCCCGGCGCGGGCGGCCGGCGCGGACCGGCCGCATGATAGCGGGCGTGCGGCGACGGGAACCACGCCGCGCGGACCGCCCCGGCGGGCCCGCGCGTAGAATCCCCGGCATGAACCCGAACTCCCGCTCGCTGCCGCCCGCGGTGCGTCAGGCCTGGGCCGCGCTGCCGGCGGCCGAAACCTACGATGTCGTCGTCCTGGGCGGCGGCCCCGCCGGCTGCACCGCCGCCATCGCCGCCGCGCGCGAGGGCGCCCGCACGCTGCTGGTCGAGCAGTACGGCTTCCTCGGCGGCATGGGCACCGCCGCCCTCGTGCCCGCCTGGTGCCCGTTCACTGATAAAACGCAGCCCATCATCCGCGGCCTGGGCCTCGAAATCCTCCGCGAGATGCTGGCCGGCATGCCGCACCTGCCGCCCGACCAGCTCGACTGGGTGCCCATCGACCCCGAGCGGCTCAAAGCCATCTACGACCGCCGCGTCACCGAGGCCGGCGTCGACGTGCGCTTCCTCACGCACTTCGTCGACGTGCTGCCCACCCCCGCCGACGGCCGCACGCACGTGACGGACGTGGTCCTGCACAACAAATCGGGCCTCCAGCGGGTCGCCGCCGGCGTGGTGGTCGACTGCACAGGTGACGGCGACGCGGCCGCCGCCGCCGGCAACCCGTTCGATCAGGGCGACCCGGAAACGGGCGAAACCCAGCCGCTGACGATGTGCTTCGTGCTGGCGGGGGTGGACAACACGCGGCTCCAGCCGTGGCTGTGGGCCGACAACGCGAAAAACCTGCTGCTCAAGCCGGCCATCGCGGTTGCCAAGGCGGCGGGCGACCTCGACATCCTCGAGGAGGCCGCCAACGTGGCCTACCAGTCGCCGACGACGATCGGGTTGAACTTCAGCCACGTCTTCGACGTCGATGCGACCGACGCAGCGCAGCTCTCCCGCGCGATGATCGCCGGGCGGAAGCTGATCCGGCACCTGACCGAGTTCGTGCGGCAGTACCTGCCCGGCTGCGAGCAGGCGCATCTGGTCAGCAGCGGCGTGCAGATCGGCGTGCGCGAAACGCGACGGATCCGCGGGGACTACGTCCTCACGCTTGAGGACTACCTCGCGCGGCGCTCGTTCCCCGACGAGATCGCGCGCAACGCGTACTACATCGACATCCACCTGTCGAAGCGCGAGTGGGAGCGCAGCCTGGGACAGCCCATCGACTGGGCGGCGAAGATTCATCAGTACGCCCCGGGCGAGTCGCACGGCATCCCGTACCGCTGCCTCGTGCCCGTCGCCCTCCGCAACATGCTGGTCGCCGGCCGGTGCATCAGCACCGACCGCCCCGTCCAGGGCTCGATCCGAACGATGCCGAACTGCCTGGCGCTGGGCGAGGCGGCCGGCGCGGCCGCGGCCTGGGCGGCGACGCGCCACGGGGGCGACGTGCGGGCGGTGGACGTGGCGGCGCTGCGGGCGCGGCTGCGGGAGCTGGGGGCGTGGCTGCCGCCGGCGTCGCCATCCGAGCCGCGCTGAGTGCTGAACTGGCCCCCGGTCCGAGCCTGAGCGACAGAGAGGGGCCATTTGCGGTGACCATGGCCCGCGGGTCGGCCGCCGTTTGAGCGCCGAGGGCCAGGCCGGGGTCCGGGGGCGGCGGCCCTGTAACCGCTCCCGGACCCTCCCGAGCGCCATGCTCGCCGGCGCATCTTTTTCATCACGCCCGCGTGCATTCCGGTCGCCGGTGGCGTCTAATACGGGGGCACATCGTTTTCGTGAGAGGAGGCCATCGTGATCCGTTCTGGGCCGGGAGAGTGCAACTAAATCGCCCCCGCGGAAGCCCGTCGGCTGATCAGGCGGCCGGCCGCAGCGGCGGCGCGTGCGCTGGAGCGGTCCACCCCGCCCGGCGGCGCCGGGCCGCGCACCCATCGTGAATATCGCCGCGCAGAGAGGACCCCGCTATGAGTGGAGAGGTTGCGATCGTCGGAGCAGGCTACACACCGCTGCGGGCGGTCAGTCCGGGGCAGTCGTTCCGTGAAATGGTCTTCGAAGCGGCCGTCCGCGCCTACGAGGACGCGGGCATCACGCCGCGGGAGATCGATTCCGTGATCGCCCTGGGCGAGGACTACCGCGAGGGCACGTGCATTACGGACGAGTACGTGCCCGACCAACTGGGCGCCGTTCAGAAACCGGTGCAGACGGTGACGGGCGATGGGCTTCAGGCCCTGGCCACGGCCTGGATGCTGCTCAACAGCGGCGTGGCGGACATCGTTCTGCTCGAGGGGCACTCGAAGGCCTCGAACATGCTGCATCCCGCGCAGATCGAGGCGATGGCCCTCGACCCGGTGTTCGTCCGGCCGCACGCGTGGCACCCGCTGTTTCTCGGCGGGCTAGAAATGCGGCGCTACCTTCAGGACACCGGTACGACAACGGCCCAGGCGGCCCGGGTGGCGGCCAAGAATAAGCGCAACGCGCTGCGCAACCCGCTGGCGGCCTACCCGGCCCGCGTGACGCCCGAGCAGGTCCTCGCCTCCCGGCCGATCGCCGAGCCGCTCACCGAACTGGCCGTCGCCCCGCCGGCGGACGGCGCGTTCGTCTTCATCGTCGCGAACGCTGCGGGACAGAAGCGTTGCACGGGGCGGCCTGTGATGGTGGATGGCATCGGCTGGAGCTCCGACACCTGCAACATTCACACGCGCGACTGGAGCCGCGCGGCCTACGCCGAACAGGCGGCGGCCCGCGCCTACCGGATGGCCGGGATCACCCGGCCGGCCGAGGAGGTGGACTTTGCCGAGGTGAACGACGCGTACACCTACAAGGAGCTGCAACACCTCGAGGCGCTGGGCCTCGCGCCGCGCGGCCAGGGCGCTGCGCTGGCGGACCAGGGCCTCTTCGACCCGGACGGGCGGCTGCCGGTCAACGTCTCGGGGGGCTGCCTCGGGTGCGGTAACCTGCATGACGTCTCGGCGTTTTGCAGCCTGTACGAGGTGGTGTTGCAGGTGCGCGGCCAGGCCGGGGAGCGGCAACTGCCGCGGGCCAAGCGGGGATTGGTGTGCTCGTGGCGGGGCGTGCCGACGGCCACCGGCGGCGTCGCCATCCTGAGCGGGAGGTAAGCAGCGATGAACAGAGTCGCAGTACTGGGCGCGGGCTTGACCCGCTTCGTGCGGCGCGCGTTGGAGACCGGACGCGAGTTGTGCTGGGAGGCCGCCACCGCGGCGCTTCAGGACGCCGATCTGACGCTGGCCGACATCGATTGCGTCGTGCTCGGCTCGGCCCCGGACGCCTTCGACGGCGTGCACATGAAAGGCGAGTACCTGCTGGACGGTGCCGGCGCGAAGGGCAAGCCGTACATGCGCATCTTCGTCGGCGGCGGCACCGGCGTGTTCATGGTGCCCGTCGGCTGGTGGCATGTCGCCAGCGGCGCCTTCCGCACCTGCCTGGTGGTGGCCGAGGAGAAGATGTCCTCCACGCAGCCGCACCCGCAGGCCGCGTTCAACGCGATCTACGATCCGTTCACCGAGCGGCCGCTGGGCGTCAACCTGCTGTGGATCTTCTCGCTCGAGATGCACCGCTACATGAAGACGTACGGCATCCCGCTCGAGACGATCGCGCAGGTCGCGGTGAAGAACAAGCGGAACGCCAAGGATCACCCCGCCTCTCAGGTGGCCGGCGACTTCACGGTCGATGAGATCGTCAACTCCGAGGTGATGACCTACCCCGTGACGCGCCTGATGGTCAGTCCCGTCACCGACGGCGCGGCGGCCCTCGTGCTGGCCAACGAAGAGTTCGCGCGCCGCAAGGGCGGCAAGCACGTCTGGGTCGAGGGCGTCGGCTGGAACCTCGACACCTCCTACTGGACCAACCGCGACCTGGCCTATCCGCAGTATGTTGAGAACGCCGCGCGGATGGCCTACAAAATGGCCGGCATCACGGACCCGCGCAAGGAGATCCACGTCGCCGAGCCCTACGACCCGTTCGCCTACAAGGAGCTGCACCACCTGGAGGGCCTGCTGCTGGCTGACAAAGGACAGGCCCCGCGCCGGCTTGAGGAGGGCTTCTGGGACCGCGACACGTTGACCGGCATCCCGGCCAGCCCGTCCGGCGGGCTGCTGGGCGTCGGCAACCCCATCGCCGCCGCCGGCCTGATGAAGGCCATCGAGATCTACTACCAGCTCAGCGGCAAGGCCGGCGCCCGCCAGATCCGGCGCTCCGCCCAGCGCGGCCTGGCCCAGGCCTGGGGCGATCTCATGCAGGTGGGAACCGTCATGATCATGGGGGTGGAGCGATGAGCACCATGAACACCGAACTCCGCGGCACGTCGCTGCGCGAAGACGACCTCCGGACCGGCCGCGCCCTGGCCACCGAGTGGATCCCGAAGACCGTGTACCGGTTTGACGCCGGCATCGCCATCGGCCAGTTCCTCGCCGGGCTCAAGGCCGGCCGCCTGCTGGGACGCAAGTGCCACGCCTGCGGGCGGATCGTCATCCCCCCGCGCATGTTCTGCGAGCTGTGTTTCCGACGCAACGACGAGTGGGTCGAACTGAAATCCACCGGCCGCGTCAACACCTTCTCCGTGTCGTTCGTGAACACGGACGCCTCGCGCCGCCAGACGCCGCAGGTGCCGGCGGTCATCGACATCGACGGCACGCAGCCGAGCATGGGCATCCTGCACGTCCTCGGCGAGGTGGGCGACACGCTCGAGGCCGTGCTGCGGAACGTCCAGATCGGCACCCCGGTCGAGGCCGTCTGGAAACCGGCCGAGCAACGCGAAGGCGCGATCACGGACATCCTGTACTTCCGCCCCATGGGCGGACGTTGACGGCCGCAGCCGATCTCAAAGGTGCAGCGATGCGCGAATATCTGACTCAGACTGCACAGCTCCGGCAGGTGCCCAGCGAGTGGGGCGTGTACTACCGCTACACGTACGGCGTCGCGGGCGAGCGCTTCTTCCGCGAGCTGAGAGACCACGGACACCTCGTGGCGTCCGTCTGCCCGAAGTGCGGCCGGCGGTTCCTGCCGCCCAGCCTCTATTGCGAGGACTGCTTCGTCGAAATGACCGAGTATCAGCCGGTCCCGGGTGTCGGCACCGTGCAGACCTTCACCGTTCTGCACGAGTCGCTCGACGAATCCCCCTTGCCCGAGCCGCTGGTCGTGGCGTTCGTCCAGTTCGAGGGCGTCCACGGCGGTCTGCTCGGAACGCTGCGCGGCGTGCGGCCGGATCAGGTCCGAATCGGCCTGCCGGTCAAACTGGCACTGCGGACCGGGCAACCGACCCCCAGCGCCGCCGACATCGGCTGGGTGCCCGCCTGATCCCCCGTCCCGGCGCTATCGACGCAGGGCGCAACGGGCCGCGGCGCTTCGCGGGCGAGCGCCCGCGCGGCAGCCCGTGCCACCCGCCCGCGCGCGAAGCGGGGGCGCCGCGCGGGTCGCTGCTCGGGGCCCCGGCCGGCCGCGGCGTTGCAGCGCCCCAGCGCGCTTTCGGCAACCGTCAGCGGGCCGCCCGGTCGAGCCCCAGCAGCCGCGCCGCGTTGCCGCCGGTGACCTGCGCGAACTCGCCGGGCAGCAACGCCTGCCGCAGCTCGTCCAGCAGGGCGATGTGCCGCGGGATGTGCGCGTCGTCATACGCGACGGCGTGCGTGCCGAACAGCAGCCGCTCCGCGCCGACCGCGTAAACGGCCTGCCGGATGGCCTCGGCGGTCGCGTGCGAGGTGTCGAGGTACAGCCGCGCATCCTCGCGGTGCACCGCCCGCCGCACCAGGTCGAGCAGCTCCGCCCGCCGCCCGGGGCCGGCGCCGCAGGCGCACAGCACCACCGGCAACCGCGGGTGACCGGCCGCCAGCGCGTACAGCTTCGCCGGCGCCGTGCGGTCGTCGTCGCTCACACAGACCAGCAGCGGCCGACTGACCAGCACCAACGCCCCCAGGTACGGCCCCAGCAGGTGCGGGTCCGGTTCGTAATCGTTCGCCGCCGGCGCGAGCATGGCCGCGACGAACGCCTCCATCTGAAGGGCCCCCACCAGCGCCGGCACATGGCTGTCGGTGCGGCCGGGGCGGATCCAGTACACCGGCGCGAGCCGCCCGTAGGTGCGGCAGGCGTCGAGGCACGCCCCGTTGGCGGCGGCCTCATCCAGATCGGCGGCGCCGGGCGGGCACGACGCGGCGTCGCGGTTCGAGACCAGCACGAGATCGACATTGCAGACGCCGGCATAGGTCGTAACGTGCGCCGGCCGCGCCGCCCCGGGGGTCGTGTAGCCGATGTGTCCGTGTACGTCGATGATCATGCCGGTCGCCGCGGCATCCTACCCGGCCGCGACCGCCGGACGGAAGCGCCGCGGGCCGCGGCGGAAGGCGTGCGGGGTCGCAAGTGGCGTGGTGGCTTTCGGCCCCTGGCTGCCGCGCGGGATCGGACATCGGATGCGGGGGGCGATCGAAGTCGCCCCGCGCCGCCGCGCGGGCGCGGATGCGGAGCCCGGGGCGCATAAAATCGGCACCGGAACTGCCAACCGCGAAGGAGCCGCCATGATTCACGCCCACGCCGCCCGCGAGCCGCGCGCCCCGCTGACGCCGCACACCATCGAGACCGGGCCGCTGCGGCCGTTCGAGGTCGAGCTCACCGTCACGCACTGCGGCATCTGCCACAGTGACATCCACCTGATCGATGACGACTGGCAGATCAGCCAATACCCGCTCGTGCCCGGCCACGAGGTCGTCGGAACGGTCGCGGCCTGCGGCCCGGCCGTCACGGATGTGCGTGTCGGCCAGCGGGTGGGGGTCGGCTGGCAGAGCGGGAGCTGCCTGACCTGCGAATGGTGTCTGCGCGGCGACGAGATGTGCTGCGCGCAGGAGGAGGCGACGTGCGTCGGCCGGCCGGGCGGGTTCGCCGACCGGCTGCGGGTCGACAGCCGCTTTGCGCACCCGCTGCCGGACGCGTTGGCGTCCGAGCAGGCGGCGCCGCTGCTGTGCGCGGGGATCACGGTGTACGCCCCGCTGGCGGCAGACGTGCGGCCCGGCATGCGCGTCGGGGTCATCGGGATCGGCGGGCTCGGGCATCTGGCGCTGCAATTCGCGCGGGCGATGGGGGCCGAGGTCACGGCCTTCAGCACCACACCCGACAAGGCCGCCGAGGCCGAGCGCTGCGGCGCGCACCGTTTCATCCTGAGCCGCGACGCGCGCCAGATGGAGCAGGCCCGGGGCACGCTGGATTACCTGCTCTCCACCGTCACCGTGCCGCTGGACTGGCCGCTGTGGCTGGACCTCCTGCGGCCCCGCGGCACGCTCACGCTCGTCGGTGCGTCGCCCGGCACCGTGAGCGTGTCGCCGATGGCGCTGATCGTCGGGCAGAAGGCGATCCGCGGCAGCGCGATCGGCGGGCGGGCCGCCATGCGGGCGATGCTCGCTTTCGCGGCCCGCACCGGCGTGCGCCCGCAGGTCGAGGTCGTGCCGCTGCGGGATGTGAACGCGGCATTGGCCAAGGTGCGCGCCAATCAGGCACGATACCGGATCGTGCTGGCCGCCTGACCGCGCGGTATCCTGCTCCGGACGGGGGTGCGGCGGCCGGAGGTTCCGGCCGCGGGCTTCAGACGGAGCGGGCGTGGCGGCAGACGAGGGCGAGGCGCTGCTGATTGCGGCGGTGCAACGCGGCGACGAGGCGGCGTGGCGGGAGCTGATCGACCGCTACGAGGGGCGGCTGGTCAGCTTCGCGCGGCGCCGGCTCGCCGAGCGCAGCGAGGCCGAGGACCTCGTGCAGGAGACGTTCTTGGGGCTGCTGCGGAGTCTGCCGACGTACGACGCGTCCCGCTCGCTCGAGACGTACCTGTTCGCCATCCTTCGCAACAAGCTCAGTGACCACCTGCGACGCCGTCCCGCCGGGCGGCGGCAGAGCCTCGACCAGCTCACGCCGGCCGACACGCCGGCGGCGTGGGTGGACCGCGACACGCCCAGTCGGCATGTCGCCGCGCAGGAGCAGCGTGCCGTTCAGCGGGCCGCGCTCGCGCAGGCCCTGCGGCAGTGGGTCGAGCAGTGCATCGCGGCGCGCCGCTTTCAAGAGCTGATGATCGTCGAGATGCTGGTGGTGCTCGGCCTGCGCAACAAGGAGGTGGCGGCCGATCTGGGACTGAGCGAGACCGCCGTCGCGGGCGTCAAGTTCCGCGTGTTGGAGCAGTGGCGCAAGCTCACCGCGGCGTCGCCGGGGGCCTGCGACTGGCACGCGGCGGACCTCGCGGCCGACAGCACGGTCGCGCGGATCTGGCAGGAAGAGGGCCTGACCTGCGTGAAGCGCACGACGCTCGGCCGCTACCTCCTGGGCGCCCTGGACAACGAGTGGCAGGAGTACGTGGAGTTCCACGTGCGGCAGGCCGACTGCGACCGCTGCCAGGCCAACCTCGCGGACCTGCAACGTGCCGACGCCGACGCGGCCGAGCGCGAGCGACTGCGGCAGCGCTGTTTCGCGTCGAGCGTGGGGCTCCTGTCGCGCCGTCCGCCGACCTGAAGACTGCTGCGCACGCCCCGCGCTGCGGACCCCGACGGCGCCCGCGTGAGCCTGCGGCGCGCCGCCGCCGTCCCGTCGAGTCCTATACTCCGCGCGTGGAAATCGACTGGTACCAGCTCCCGATCCCCGACTGGGGCCTGACCTGTCCCACGTGCGGCTATCCCCTCCGCGGGCTGCCCCAGCACCGCTGCCCGGAGTGCGGCACGGACCTCGACATGGCCGCGCTCATCCGGCCCTGGACGCGCCTCCGCGACCCGCGCTTCACCGGACGCGAGCGGCCGTTGCCGGACTTCGGGCTGCTGTGCCGCGCGTGCGGGCGGGCGCTGGCCGGCGCGCCGCGGGACGTCTGCCCGCACTGCGGCAGGCAATTCGACGTGGAGGACTGGCGCCCGCCGCGGGAATGGTTCGTGCTCGACGCGGCGCTGGTCGGGCCGCTGCCGATCCCCGGCGTGCAGGCGCTGCTGGCCAACGAGCTGGTGCCGCACTTCCCCGTCGGCGAGCTGTCGGTGGCGGAGATCTACGGCGGTCGCAGCTCCACCATCAACGCGCTCCGCATCCCGCGCGAGTTCTACTTCGAGGTCCGCTGGCTGGTGCAGCGGGCGCTGGCGGACCTGCGGGCCGCCCGCGCGGCGCGCGGGCGGGGCGACTGGCGCTGCGCCGCGTGCGACGCGCCGAATCCGGGGCATTTCGAGCTTTGCTGGAACTGCGAGCGGCCGCGCGGGACGGGCCCCTGAGAGGTGCCGCCGCGACGCGACGCTGGGCTCGCGCTGCTTCCGATGCCCCCGACGGCGGACGTGGCGGCCGCGGCCGGCCGCGGCACGGCCCCGCAGGCATAGAGGCACCCGGCGGACGCCGGACGCCCCCATCGCCCACCGGCGTTCCCGGGGACCTCAACGCGGCGCGGGGCGCGGCGGCCGGATGTTCAGCCGCTTCATCTTGCGCCACAGCGTCGTGCGACTAATGCCGAGGGCCTGGCTGGCCGCCGCCTGATTCCACCCGCAGCGGCGGAGCGTGTCCTCGATGGCGCGGCGCTCCGAGGCCTGCAAGATCGTCAGGCCGGGGAGGGGGGCCGCATCGGTCCGGCCGGCGCCGTTCGCACGGCGTCGAAAGACCTTGACGCCGCCGGAGATCCCGCCGCGTTCATCCCGCAGCGCATCGACCCGCATGTCCACCTCCGCCGGCTCGCCGTGGCGGGGGTGCATGGTGGCCGTGGCCGTGCGGGCGCCGCCGCCGGCGCGCAGGACCTGGTGCATCGGGCAGTCCGCGCCGCAGACGTCAGTCCGCAGCACGTCGGAGCAGGGCCGGCCGAGCGCCTGATCGCGCGGGACGCCGGTCAGCTCGACCGCCGAGCGATTGAAGCTCGCGATGGTGAAATCGGGTTTGATGACGAGGATGGCGTCATCGACCGCGTCGAGAACCGCCTGCATCTGCTCAGGGCTTAGAGCGGGTTTCTCGATGCTATTATCCATAGGGGCGAGTATATCACAATTGCCGCGCGGACGCCACCAGAAATGCAACCTCCTCGGCACCGGGCGCCGGATCGCATTCGGGCCCGCGTGCGCCCGTGCGCGAGCGCCGGCGATGCGGCGCGTCCCCTGCGCAGCCGACAGGGGGCGTTGCGGGCGGCGGCGGACGCACCGCGTTTTTCAACGCCTCGCTGGGCAGCCCGCCGCGCAGCGCCTACACTGTCGGGCGCTGTGCCGGCCGCCGCGGCAGGAAGCAAACTCTGTGTCAACAAGATTTTACAACTCGAAGCGGCCGGGGTCGCCTCGCGGCGGACCGCGCGTCGGTCGGCTCCGGGCACCACCGGGTTGAGGTGTGTACGAGGCTATGAGCAAAAAGCGTTCCGCTGCCCCGCGCGCCGGCACCCGCGCCGTCGTCGCGCCCACCGACCCGCTGCGGCCCGTCTGGGTCACGGTGGGGGCCCTGGCCGCCACTGCGGCCCTGACTTGTTCCTTCCTGCTCGTACTCCAGCACATCCAGCGCGTGGCGCTGCCCGGCTGCGGGGCGGACAGTCCCTGCGCGCGCGCTGTGGCGAGCGTGTGGGGCCGGATCCCGGGCATCAACTGGCCCACGTCGTTTCTCGGTACGACCTACTTCGCCGCCGCGCTGACCGGCTGGCTCGCGGCCCGCGGGTCGCTGCCCCGCTCGCTGCGGTGGGTGGCGCGAGCGGGAGCGGTCGGCTCCCTGCTGCTGGGCGTCGTGATCGCGGCCGAAAACCTTTACTGCCCGTATTGCCTCGGCGCGCACCTGGGCAACTTCGTCTTCTGGATCGTCGCCGAGGTGGCGGGCCGGCGCGGCACCCCGGCGCGTCCGCGCGCCCCGTGGCTGGCCGCGCTGAGCGTGTTCGCTCTCTCCTCAACGGCGCTGGGCGCTTGGGACGCCGCGCAACGCGCCGCGACGCGCGCCCGCGGCGAGGAGGAGCTCGGGCAGTCCATCGGCGAGATCATCCGACAGAGCCAGGGCACCACTCCGCCGACGACCACCGGCCCGACGACCCGTCCCGCCTCGCCCGCGACCACCGCGCCCGCCGGCACCGTGGCGGCCGCCGCCACCGGCGCTCAAACCGTCGATCCCGCGGCGACCGGGCGTGCCGCCGTCCCACCGGGGGAGGCCGCGGGCGCGGCGGGCGCGGCGCGCTTCGAGGGCCGCTACCGCTGGGGGCCGGAGGCGGCTCCGATCCGGATCGTGCTCTTCACCAGCTATCAGTGTCAGGACTGCCTGAGCATCGAGCCGGATGTCGAGCAGTTGATGAAGACGCGTTCGGATGTGGCGATTTCCGTCAAGCACTTCCCGATGAATAGCGAGTGCAACCCGAAGTTCCCCAAGTCGCCCCGCGAGCCACAGCCGAACGCCTGCTGGGCGGCGCGGGCGGCGGAGGCCGCGGGCATCCGGTACGGCGTCGACGGCTTCTGGAACATGCACAAGTGGCTCTTCGAGCGCCGCGGCGTCTTCCGCACGACCCAGGAACTGGAAGCCGCGCTCCGCAGCTTCGGCTATGACCCGACCGGCTTCGAGGCCGTCATGACCAGCGCGGAAACGCTCCGCCGCGTCCAGGCCGACTGCCTCGAAGCCGACGCGCTGGGCCTCCATTTCACGCCCATGATCTTCGTCAACGGCGTCGAGCTGCGGGGCTGGCACGTCCCGCAGGCCCTGCTCCGCACCGTCGAGGCCGTGGCCGCGACGAATCCGCCGCCGCGCACCGCGGCCGCCGACCGCCCGCCGACGGCGCTCGAGAAGTTCATCGGCGACTGGCGCGAGAACACCGCGCTCCGCCTGCCCGCCGATCGCACGCCGCACACGCAGGGCCCCGCCGACGCGGCCGTCCGCGTCGTGCTCTGGGGCGATTTCGCCGAGCCGCTCTCGCGTGAGGTGGACCGGCGCATCCGGGCGCTGGTCGCCGAGCGCGGCGACGTGCACTACGCCTGGCGGCACTTCCCCTTCAACAGCGACTGCAACCCGCAGCTCAAGGACCGCCGCTTTCCGCACGCCTGCCGCCTGGCCGCCGCCGCCGAGGCCGCCGCCCTGCTGGGCGGTGAGGACGCCTACTGGCGGATGCACGCCTGGCTGATCGAGCACGCCGAAGGTTTCAGCGAAGACGCCCTGCCCGCCGCGGCCGCCGCCGTCGGGCTGGATCCCGCGGCGCTGCTCGCGGCGCTGGACAGCGCGGAGGCTCGCGCCGCGATCGCCGATGATGTGCAGGCCTCGACCCGCTTCCCCGTGCTTCGCCTGGGCTGGCCGCGCGGCATTCACGGGATTCCTGCACTGTTCGTGCAGGGCAAGTTCGTCCCCCGTCCCGTCCTCAGCGGGCAGGACGTAATCGGCGCGATCGTGTCCGAGGCCGCGCAGACCGCCGCCGCCACCCGTCCCACCGCGGCCACGGCCCCGCCCGAACCTCAGTGACGGCGCGGTGAGGGCGCGGTGAGGGCGCGTTGACGTTTCGGCCCCAGCACCGGAGCGTCTCGGCCCCGCCCCCGTTCGGGCCGCAATAACGGCGCGCCGTCCCAATACCGCGACGTGCAAGGCGGCGCGCGGGCCTACGAGCTGCGACGCGCGCCCGGCCGCCGGCCGACGAATCGCCCTGCGGTCGACGCACGGCCCGCGGTAGAATGCATGTGTGCGGAACGGACGCGCGGGCTCGGGCCGGCGCGGCTGGCGGCCGTGGCCGGTGCGCTTCGATCGGGCGGCCGTCGCCGCACGGCGCAAAGGATGAAAACGTGAGACGGACGATCCGAACCGGCGGCGCGGGGTTACTGATCGGTCTGGTGCTGGCGGCGCCGGCGCGCGGACAGCTCACGGCGGCGGATATCGCCGCGCTGCGGGAGCGCGGGCTTCGCGAGGGTTGGACTTTCACGGTGGGCGAGAATGAGGCCACCGCCTATCCGCTCGAGCGGCTCACCGGCGCGATCGAGCCCCCGGACTGGGCGGCCACGGTGCCGATCGACACGACCCCGGTGCGGCTGCGGGACCTGCCCGCGGTGTTCGACTATCGCACACAAGGTCTGCCGCCGGTCCGCAACCAGGGCGGCTGCGGCAGTTGTTGGGCGTTCGCCGCGATCGGCACGCTCGAGTGCAACTACAAACTGCGCGAGGGTCTCCTGCTCGACCTGTCCGAGCAGTGGCTCGTGAGTTGCACCAACGCCGGCACCTGCCTGGGCGGCTGGCACACCGAGGCGTACAAGTACCTCCAGCCCGGTTGGCTGACCGACGCCTGCGGCGGCGGCGGGGCCGTGCTGGAGTCCGAGTTTCCCTACGCCGCCGCGGACGTGCCATGCCGCTGCCCCTATTCGCACCCGTACGGCACGTCGCACTGGGCGCTGGTGGCGCCGGGCTGGGGCGTGGCGTCGGTCCCGGCGATCAAGCAGGCGCTGCTCGCGCACGGCCCGCTGTCGGCCTGCCTGTACGTGAACGCGGCGTTCCAGGCCTACACCGGCGGGGTTTTCAACGCCTGCGAAAACAACTGGGTCAACCACGTTGTGGTGATCGTCGGCTGGGATGACCGCGTCGGCACTCACGGGGCGTGGATCATCCGCAACTCCTGGGGAACGAGCTGGGGCGTCGGCGGCTACGGGCTGATCGCCTACGGTTGCAGCAACATCGGCTACGCGACGTGCTATTCGGATGTGCCCCCGGTCACCACTGTGTCCGGGCGGATTCTACTGGCCGGTTCGGCCGTCGCCGGGGTCGTGCTCGCCGGACTGCCGGGCAACCCCGTCACCGACGCCACCGGCGCGTACTGCGTCCCGGTGCCCGACGGCTGGAGCGGCACGATCACGCCGTCGAAGCCCGGCCATCTTTTCGAGCCGCCCGCCCGCACGCTGACCAACGTGACCAGCGACGAGACGGCGGACTTCACCGCCGACCTCACGACGGTCACGATCAGCGGTGCGGTGTACCTCATCGACGGCGCCGGCGTCCCCGGCGTGCGGATGGTCGGCCTGCCGGGCGAGCCGCTGACCGACGAGAGCGGGCTCTACGCCGCGACCGTGCCGTACGGCTGGTCCGGCACCGTCACGCCCACGCTCGGCACGCACCTGTTCGTTCCGAGCCGGCGGACCTACACGTACGTGACGCAGGACCAGCCCGGGGGGGACTACACGCGACTGGCCTGGCCCCTCTCCGGGCGCGTCGCGGCCGCCAACGGGCGGGGCATCGCGGGCGTGCTGCTCACCGGCTTCCCGGAGCCCGTCGCGACGGACGCCGCCGGCGCTTACACGACCTGGGTGAACCACAACTGGAGCGGCACGGTCGTTCCCATGCGCGCCGGCTATACCTTCACGCCCGCGGTGCGAACCTACACCGGCGTGATCCGCATTCTGCCACCGCAGAACTACGGTGCGCTGGCCGCGACGGATTGTGACGGCAACGGCCTTTTCGACGGCGACGACCTGGCGGCCGGCGCTGCCGATTGCAACGGCAACGGGATCCCCGACAGTTGCGACATCGCGGGCGGCGGCGTCGCCGACGCGAACGCCAACGGCATCCCGGACGTGTGCGAACCGCGGCCGGGCGACACCAACTGCGACGGCGCGGTCGATTTCGACGACGTCGACGCCTTCGTTGCGGCGCTGGCCGGACCGGAGGCGTACGCGGCCGACTATCCCGGCTGTGCCTACGGGAGCGCCGACTGCAACGGCGACGGCGACGTGAACTTCGACGACATCGCCGCGTTCGTCGCGCTGCTCGGCGGCTGAAGCGCGGCCGTAGCCCGCGGCCGGAGCGGGGCGGCACTGCCACGGCCCCGCGTCGCGGGGTGGGGATCGCAGCTTGCCTGCGCCCGGCCGTCTGAGGGGCCCCGCTCCCGCCCGGACTCCGCCGGCGACGGCATACCCGCACGGCCACTGCGGCCCGGCGGCTCGCCGCCCGCGACCGCCCTACACTCAGAGGACCAGGTAACCGGCGGAGGACCTATGACGCAGCGCATGGTGCACTGTGCGAAGCTCGGGCGCGAGCTGCCGGCCATCGACGAGACGACGCCGGCCGGCAAGCAAGCGCTGAAGATGGCGTTGTTGCTCGGCGGCCCCGACCTCCAGCAACGGGTGCGGGACCACATCTCGGCGGAGGCGTGGGAGCGCTGGCGGGACCACATGCGGATGGTCATCAACGAGTTCCGGCTCGACCCCACCTCGGACGCCTCCAACGCGATCCTGCGCGAGCAGATGGAGGCGTTCCTGTTCGGGCCCGGTGCGGATATTCCGAACTACGTGCCGCCGAAGTAACATCCGCCCCGGGTTGCGCCCCGCATCGTGCCTTGGGTTGCGCCGCGCATCGCGCCTTGGGTTGCACCGCGCATCGCGCCCCGAGTCGCGCTTCGGGCGCCGCCCCTGCGGAGAACTCGAGCGTATGGACCAGCGCATCCCCGTTGCCGACGGCGAATTGCACTGCACGGTCCGCGGCGACGGACCTCCCGTGCTCTTCATCCACGGCTTCCCGCTCGCCGGCTCGCTCTGGCACCCTACGGCCGAGCGCCTCGCCGGCCTGTACCGCTGCATCATGCCGGACCTCCGCGGCCACGGCCGCAGCAGCGTGGCGGAGTCCATGACGATCGCCCGCTACGCCGACGACCTCGTCGAGCTGCTCGCGGCCCTGGAGGTGCGCGAGCCGGTGGTCGTCGTCGGCCTGTCGATGGGGGGAGTCATCGCGTTCGATCTGTTTCGGCGACACCGCGCGCGGCTCCGCGCGCTGGTCCTGGTCGATGCCCGCGCCAACGAGGAACCGCCCGAGGGCGTCGCCCGTCGGCACGCCCTGGCCGAGCTCGTCCTGCGCGAAGGCAGCCGCGCGGCGGCCGAGGCCCTGATCGGCCCGCTGTTCGCGCCCGGCGTCGCGCCCGCGCTGCGGCAGGAATGGTACGAGCGTATGGCGGCCACGCCGCCGGTCGGCGTCGCGGCGGCCGCGCGGGCGCTGGCCGCGCGGGAGGACTCGCGTCCGACCTTGCCGCGGATCGACTGCCCGACGCTCGTGGTCGCGGGCGCGGAGGACGCGATCACGCCGGTCGAGCTGCTCCGCGAGATTCACACCCGGATCCGCGGGTCGCGCTTCGCCGTGATCCCCGGCGCCGGGCACCTGCCGCCGATCGAGCAACCGGACCGCTTCGCCGCCGTTTTGGCGGAGTTCCTTCAGAGCCTCCCGGGCCAGTGAGGGCGCGGGCGTGCGGTGCCGTGTCCCGGGGGGCTTGACGTGGCGCACGTTCCGCCCTGCGCGGCGGCGCGGGGTCTCCGGTCCGCCCGCGCGGCCCCCGTCCGCCGCCGGGCGGGGCTGGCTACCCGCCGGGGCGGCGCAGAGCCCGTCGCCGCCGAGCGACACGCTTCCGTCCCGGGGGCGCCGCGCGGGCCGGCCGCAGCGCCGCCCCCGGCCGCGCCCGGCTCAAGACCGCGCGCGTCCCGGACGATGCTCCCGGTATACTCTCCCGGTCGCGCGGAAACCGGGAACGCCGTGCGGCCCGGCCCAGGAGTCCGTGGTGAAGATCATCAGCGTCTGCGGCGCCCGTCCCAACTTCATGAAAATCGCGCCGTTGACGCGCGCGTTCGCCGCCCGTCCCGGCTTTACGCACCGGATCGTCCACACCGGCCAGCACTACGACGAGGCGATGAGCAAGGCGTTCTTCGACGACCTGCACCTGCCGCGTCCCGACGTGAACCTGGAGGTCGGCAGCGCCTCGCACGCGGTCCAGACCGCGCTCATCATGCAGCGCTTCGAGCCGGTCGTGCTCCAGGAGCGGCCCGACGCCGTGCTGGTCGTCGGCGACGTGAACTCGACCATCGCCTGCGCGTTGGTGGCCGTGAAGCTGCTGGTCCCGGTCATCCACGTCGAGGCCGGCCTGCGCAGCTTCGACCGCACCATGCCCGAAGAGATCAACCGGCTGCTCACCGACGCGGTCAGCGAGCTGCTGTTCGTCACCGAGCCGGCCGGCGTGCGCAATCTCGAGCGCGAGGGCATCCCCGCCGCGAAGATCCACCTCGTCGGCAACGTGATGATCGACACGCTCCGCGCCCACCAGGCCCTGGCCGAGCAATCCCGCATTCTCGACACGCTGCGTCTGGCGCCGCAGTCCTACGGTGTGCTCACGCTGCACCGTCCGGCGACCGTGGACCACCCGGACGTGCTGGCGGGCGTGCTCGACGCCCTGGCCGAGGTGCAGCGCACGCTCCCGCTGGTGTTCCCCGTGCACCCCCGCACCCGCGGCAACCTGGAGCGCACCGGCCTGCTGACGCGCGTCCAGCAGATGCCCGGCCTGCGCCTGACGGAGCCGCTCGGCTACCTCGACTTCCTCAAACTGATGAGCCACGCGCGCGTCGTGCTGACCGACTCCGGCGGCATCCAAGAGGAAACCACCGTGCTCGGCGTGCCGTGTCTGACGCTTCGCGAGAACACCGAGCGGCCGATTACCATCGAGCAGGGCACTAATGAGCTCGTCGGCATGAACCCCGCGAACATCCTCGACGGCTTCCGCCGCGTGCTCGCCGGCCGGCGCCCGGCTCGCATCCCCGAGCTCTGGGACGGCCGCGCCGCCGAGCGCATCGCGGACGTGCTGGTGCGCTGGCACGCCGCCCGGGCGCCGCGCGCCTGAGCCGTGGCCGGGCGGAGCTTGCTTGACTTCCGGGAGATCCTACCTATGATCTTATGGGTCGGTAATGGGCCGGCCGTAGCCTACAATCGGATGCGTCGCCGTCGGGAGCTGCGGGAACCGCAGGTCGGTTCTGGCGCCGGCGGGGATCTATTCACTCTTCGAAAGGAAGGTTTACGCATGAAAGTGCTTGCTGCGCGCACGCTGTGTGCGCTCATCGGGAGCGCAACGGTCGCCGGGGCCGCCGTGCCGGGCACTGTGGCGCGTTTCGACACCGGCGAGGACGGCTTCGTCGGCAGTACGATCGCCACCATCCAGGTTCACTCTGCAAACGGCGGCAATCCCGACGGGCACATTCAACTCCGCAAGGATTTGACCACCGGCTTCGACATCGGCACCCGCAACAGCACGTGGCCTGAGTTCCTCGGCGACTACGCCGCGGATGGTGTGACCGGCGCGGGCTTCGACCTCAACGTGTTCAACACGACTCTATCGGCCGCGCAGCTCCGTTTCCGGCGCAACGTGGCCGAGAACGGCTGGCACTACCATTTCGGTCCAGTGCTGCCGGACGGCAACCGCTGGTCGTCGTACGACGTGCTCTTCAACCCGAGCTGGAACGACGCCACCGCGCTCGCTCGCGGCTGGACACGGGAACCGAATGCCCCGGCCTTCGCGGACCTGTTCAGGTCCGTCGGCTGGCTCGAAGTGCGCTTGATCAACGACGGCAGCGCGATGGTCGGCATCGACAACGTGCGGCTCGTGCCGGAGCCCGCGGCCCTCGGGCTGCTGCTGGCCGGCGCTACGCTCCTCGGCCGCCGTCGGTAAGCGCCCGGCCAGGGCGTGTAACAACATGAGGCCCTAGGGCGTCTCCGCGCCCGGGGCCTCGATGCTTGTACAGGCAGGTTCGCGGCTACTGCAACTGCCCAGCGGCCAGCAGCCTCTTGGCCAGGCCGACCAGATAGGTCGAGCCGGTGATGCAGATCAGGTCCTCGCGCGTCACGCAGTTGCAGGCGATGCGGTACGCGTCCTGCAACGTCGGGGCGACCTGCGCCATCTTCTGGCTCTTGTCCACGAAGCGAGCGTGCAGCTCGTAGGGGTCGGCCGAGCGGGCCGTGCCGATGCTCGTGAAGATGACCTTGTCGGCCCCGAGCTGCAACTGGTTCAGCATGCCGTCGATGTCCTTGTCGGCGGCGCACCCGAAGATCACGACCATCGAATCGTACGTGATGTTTTGGCCGATCGCCCGCATCAGCGCGCCCACGCTGGCCGCGTTGTGGGCCGCGTCGACGATCGTGCGCGGCTGATCGCGGACCAGTTCCAGCCGCCCCTGGATCCGCACCTTGGCCAGGCCGTCGATCGCCGCCTGCTCCGGCACGTCCAGCGCCTTCGACCGCCGCAGGGCGTCGATGATTCCCAGAGCCACGCCGCAGTTGTGGGCCTGATGCTCGCCCAGCAGCGGCACCTGGAGGTGATCGAAGCGCGTTGCCGGCGTCGACAGGCACACCCGCGTGTGCGGCCCGGTGGCGCGCGACGACTCAAAACGGTAGCTGAACTCAAGATCCTCGCCCAGGATCCGCAGTTCGCACCCCACCCGCTCCGCGGCCTTGCGCAGGACTCGCCGCACGCCCGGCGTCTGCGGCGCGCTGATGGCCGGCACGCCCGGCTTGAAAATCCCGGCCTTCTCCTCCGCAATCTTTTCCAGCGTGTTGCCGAGCTGCTGAACGTGGTCGTAGCTGATGCTCGTGATGCCGCACACCAGCGGCTTGATGACGTTGGTCGCGTCCAGCCGACCGCCCAGGCCGGTCTCGATGACCGCGATGTCAACCTTCTGCGTCGCGAAGTACAGGAACGCCGCCGCCGTCATGATCTCGAAGAACGTCGGGTTGTCACGCTCCAGCCGACGCACCGCCGGCGCGATCTTGGCCATCATCCGCGTGAAGTCCGCCTCGCTGATCAGCTTGCCGTTGATGCTGATCCGCTCCCGAATGTCGACGAAGTGCGGCGAAATGTACAAACCCGTCCGATAACCGGCGTTCTCCAGCATCGCGGCAACCATGTGGCAGGTCGAACCCTTCCCCTTCGTGCCCGCCACATGCACCGTCCGGATCTTCTTGTGCGGGTTGCCGATCGCCGCCAAGATGCGCAACATCCTGGACAGATTGAAGTTAGTGTGATTGTACCCCACCCGCGTCATCTTCTCGTAATCGGTCTTGGAGCTGATAAACTCCAAGGCGGCGCGGTACGTTCGAATAGCCCCCTCGCGCCCCCTGCGAGCGGCCGGCTTCTTCGTGCGGGCGGATGTCTTCGCAACGCGCTTGGCGCGTGCCGAAGACTTGGCAACTGTTCGCGACATAGGGACTTATCGTAGCGACCGGGCGGATTTTCGTCAACCGCCGCAGCGGCGCACGCCGCCGCTGCGGGCGACGTCCCCGAACCCTAAAACCAGACAAAAAATGGCTTTATGAAGCGCACCGACGCCTCAGGAAGCCGTCAGCGGCCGTCGCCGCTCGCGCTTACGGCACTCTTCTTGTACGCTACAATGCGGCGAAAGGTGCGGTAGCCGATGACCCCCGCCGGCATTCTTCAGGTCCGCGTCGACCTCGGCCCGCGATCGTATCCGATCCTGATCGGTGCCGGGTGCCGTTTCCAACTGGCGGATCTCGTCCGTTATCGGTCCCGAACACCGCAACTGGTCGTTATTGCCGACCAGAACGTCGCCAATACGCACGGCGCTGCTCTGGCCGCCGCTTTGCCGACCCCACCTCTGTTCCTCCCTTTCACCCCCGGGGAGACCTCCAAATCCCTCGCCGAGTGCCAACGCCTCTACGATGCCCTTGCAGCCGCCCGCATCGAGCGCCAGGCCATCCTGCTGACCTTCGGCGGCGGCGTCGCGGGCGACCTCGGCGGGTTCGTCGCCGCGACCTGGCTGCGCGGCGTGGCATACATACAGGTGCCGACGACGCTTCTGGCGGCGATCGACGCCTCCGTCGGCGGAAAGACCGGCCTGAATCTCGCGGCCGGTAAGAACCTCGTCGGCGCGTTTCACCAGCCGCTCGCGGTCGTGGTGGACCTCGACTTCCTCACGACCCTGCCGACGCGGACGTACACGGCCGGGCTGGCCGAGAGCATGAAGCACGCCCTGATTCGCGCTCCGGATTTGCTGGCCTGGCACGAGCAGAACGCCGACGCGATTGCGGCTCGCGTGCCCGCGGTCCTGGGCGAGCTCATCGCGCGGAACTGCGCGATCAAGGCGGCGGTGGTGGCAGCCGACGAACGGGAGGCCGACCTGCGGGCCATCCTGAACTACGGCCACACCATCGGTCACGCGCTCGAACACCTGCTGGACTATGAGCTCCAGCACGGCGAGTGCGTGGCGCTGGGCATGCTGGTCGAGAACGAAATCGCCCGGCGTCGCGGGTTGCTCGACGCGGCCCTCGCCGAGCGCGTACGGACCCTCATGGCGCGACTCGGGCTGCCGGTGCGGCTGCCGCGGCCGGTCGCTGCCGCCGCCGTCCAGGAGGTCTGCGCGGTGGACAAGAAGGTGGCCGAGGGGGCGGTCACATTCGTGTTGCTGCGGGGGGTGGGCGAGCCGGTGAAGGTGCGCGACGTCGCGCCGGCCGAGATCGCCGCGGCGCTCGAGGTCATCGCGCCGGCGTAGGTCCGGCGTCAGCCCGCGAAACCGCGAGCCCGACCGCGCCACCAACCGAACCCGAGCCGAGGAAGGGGCAACATCATCATCCAAACCGTCCGCTCAACCGAGCCCGAGCGGTAGCGACGGGCACATCCGTGCGCGGCCGGCACCCCAGCCCGAGCGGCAGCGCGGGGCACACCCATCCCGCGCCATACGGCAGTGCGCGATAGTGCAGTTCGTGAACCCGCCCGGCCCCGCGGGAATCGCCCGCCCGTGCGCTCACTTCGGAGCGCCGGCCGGCCACAAACAAGCGGCCGGCGGGGCTGCACGACGCGGCCCCGCCGGCGTGCGACATTGCACCTCGCTGGGTCGTGTTTACTCCGTTTTCTTCACCTCCGCCGGCCCCGGCGGTGCTGCCGCGTCCATTCCGTCCGCGACGGGCGTCCCGCACTCCGGACACCGCCCCGACACGTTGCCCGTCAGGTTGTAGTCGCAAACGGGGCAATGCCCCTTCTTGGCAGGCGGATACTTGCGCGCATGAATGACCACCAAAGCGGGAAAAACTA
>Ga0209101_1000298_pt1 | contig 41815 bp, 38 predicted proteins | sample ConPoolayeCmetaG_FD_185481 | JGI IMG/M metagenome (GOLD analysis project Ga0209101, IMG submission 185481) | Hot spring microbial mat communities from California, USA to study Microbial Dark Matter (Phase II) - Cone Pool mat layer C metaG... ...
CTCCCCACTCCCTTGATTCCCCCTCCCCACGCCGCAGAGCGGCGTGGGGAGGGGGCGAGGGGGTGGGGCTTTTCGCTCTGGACAGCACGGCTGAGTAATTACGTGCTCGTTACTTCGTTGTACGGGCGAAAAAAATCTTTCGCTCCTACTCTTCACGAGTGCACGGCGGGCTTCATGCCAGCGACGCGCACTATAGCGCAACTGTACCAAAATGTCAACAACACTGCACTGAATACTGAACACCGAACACTGAACACTCAACACTCACTATACCCGCACGCGTAACACTTGCGACACCCCTCTTCGTTGACAAAGGCGGCTTGACCGCACTCGGGACACAGATCACCAATTTTGAACAAGGGGATTTGTTGGGCTGGGGACAATTCACCGCGCGCCTGCCCCAGGTCTTCGGCAAGTGCCTGAGCGATTCCATCAGGGAGCGAGCGGACGCGCCGCGCGCCAAAGCCCAACGAACGTCCTCCACCGATACCGCTCAACTGATCCACGATTTCTTGCAGACGTTCCGTTGGTGACATCGGTGAGGGCAGACGGAGCACAAGAGAGATCAAACGACCAATCGCCTCGCTCACCGCTGTCGTATCCGAGCCGGCTTTGCCGACGTTACAGAACACCTCGAACGGCTCGCCTTCGCCATTGCGGTTGATGGTTACATACGCTTTACCGAGTGGCGTGGCGATTTCGTAGGTCGAGCCGCGCACGGCGCGTGGGCGCGGTTTCTTCGCTAGCGCGGTTTCGGATGATACTGCTTTTTTCGCTGCGGTGGCTTGAGTCTCCAGCACCACCTGCTCGCGCGACCCGGCGCGATACACAGTGATGCCCTTGCAACCCAGTTTCCATGCCAGAAAGTACGCGCGCTCAACATCCTCGACCGTGGCTTTTTCAGGAAAATTGATCGTCTTGGAGATCGCGTTATCCACAAACGCCTGGAGCGCGGCTTGCATATACACGTGCTCTTCAGGCGTAATGTCACTTGCCACGACAAACGTGTGACGAATCGTCTCGGGCACCAGGTCAATGTCCTGACACGTGCCCGTGAGGCGCACGCGCGCGAAAATCTTTTGCCGCGTCGCCGCGTCCACGCCGGCGCGCATCAACGCGCGCTCGAAGAGAGGACTGACGTACTCGAGTTGCAGGTCTTTGCCGTTATCGTTGACGTGACGCGTGTAGGCAAGCGCAAAGACCGGTTCACAGCCGTACGATTCGACGCCAGCAACAGTGGCAATCGTGCCGGTGGGCGCAACGGTAGTTTGTGCCGCATTGCGAATGCCATACTTTTTGATACCGATGACAATCTCACCCCAATCGAGTTGAGGACGTCCCCAATCGTGCGTGAATGGCCTCAGCGGTTTAGGCGGGGTCCACTTTAAATTTTCTGGATCGTAGATGGAACCTTTGATCGCGGGAAAGGCGCCGCGCGTTTTAGCAAGTTCGATGCTCTTTTTCATCGCATAATAACGCACAAACTCCATCACCTGTCCCGCAAAATCTTCGCCGGCGCGCGAGCCATAGCGAATCCCCAGCCGATACATCGCATCGCCCAGGCCCATAATGCCCAAACCGATCCGACGCGCGCGATGGGCAGACGCGGCGAGTTCGGGAATAGCCGGCACATACTTGTTGGCGTCCACCACGTTATCAAGAAAGTGCACCGCCAGTTCCACCGAGTCGCGCAATTTTGCCCAGTCCATCCTGTCATCCGGCGTGATGTGTTGCGCGAGATTGATGGAGCCAAGACAACAGTTTTCGTATGGTCCAAGCCACTGTTCGCCACACGGATTGGTTGCCTCCAATTCGTACAGGTGCGGCACCGGGTTGGCACGATTCGCCGTATCGAGGAACAAGACGCCAGGTTCGCCGTTGTGATGCGCGTACTTGACAATCTCGTTGAACAGTTCGCACGCGCGCACGGTACGCCACACACTCCCATCGCGCGGATTGATCAAATCGAAATCGCCATCCGCTTCGACCGCGCGCATAAACTCGTCTGTGACTCCTACCGAGATATTGAAATTGCTGATAGCGCCTTCGGTGGCTTTGCAGCGAATGAAATCGAAAATGTCGGGATGATCCACGCGGAGGACAGCCATATTCGCACCACGGCGGGTTCCGCCTTGCGCTACCTCACCGAACGCGGTATCGTACACACGCAAAAAGCCGACGGGACCGGTCGCCACGCCCGCGCTGGTGCTCACACGGTCGCCGCGCGGACGCAAGCGCGAGAACGAAAAGCCATTACCGCCGCCGGTCTGCTGAATCAGCGCGGCGGCGCGCAGCGTGGAAAAGATGCCGCGCGGATCGCGCCCCATATCATCAGCAATCGGAAGGACAAAGCAATTGTGAACAACGATCCCTTCTGTCACATACGAATGATCTTCGTCCACCTCACAATTGTACACCATGCCTGCATAGTCGTCTGACTCGATGGACTGGATTTGAAAATAAACCCTGTCACCTTGCCGCAGAACCGCTTTGCGGACGTACCGCTGATCCGGTTCTGGTAGGTCCCTGCCAAACACGCGTTGAACTAGTTCGCGTGACTGCAACGGTGGTAGACTGATCTGCGCTGTTGCGCGCGCGTTGGCGGTCACATAGGAGGTATCCACAGGACGAATCGCCGCGTCGTACCCAAGTCGCAGGCACATCTGCCACACTTGTTGAATCAGACTCGGATTACTCAGTGTCAAACGCAACGCTCTAAACATCTTGGGTGATCTGCGAGAGGCAAGCTGATACGTCTGCTCATTATATAATCCATCGCCCCGCATTATCCCACTCAGGAATTCCTTCTGAATGTCAGGCGGTGCGTACTGCATCCACACCGGCACACGCTTGCCGTAGGAATGTTGACCGAAATGCGAGCGGAACCATATCGCCACGGCGCGAGCATAGACATTCAGTGTAATCCAATTGCCACGATGAGATTCCACGCGGTTGGCTGAAACACCAAAGAGCGTTCCGACCAACTCGACTACATCGCGCTGATAGTCCTCCTCGTCACGTCCAAAAGTGAATCGAACGTAGCGTTCCTCGGGATCCACCGTCCCTTCTGAAATGTAATAACCGCACAACCGCGCTAACTCGGGTGTCAACTCGAGAAAACGGTTAATCCAACCTGCTTGGCGTCCTGAATTTTGATAGGTACTGGGACGGCGCACTCGAAGCGCTGTATCGGTGACCTGCGTTTCCAACTCACCGGCATACGCCCATTCCGCCAGATCAAAGCGTGGAGTGGTCTGTACTCCTTGCGGAACCCCAATCGCCACAAGATCGCCTGTTTGCAGATCGCCGGCGCGGCGCCACCCTTCAGGGGTAAGAATCGGATGTTCCGGGGTAACTTGCAGAGTCGTGCCGATCAGTTTCACCTTAATGTGGATCAACTTACCCCGATAGGCGCGTTGCATCACCTGCGTCACCGGGCGATAGCGTCCCAGGTGCGTCAAAACACGATCGCCTATCTGCAAATCAGCGATCCGTTTCATTCCCTGTTCTATAGTTACGCGCATATCAGCGGTAAAGCAAGCCGCCAACTGTCCTAGAGGCGTACCCGCGCCGGTGAATGTCGGCGAGTTGGGGAAGAAACGCAAGGTCGTCAATAGATCGTAGAATTTATCGCGCGTGACTTGAGGATCACCGCCATAGCGCGCATCGGGTTCAGCCACCACGCGCGCCACGCGATCGAACATCTCTTCAGGGGTCTCGATGGGTTTGCCATCGGGACCGCGTCGCAAATAACGTTTCTCTAGAACGATGCGCGCGTTGGGCGAAAGATTGAGTGCCGGACGAACCCGTTCTTCATCGTCGGCAACGAGATGGCTCAATGTACGCATCTCTTGAACCATAAATTTCACTCCCGCGTAGAGTTGATGGTACATCGCGCCTTGATTGCCTGATGCTCAGCCAGACGCGATGCGCCGTCTGCCATACACAAAAAAACAGGCACACCACTGAGGGACCACGTAGTGTGCCTGACCCACAGAGGTTAACACCAGACTAAGGTGAACAAACCACGAGCAAACGCATCATGCCTAAATTGCCATCCGCACCTGCAAGCGTTCTTCTGCCTCGCGCTGCTTGCGTTCTTTCAAACGTTGAATCTCCAACGCCAGTGCATCCAGATCGGCAAAGCGCCGATACACAGAGGCAAAGCGGACATACGCCACATCATCCAACTTGCGCAAGTGCGCCATCACCATCTGACCAATCTGTTGCGAATCCACTTCGGATTGCGCATGCGAGTTCAATTCCATCTCAATCTCATCTACGATGGCTTCGATGGCTTGCATCGGAATCGGCCGTTTTGCGCATGCCTTGAGGAGCCCCGCCAATAATTTTTGACGATCGAACGCTTCGCGACGACCATCCTGTTTGATCACCATCAAGCCGATGTGTGCAATGCGTTCGTACGTGGTGTAACGACGACCACAGTGGTTACACTGCCGCCGGCGCCGAATCGAATCCGGCGACTCGCGCGTATCCACCACTTTGTTTTCCTGGTTTCCACAATAGGGGCATTGCATAGGCATTCCTCCTCAATTAGGCGCAAAACAGGGTTTGGGGCATCTCTGATAAACTTCCCAAACCCTGTAGATTGTGGCTGACCATCCAAGGCACTACTACAACTTGTGCAGTGCTAGTGTAACACAATTCCCAGCGGAACGCAAGAGGAATACCTTAAAAATCAAATACAGTTACCAAACTTTAACCTGATGATTTTCTGTCGAGTGCGCCTGATTCTTTTTACGCGGACGAAAATTTTATCCGCGAATTAAACGCGAATCACGCGAATGAAAACAACAAGCCGCAGACAAGAGGACTGAGCAGTCACACGTTTCACGCGTTACCGCGCTTGCGCAAAAACGCGGGAATATCCAGATCTTCCTGATCGAATTTGCGCACTGGAAAATCAATCGTCTTGCGTGCGGGCGCAGTGACCACGTTGCCCACCGCTTGACCGGCACCACTCTGGCGTTTGGCCACCGTGTTAAAGCCGGTGGCAATCACCGTGACTTGAATGGCTTCGTCCATTTCGGGAGCGATGACGGCGCCAAAGATCAAATTCACTTCAGGATCGGCGACGCGATGCACCATATCGGCGATTTGGTACACTTCGTTGAGCGTCAGGTTTGGACCGCCGGTCACATTGAGGAGAACACCTTTGGCGCCATCAATCGAAATATCGAGCAAGGAATTCTTGATGGCGGCTTCGGCGGCCGCAATGCCACGATTTTCACCGGTGGCGCGCCCCACACCCATCAGTGCGGCACCCCCAATACTCATAATCGCTTTAACATCAGCAAAGTCCAGATTGATCAAGCCGGGGACTGTGATTAACTCACTGATGCCCTGAATGCCCTGGCGCAACACTTCATCCGCCATTCGGAAGGCGTTTTGGAGCGTCACTTTTTTGTCGCTTAAATCCAGCAAGCGATCATTCGGGATGACGATGAGGGTGTCTACGTGTTCCTTCAGTCTCGCCAGACCATCTTCCGCCACTTGACGTCGGCGTACACCCTCGAAGGTAAAGGGCTTGGTCACCACGCCGATCGTGAGTGCGCCGGCTTCTTTAGCAATGCGCGCTACGATCGGTGCGGCACCTGTGCCTGTGCCACCGCCCATACCTGCGGTGACAAAGACCATATCCGAACCGACGAGCGCGTCGTACAACTCTTCGGACGATTCTTCTGCCGCCTTTTCGCCAAGCGTGGGATCTCCACCTGCGCCCAAGCCACGCGTCAACTTGTCGCCAATCCGAATCTTGTGTGGCGCGCGCGAATGGAGCAACGCCTGACCGTCGGTATTGATGGCGATAAAATTCACGCCGCGCAAACCCTCGTCAATCATCCGATTGACCGCGTTCGTACCGCCTCCCCCAACACCGACTACTTTGATCTCGGCAAAGTTTTCGTGCCCCGCATCGTTCACGTTTGATTGATAAGGCATACTCTCCTCCCGGCACAATGCCATCGCGCTCCTCAGCGCTATAATTTTACGTTTACCACAATCGTTGTAGATGTTATTGCTGTGTGCTATATCTAGTAGTTTGATGAGCGATTTACCACAAGATATTGGGGGCGAGCCACATTCTACACCAATTTCTACTATTCTGTCAAGCCCTATTCAATGACGAATGTGCCCGCAATGGCTAGCCGGGCAAAATCGCCCCCCGCACCCAACCCATCAAGCCACTCAACGCGCCGGCTTTTCGGCGACGCTTGGGTGGAGTATCGTTTTGTTGATGTTGCCATCCCCACTGCAACAGACCAATGCTCGCCGCAAACGCAGCGGACGACACCCGATCCGCAAATCCTTCCAGATCGCGCGGCACGCCGACCCGAACGGGCATATCAAGAATCTGACGCGCCAGCCATTTGAGTCCGGGCAATTCCGCTGTGCCACCACACAGCACCACCCCTGCCGGCAACAAACGATCATAACCCGCTCGCTGGATCTCGGTGAGAATCAACTGACAGATTTCTGCCGCGCGCGGATGAATGATTTCGGCAATCTGGCGTCGTGTGATGAGGCGCCGCCCCTCTTCGCCAAACGCGGCAACGTCAATCAAATCCACATCAAAGACTTGATCCGGATCAACGTGCCCGTACTTGAGTTTAATCTCCTCTGCCACCTCGAACGGGGTACGCAAGCCTACCGCCAGATCATTGGTGATGTGGATGCCGCCCGTTGGCAGAATGACCGTATGGCTGATGCTCCCCTCAGTCAGGATCGCGATATCGGTCGTGCCTCCACCCAGATCCACGAGCACGACTCCCATTTCTCTTTCGGCGGTGGTCAGGACAGCTTCACTCGCCGCCAGTGGCTCTAAAATCAGATCAATGACGCGTATCCCAGCGGCTTCGACCGCGCGCGTAACGTTCTGAATTGAAGCGCTGGCGCCAGTCACCACGTGGGCTTCCACCTCGAGACGAAACCCCACCATCCCGCGCGGGTCTTTGATGCCATCCTGACCGTCCAGGATAAACCCGCGCGGAATCACATGCAAGATTTCACGATTGAGCGGCACCGCCAGCGCTTGCGCCGATTCGAGCGCGCGGTCAATATCTTCTTGCGTCACCCCGCGCGAATGAATCGCCGCGATGCCGCGCGAATTCGTTGCCTGAATGTGCGCGCCCGCAATCCCCACATACGCCGCTTCGATGGGCACCCCCGAGACACGTTCCGCTTGCTGCACGGCACCGGCAATCGCGACCGCCGCTTCCTTCACATCGGTCACCATCCCCTTGCGTAACCCGCGCGAAGGCACAACGCCGTTACCCAGAATGCGCCACGTCCCCGCTTCCGTGACCTCGCCAACCAGCGCACACGTTTTTGTTGTTCCAATGTCTAGGACTGCAATCGGTGACATAGAATTCAATGAGCCAATTATCCAATGTGCCAATGAGCCAAATCAAATGTGCCAAATGTGCCAAACGTGCCAAATGTGCCAAATGTGCCAAATCTGCCAAACCATTTGTTCATTTGTCATTTGCTCATTTGTCATTCGTCATCCGTCATTCGTCATTCGTCATTCGTCATTTGCTCATTTGCTCATTTGGTTCATTGGCACATTGGCTCATTGGTAATACGGATCGCCCTTGCCCAGATCAATAAAGCGAATCCGCGCGTTCTGCGCGACCAGATGCGCCACGAGCGCGCGCAAGACTGCGATTTTGCCCGGCATATTCTCCGCCGTGCCCAGATAGATTTTCCAACCGCGCTCATCCGTAAACGCAATCCCACGCGCCGAGGACCACTCGAGCGCGCGCGGACTGGCAGGCATCACCGCACGTAGCGCCACGAATGCGGCAAAAGCACTCGCCGGGACACGCTGTCCGGGCACCAGCGTTCCCGCATCCAGATCACGCACGTGGGGCAAGTCGGCCAAGTCGGCGCGGACGCGCAACAGCATCCCTTCGGCATCTACCCAGCACATCACCTCACCACCCTGCCACACGCCGACCGGCTGCCGCTCTTCGATTTCCATCGTCACAACATTGGGCAGACGGACAGTAACGCGCGCTGCTTTGACTTCGGGCAAGCGCAGGAGCGCGCGTTCAACCGCGCGTGCATCAATGAAGAAAACGTTATAACCACGAATCCCACTGGCTCTTTCGATTTCCGGCACAGGCAAAAATCGTATGCCAGCGATGTCAAACTGGAAAACGTAGAAATAATCCGTATCGAAAAACACATACAAAACCGCTGCCAGCACCGCCAACAACGCCAGCGCTACCATTCTGGGACGCGGCAATGCACCCAAACGCGCCCAGAGCGCCGGCGCGCGCGCCGTGGAGGTCACCGTCATTCGCATCCGCCGACGCGGCGGACGGCGCACTGGATTGGAACGCGGAACAGGGGGAGGTGATGGGAACATCGTCTTGTGCTCTATGGTTCGTACGCGATTTTCGATGCGCGCGTGTCCTGATACCGCTCCAGCGCGAGTTGAATCAACCGATCAATCAACTCGGTGTAACCCAACCCGCTGGCTTGCCACATACGCGGATACATGGACACAGAGGTAAAGCCCGGAATCGTATTGATTTCACTTATCCACAACTTGTGCGTGTCACGTTCCAAAAAGAAATCCACGCGCGCCATTCCACACGCATCAATCGCCCGAAAGGCGCGAATCGCCATCTCCTGCACGGTGCGCGCCACTTCAGGGGACACATCCGCTGGCACGACCAGCGCAGTGCCCGAATCGCTGGCATACTTGGCGACGTAATCGTAAAACTCGCGGCGCGGAATTACCTCGCCGGGAATCGAAGCGATGGGATCATCATTGCCCAGCACACTACACTCAATCTCACGCGCGTGCGGCACTGCCCACTCGACAATCAACTTGCGATCGTACTGCGCTGCCACATCGAGCGCGCGCGCCAGTTCGGTACGCTGACGCGCTTTGCTCACCCCCACGCTCGAACCCAGACTTGCCGGTTTCACAAAACACGGATACCCCAGCACCGTCTCGATACGTTCGATGACCGCCTGTGGTTGCGCACGCCATTCGCGTCGCAAGATCATCAACCAGTTGACCACCGGTAAATCGTGCGCGCGGAAAATGGTCTTCATCATCACCTTGTCCATACCAATTGCACTTGCCGTCACTCCCGCGCCCACATACGGAATATCCGCCATTTCCAGCAAACCCTGTAGCGTACCATCTTCACCAAACGGACCGTGCACCAGCGGAAACGCCACATCAATCAACGTGAGCGGTGAGGGAACACGTCCATCCGGCATCAATTCTAGCGCTGCTTTGGGCGCGCGCACAGCCAGCGCATCGTGCGTCGGCTCGGCAGCGACAAGCGGCGTGGGACTGAGTGCAGCAAGATAAGACAGCACATCCTCACCGACGAGCCATTTGCCTTCTTTGGTGATACCAATCATCACCACATCATACTTGTCTTTGTCTATCGCGCGCGCGACCGACTGTGCCGAAGCCAGCGAAATCTCATGCTCACCCGATTTGCCACCAAAAATAATCCCCACGCGTATTTTCGATTTTCGATTCTCGATTTTACCAATTTCCAATCTCTAATCTCCGATCACTTCAATCTCCAACTCCAACTCCACGCCAAACCGATCACGCACACGCGCCTTGACAATATCAATCAACTGTAACACATCGCTTGCCGTTGCGCCGCCACGATTCACAAAGAAATTCGCATGCACCGGCGATACTTGTACCCCACCCACGCGCGTCCCTTTCAAGCCTGCCGCGTCAATCAAGCGTCCCGCCGCATCACCCGGCGGATTCTTGAACATCGAACCCACACTCGGTTCAGTCGGTTGCGTACGCCGACGCTGTGCACTGTACTGTTGCATCCGCGCAATACAATTTTGCGGATCATCGCGCTGCAGTTCCAACTCTGCCGAGAGGACAATCTCATCTTTCGTCCGCTTGAAGCGACTGGTGCGATACCCAAATGCCAATTCTGTCTTAGGTAACTTGCGTACATCTCCGCGCGCATCGAGAATCGTGACCCATTCCACAGCATCGGCGATGCACGCGCCGTGCGCGCCGGCATTTCCCACGATGGCGCCGCCGAGCGTGCCGGGTACACCAATCGCCCACTCCAGTCCCGTCCACCCGAGCCGCGCCAGACGATTCGCCATACCCGGCAACATAACGCCGCTCTCTACGCGCAGGTATGCGCGCGCCGCGCTCTCCTCAAGCGACAGGTGACCACAACGATTCTGGATGACCAGACCGCGCCAGCCGCCATCGCGCACCAGGAGGTTCGAGCCATTGCCCAGGATGAAAAATGGAATGTGCGCGTGGCGCGCCCGTTGCACCAGTTCACACAATTCCTCCACCGTCTGGACAACGATGAAAAAATCGGCTGGACCGCCAATGCGAAACGTCGTATGCGCGGCGAGAGGTTCGTGCCGAACGAGTCGCGCCTGAAACTTGCCAGCCCAGTGCGTTGCCGTGTCCACCCGCACACTCACTTGCGCGAGAACCGGCGTAACCACTTCAAGCCGCCACCACCGCCCGCGGCTGCCTGTCCACCTCCGCTGGGACGTGGTGCTGGTGCGCTGGGTGCCGCGCCACCTTCAGGAGTCGCCAGACGATACAACGCCAGCAACATTCCAATCAAGCCCCACATGAGAGCAAACGGAAGATTATTGGCATCCAGCAAGCCCACCCCAAAGAGCGCCAGCGCGTTCAGCAAATCACCAAAGTACGCCGACACCTGAAGCGGATAGATGAACAAGGACAGGACAAAGACCGCAATGATGGAACGCCAGAACGCGCGCTTGCTCTCAAACCCTTCGCCGAAAAACGTCAGAAAGAGTAACAAAACCATCAACACCAGATACGCCGCCTCTTTACTATCGGCAAAGATGCGAAACCAATTGGCGAGCGGAATCGTCTGGGTCAAGGAGGTGATGTGGCCCACAATGCGCAACACCGCATACATCACGAACACCGCCAGGAAATCATCGAACCACAAGTGCGAACGCAACGCGCGTCGCACCAGCAGCGCGGCAAAGATGACACACAGTATTCCTACCAGTATCGCCAGCACAGCATTCGGCACGCGGGTCGTACCGATTTCAATCAATACAGCATCCGGCTTGAACTTGACAGTGTCGCGGATAAAATCCGCCAATCTCCTGATTGAATCATCTATCGTGGGAAAGAGGTTAAAGGGTATCCGTGTTGGCGAAAAGGTATCCGAGGTCTTGAAAAAAATGGCGAGTTGAAACAACCAATCCTTGACGAACACGGTTGCCGTCAACATACCCCACCAGTAGATTAAACTGCGGAATCCGAAAATCTCCGACATAACTCAGGCTCCTCGCCCGCGCGCGATCTCCTCTCCGACGCGATACACATCTCCCGCGCCGAGCGTGACCAGCACATCTCCCTCCTGCAGGTGTTCCTTCAAGAACTCGGCGGCTTGCCTCAGCGAAGCGATGAACCGCGCATCCCGATGTTGCATTCGCGCGACGATCTGCGCGCTACTCGTTTCCTGATGGGCGCGCTCGCGCGCTGCGTAGATTTCGGTGAGGATCACGTGATCGGCATTATCAAAAGCGAGTGCAAACTCGTCCAACAAGGCGCGCGTGCGCGAAAAGGTGTGCGGTTGAAAGACCGCCCAGAGCGTTTGCTGCGGAAACCGCGCGCGCACAGCGGCAAGCGTGGCGCGAATCTCGGTGGGATGATGCGCGTAATCATCTACAATCGTCACGCCACCAAAGTTCCCTTTGATTTCGAATCGCCGCGCCACACCTCTAAAATTCGCCAGTGTCGCGCGTGCACAGTCAAGATCAACGCCCACCTCCTGCGCCACAGCGATTGCCGCGAGAGCGTTCAGAACATTGTGGCGCCCCGGCACTGGCACACTCCACTCGCCCAGCGCTTGCGCGCCGCGCCACACCACAAAATCGCTCCCGCCACGCGCGTTAGGTCGCACCGCGTCCGCGCGCCAATCGTTTGTCTCCGCAAAACCATAGCGCCGCACACGTGCCGAGAGATGCGCGAGCACTCTCGTGACGCGCGCCGCATCACCCCAACCGATCACCACACCTGCACGCGGAACCTGCTGCACGAATTCGCGAAACGCGCGCGTCACCTCCTCCACATCTCGAAACATATCGGGGTGATCCATCTCGATACTCGTGACCACCGCCACAGCGGGCGACCAGCCCAAAAACGCGCGATCATACTCGTCGGCTTCAATCACAATATAGTCCCCGCGTCCCGCGCGCGCATTACTTGCCCAATCGAGGACCATACCGCCGACAATCGCATCAGGATCATAGCCGGCATCTGCCAGAATCGTCGCGATCATCGCAGTTGTTGTCGTCTTACCATGCGTGCCGGCGATCGCAATCGTCTGTTTACCCTGTATCAGGTCGCGAAACAACTCGTGGCGTTTGACGATGCGGATGCCCCGGCGTCTTGCTTCGCCAATCTCGGGATTGTCCGCACTGGCGGCGGAGGTGACGAGCACCATCTCCACATCGCCTACATTCTCCGCGTTATGCCCAATCCGAATGTGTGCGCCCAGTCGCGCCAGTTCATCGGTGATGGGCGACGGGCTGAGGTCAGAACCCGAAACGTGCACACCGCGCGCGAGCAACACGCGTGCAATCGCCGAGAGACCGATGCCACCAATCCCAACGATGTGAATACGACGCGGTATCACGACGTGACCTCGCGCGTGGTACCCAAAGCGTATTGCATGAGCAGGTCAACGATGTTCTGTGTAGCACGCGGATTGGCGAGCGCGCGCATTGCCGCGCGCATCGCATACAATCTTTTAGGTGTCGCAAAAAGTTCTTGCAGGGTGGGCAGCAAAGTCTGCTTGAGCGTCTCTTCGTCCAGCATTCGCGCCGCGCCACGTTCGACCAGAAAACGCGCGTTCTGGACCTGGTGTTTGCCGGCAAACGCGCCGGGCACCAGAATCGCCGGCACTCCCAGCGCGGGAAACTCGCCGAGTGTAGCGGCACCTGCGCGCGCGATCACCACATCGGCAGCCGCCAGCGCCGCAGGCAAATCATCGTCGAGGTAATCGAACACACGTACGCGCGCGCACAAATCACGTGGCAACTGTTCGACCTCACGCTGCACCCACGCAGCATCGTTCTTACCTGTGAGATGAATGACCTGAGCAAATTCCGCCAGCGCGACATAGTTCATCACTACCGCCCGATTGATCGCGTGGGCGCCAGTGCTACCGCCCATAATCGTCACAGTACGCGTTGCTGTATCCAGTTGAAACTGCGCGCGCGCGCGCTGTGGATTGGTGGTAAAGAATTCTGCGCGCACCGGATAGCCGGTGACGACGGCTTGACCCGGCGCAAAATATCGCGCCACCTCGTCAAAGGATACTGCCACACGCGTTGCCCAGCGCGCCGTCACACGCACCGCCCAACCCGGTTCCAGATCGGGCAAATAAATCACGCGCGGGATGTTTTCCAGCGCACCCGCCCACACGACCGGCGCGCTCACGTATCCACCGGTAACAAAAATCACATCGGGTTTGAATTCGCGAATGAGGGTGCGCACCGTGCCAATGCTACGCAGCATACGCATCCCATTGCGCGCCACCGTCCAGAGCGCCTGACCACGCACCTGCCCCGTTTCAATCGCGCGAAAGGGAATCTGCGCGCGACGCGCCAACTGCTCCTCGACGCTCTGCGCGCGTCCCACATAAACAAACGCGTTACCGTCGCGCGCGCGGAGCGCGCGCACGACGGTCAGCGCGGGGTACACGTGTCCCCCGGTTCCGCCACCCGAAATCAAAAGTCGCATTCGTCCCTTCGGCTGCTGTCGCGCGCGAGATGCTGAGCAACACTCCCACCGACACCAGTGCAATGACCAGCGCGGAACCACCCGCCGAGATAAAAGGCAGAGGCACGCCGGTCAAAGGAAAAGTGGCGGTCACAACGCCGATGTTCAAAAACGCCTGAAAGATCAACCAGAACGTCAAGCCCACCGCCAACATCTGCCCAAACAGTTCGCGCGTGTGCGCCGCAATCGCAAAGCCGCGATACGCCAACAGGAGAAACAAACCGAGTACAAACCAGGTACCGACCAAGCCCAATTCTTCACCCAACAAGGCAAAGATCGAGTCATTCTGCGGCGAGGGCACGAAACCGAATTTGGCATACCCCGCGCCCAGGCCACGTCCCAGCAGTCCACCTGAACCTAGCGCCATCAAGGTCTGCACAACTTGATACCCCTCGCGCTCGGATAACATCAAGGGGTTTTGCAGAAAAATCAAAAAGCGTTGCAACTGATAAGGCGTATTCATCACCACCATCACTGCCGCACCACCGCCGATGATGCCCAACAACGCCAACTGGATGACATCCGCGCCCGCGACGAAAAACATCACCAGCGCACACAAGGCAATGATGACAGCAGTACTCATATTCGGTTGCAACACGATCAAGCCACAGACCGTACCCACAATCAACGCGAACGGCAAGACGCCATACGTCACCCGGCGCAGTTTCTCACCTTTGGAGGACAGCCATGCCGCCATATACACAACCATCGTAAACTTGGCAAACTCGGCGGGTTGCACCGAACCACTGAACAACCACCGCCGCGCATTGTTCACCGGCGGGGCAAACAACACCGCCACCAACAGGACCAGCGTGATGAGCATCAACGGTATCGCCAAACGCTGCCACACGCGATAATCCAGCCGCGCGCACACCAACAACGCTCCCAGCCCCAGCGTGGCATAAATCGCCTGATTCACAAAATCCCGATACGGGTCCGGCTTGCCCAATTGCAACCGCAGTGGAAACGTCACACTAAAGACCATCAGCAAGCCAAACAGAAGCAACAACAAAACGACACCGAGCAGAACGTAATCCCCGCGCGGCAAATGCGCTCCGAAAATACCGCCGCCGTCAACGATTTTCGATTTGTCGGATCGTTGGATTGTTGGATTGTTGGATTGTTGCATTGTTGCATTGTTGGATTGTTGCATCGTTGGATCGTTTCGTCATTCGTCTTTCGTCTTTCGTCATCCGTCATTCACTCATTTGTCATTGCCACCTTTGGCTCATTGGCACATTGGCTCACTGGCTCATTGGCTCATTGGCACATTTGTCATTCTATTCACAATCTCTTTGAACAACGCGCCCCGCTCGAACTCGTTGGCAAACATCCCAAAACTCGCGCACGCGGGCGAGAGCAAAACGATTTCCCCATCGTGCGCAATCTCGCGCGATTTTTTGATGGCGCGCTCAAAATCGTCAAATCGCCCGACCACGAGCGCACTCCCGCCGGCGTGTTCGAGCGCGCGCGCCAGTTTGTCCGTCGCCGAACCTTCGAGCAAGATGATGGCGCGCACGCGTTGCACCAGCACGCGCGCCAGATCGGAGAAATCGAGCGACTTGTCTGCGCCGCCGGCGATGAGCACGACCCCACGCGCGGTCGGTGCGAACGTTTCGATAGCAGCGATAGTCGCGGCGGGCGCGGTTGCCGTCGTATCGTTGATGTAACGCACGCCGTCCAGTTCGCGCACGACCTCCTGCCGATGCTCCACGCCGCGAAACTCGACGAGCGCGCGCGCGATCTGCTCTGGTGTTGCGCCCCACAGCGACGCCAGCGCCATCGCCGTGAGCGCATTTGCCAGGTTGTGCTGTCCTGTCACGCGCAGATCGTTCACGCGCACGATTTTCTGCGTGGCACCTTCCCAGCGCCAGACCAGCCACTCGCCCTCACGATACGCGCCTTCGCGGAGCGGACGCGTCACACTCGTCCATACCACACGCCCCAGCGCGCGCGGCAAGCGCGTGAGAATGCGATTGTCCAGATTCAAGACGATGTAATCACCCGGTTGTTGATGCCGAAAGATGATACACTTGGCTTGCGCGTAATCCTCCAGATCGCGATAGCGATTGAGGTGATCGGGAAAAATGTTCGTAATCGCCGCAAGGTGCGGACTGATTTTGTGCGGTGGGAATGCTTCGAGTTGCCACGACGAGAGTTCCAGCACCACGGGGGTATCGGCATCAATCTGGTCGAGCAGTTCGAGCGCGCTCACGCGCAAATTCCCGGCGATGACAGTTTTGGGATTGGCGCGCTGCAAGATCGCGCCGGTCATCAGCGTCGTCGTCGTTTTGCCTTTGGTGCCGGTGATCCCGATGACCTGTGCCGCGCCGCGCGGCAAGCGCTCTACAAAGAGTGAAATTTCCATTTCGACCGGAATGTTGTGCTCGCGCGCCAGTGTCAACCATCTCGATTCGCGTGGTACAGCGGGATTACGCACGATGAGATCGGCGTTCAAAAAATCTTGTTCGCGATGCTCTCCCAGCACATACTCAATCGGCAAGCCGCGCAGCGCGTCGAGCGCGGTTTGCAATTCCTCCGCGCGTTTCAAATCCGTCACGGTGACGCGCGCGCCCTGCTTGACCAGCCAGCGCGCTACACCCACGCCGCCGCCATGCACGCCCAGCCCAAAGACGAGCACGCGTTTGTTAGCCAGGTCCATTCGAGGTTTCAAGTTTCAGGTTACAGGTTTTGGGTCTTACCCATCACACATAACGATCTAACGATTCAACAATTCAACAATTCAACGATCCAACAATCCAACGATCCAACAATCCCACTACACCAACGCCAGCGCAATCCCCAGCATCCCCGCCAAAAGCGCCACCAGCCAGAATCGTTGCACCACTTGAGTCTCCGACCAGCCGAGTAATTCGAAATGCAAATGCAACGGCGCCATCTTGAACACGCGCTTGCCACGCGTCCACTTGAAATATGCCACTTGAATAATGACCGAGAGCGCTTCTGCTACAAACACCAGGCCAATGAGCGGGAGCAACAACCACTGCCCGGTCATCAGCGCGACCACCGCGAGCGTCGCACCGAGCGCGAGCGCGCCGGTATCGCCCATAAACAATTCGGCAGGATGCGCGTTGTACCACAAGAACGCCAGCAGCGCGCCGACCACCGTAAAACAAAACACCACCAGATACGCTTGCCCCTGCAAATACGCAATCACACCGTAACATGCGAACGCGATGGCACTCGTCCAGCCGGCAAGACTATCCAGACCATCCGTCAGATTCACGGCATTCGAGAAACCGACAACGAAGAACATGGCAATCGGGATGTAGAGCAAGCCAATATCAATCTTGGTGGGCACCAGTGGAATCGCAATACTACGCAAATCGAGAACGAAATGCAGCGCGCAGGCAATCCCAAACGCCAGAATCACTTGCACCAGCAACTTGTTCCGCGCCGTCAACCCATCCCCCTGACGCACGCCGCGAATCCCCGCCCAGTCATCCAGCGCGCCCAGAATGCCAAACGTCAACATCGTGCCCATCGGCACCAGAATCGAACGCCCGATGAGCGTGTTTCCCATCAATGCCGCCAGATTCAAACCGATGGTGATGATCAACACCGGTCCAATAATCATCACGCCACCCATCGTTGGGGTACCGGTCTTGACGCGATGCCGGGTCGGTTCATCAATCCGAATCTGCTTGCCCAGACTGTAGGTTTTGAGCAAACGAATGAGCGGCGCGCCCCAGATCACGGCGAGAAAAAAAGCGATCGTTCCCAGCGTCAGTGGCCAGGCCATCAACTCGTCTCCGCTCGCGCAATCGCATTAACGATTTGTTCCATCTGCATTCCCCGCGATCCCTTGACCAGAATCATATCACCCGCCTGCATCACGGTACGCAACAGTTCGATGGCGCGCGCATTGTCCTCGGCAAAAAAGACCTGCGCCGCCGGCAAACCTGCCGCGCGCGTCGCTTCGCCAATCCAGCGCCCGCGCGCCCCCACTGCGATCAACACATCCACCACCTGCGCGGCACGTCCGCCGACGACCTGATGCCCGCGTTGTTCTTCGCTCCCCAGTTCCAGCATATCCCCCAGCACCGCAATTTTACGCCCTTCCAACTCGGCGAGCAAGTTCAACGCTGCCAGTGACGAGGCAGGACTGGCGTTATACGTATCATCGAGAATCGTCACGCCGTTCTCTGCCGGCACCACCAGCAAGCGCAACTGCGCCGATTCGTCGCGCAAGCCGCGCAAGATCTCCTCCCACCCCAACCCTTCTACCAGACCGACACTGGTTGCCGCGAGCGCGGTGTGAACACTATGCCGCCCCAACAGCGGAATCCGCACGCGCACACTCTCCCCGCGCCAGTGCAACGTGAACGCGATACCTTCCAGCCCAAAACTCTCAATGTCATCTGCCCACACATCACACTGCGGATGCAAACCATAGCACAGCACACGCGCGCGCGTCTTGGCACGCATCGCCATCACGCGCGGATCATCCCCATTCAGAATCGCATACCCATCCGCCGGCAACGCTTCGACCAGTTCGGCTTTGGCTTGCGCGATGCGTTCGATCGTACCCAGACGTTCCAGATGCACCGGTCCCACATTCGTCACCACACCGATGCGTGGTTGCGCAATCTCACACAGCGTTGCGATCTCGCCGAGCGCGTACATCGCCATTTCCAACACCGCGCGCGCGTGCGAGGCGTTCAACTGCAACACCGTCAACGGCAAACCGATTTCGCTGTTGAAATTCCCTTCACTTTTCAAAGTCACAAAACGCTGACGCAACACCGCCGCAATCAACTCTTTGGTCGAACTCTTGCCCACGCTGCCGGTCACCCCAACAACTTGACACGCGAACTTGCGCCGATAGAACGCGGCAAGTTGTTGCAACGCGCGTAAACTCGATTCGACCAGAAACACACACGGAAGGAAGGGCGGGCCAGGTTGCAACCCGGCGACACCGCGATTGATACAATCAATCACGTGTACATTCGGACCCAGCCCGCGTCCTCCGCGCGCTTCGGCGATAATCACCGTCGCACCACGCGCCAGTGCATCGGCGATAAAGTGATGCCCATCCTGCTTTTCGCCTTGCAACGCCACAAAAAGCGAAGCCGCGCACGTCTGGCGCGAATCAATCACCACCTGCGTAATCGGAACGCGCGCCGCCGCCTCAACCTGCACGTGCAACAGAGCCGCGTACACATCCGCCAGTGTCAACATCCCCACACCGTCCACTATTGACGCACCGCATCCGGCGGTAACCCCAACAACCGCACCACCTGTTGCGCCACAGTCGCAAAGACCGGCGCGGCAACTTGAGAACCCCACACCGAGGTCTGGGGCTTGTCAATCTTGACCAGAATCGCCAGGCGTGGATCATCGGCAGGCAGATAGCCGGCAAACGAAGCAATCGTCCAGTGCGGATCCCACTTGCCCAGCACGGGAATCTGCGCGGTGCCGGTTTTGCCGGCGACGCGATAGCCTGCCACCTGCGCTTTGTGCGCGGACTCGGCGGCGATCGCGTCTGCCAATAGTCTCGACACGGTGCGCGCCACCTCGGGACGAATCACCTGCCGCACCGCACTCGGCGCGGTACGCTGCGGCTGACCCTGCGCCGGCTGAATCTCGTGCACGATGTAGGGACGCATCAACGTACCGTGATTAGCCACCGCACCCACCGCCATCACCATTTGCAAAGGGGTCACTGCAATCCCTTGCCCAAACGCGTTCGTCGCCAGGTCCGCTTCGCGCCATTCCCCATCGCCAGCCACTTTGACCTTACCCGCCACTTCGTTCGCCAGTTCGACGCGCGTCAACGAACCGAAACCAAAATCGCGTACGCATTGATAGAACCGTTCGGCACCCAAACCCACGCTGAGTTTGACCGCTTCGACATTCAACGATAGACGTAACACATCGGTCAAAGTCACACGCCCCGGTGCCAGACCGTTGGGATTTTCAAACGTTCGCCCCCCAACGTCAATGCGCCCCGTATCGTTAAAAACCGAATGCTCGCTCACCGTACCCGCCTGAAGCGCGCAGGCAACCGTAACAATTTTGAACACCGAGCCGGGTTCGTACTGTGCACTGATCGCCGGATTGCTATACTTGTCCACATTCGCCGGGTCCGCATAGGCATTCAAATCCGCGACCGGCAGAGAAGCCATCGCCAGAATGGCACCCGTGCGCACATCAAGAACGATAATCGTGCCGCCGCTGGCGCGCGTCTCGCGCACCGCATTGGCCAGTTCCACTTCGGCAATGCGCTGCACACCACTCGTAAGCGTCAACACTACGCGCGCGCCATCGAGCGCGGGTTGATACAGCGGGACATCGTACGGAATCAGATCGCGCAGCGCATCGCTTGAGCCGGTAATCCAGCCATCGGTCCCGCGTAAATCACCATCGAGTTTCTGCTCGATGCCGTAGGCTGGCAGACGCTCGCGATTCACATAACCCACCACATGGGCGGCGAAGGCGTTGGCGGGATAGACCCGCTTGATTCCCGGGCGCAGATCCAGGCCCCCTAACGCCACTCCTTCTTTTTCCAGCCGCTCTTTGACATTCTGCACCAAACTGGCGACGGTATGCGGCACCTCTTGTGCCAGAATCACATTCTTGTCGGTGGAGACAAGTTTTGCCAGAACCACATCATACGGTTGTCCCAGCACTGGCGCCAACGCCGCCGCTACACGCTGAGGCTGTCGAATATCCCTGGGGGTTACGTAAATCGTGTACACGAACACATCGGTCGCGAGCAGTGTACCATCGGCGGTCACAATATCGCCGCGCCGCGCGCGGAGCGGGACCTTGACCTGCACCTGACGCTGGCTGCGCGTGCTCAATCGCTCCATCTCGATAATTTGCCACATGAATAATCGCGCGGCAAGGAGTAACCCCACCGCCAGTAGCACAAACAATACCAGGCGCATTCGCGCCGGCACGCGCGACCAGGCGACCTGAGGCATACCCTACTCTTTGAGACGCGCAGCCGCTGAGGACCCTGCCTCGCGCCATCCCAGTCGGGCAAGCCATTCAGCCCACGCCAGTTCGCGCGTCGCGGCAGAAGGAGACGCCGTGAGCATCGTCGTACGCGCCGACGCGGTGGAAGAAGGCATAGGATAATCTCCAACGACAATGTATTTGATTTGCGCAGCGGTTACTGGACGCATACCCAAACGCGTGGCGCGCTCGGCTATTCGATTCGGCGCATTCAAGACGGCAATCTCGTACTCCAACTGGGCATTTTCACGCCGCAACATCTCCAGGCGTTCTTGTAATCTCACCACGCGCTTGCCCGTCATCGTCGTCTGGGCACTCTGGGCAAGATACACCAATCCTACCAACGCGACCAGCCCCACGAGTACAAGTAACACGCGGGCAAACTGAAAATTCACCAAGACATCTGTTGAAAAATGCGCACGCCAGTCATTCATACGCCATCACTTTGCAACTACTCAGCCCGGGCATCGCCTGCGGGTGGTTACAAACTGACAGTTAACACAAGCCGATGGCTGAGCCTGAATTGCGTCGTCGTTGCACGGGTGAAAAATCTTTCGCCCCTACGGGAACAACCCCACTCATCCCCCCTGCCCCTTTCTCTCCCCGCTTTGCGGGGAGAGAAAGGGGCGATGGGAGTGTTGATGTGGGCGGGCGGCTTCGCCGCCCGCCCACACCAACATTCCCTTCCTTCATTCCCCCTCCCCACGCCGCTTTGCGGCGTGGGGAGGGGGCAAGGGGGTGGGGCTACACGATGGATGGCAGGGCTGAGTAAATTACATCACTTTTTCATAACCGAGGTGTGCAAGGTCTCGCTTTCACTTTTTCTCTGCCACACGTAATTTTGCACTACGACAGCGCGGATTCGCCGCCATCTCCTCTGGCGCTGGCACAATCGGGTGTTTGGTCAAGACACGTAAATTTTCTGTGGAGCGAAAAAAATTTTTGACGCGCCGATCCTCCAGTGAATGAAATGAAATAATTGCCACGCGCCCACCGGGCTTGAGCACCTCCACCACCTGTGGCAACACCCGCTCCAGCACCTCCAGTTCGCGATTGACCGCAATGCGCAACGCCTGGAACGTACGCGTGGCAGGGTGCCGTTTGCCCCGCCGACCGAGCGCGCGCGCGATCACTTCACCCAACTGTCGCGCGGTGTGAATCGGACGCGCGCGGAGGATGGCCCGCGCGATGTGACGCGCCGCACGTTCTTCGCCGTACTCGAAAATCAAATCGGCGAGGGCGCGCTCAGCGAGTGTGTTAACCAAATCGGCAGCGGTGACTGCATCGTCAGGATTAAAGCGCATATCAAGCGCGCCCTCACTGTGAAACGAAAAACCGCGTTGATCATCATTCAACTGCATTGACGACAAACCGAGATCGAGTACAATACCATCGGCAGGGACAAAGCCACATTCGGCAGCCACAGCAGACAAATGTTCAAAGTTCGCATGCACGAGACGCACGCGCGTCCCAAAACGTTCCAGCGTTTGCCGAGCGATTGCCAGCGCGTGCGGATCCGCATCCATACCCAGCAACCCGCCATCGGGCGACGACGCCTCGAGCAAACCGACGGCGTGTCCACCCGCCCCCACCGTCGCATCAATGTAACGTCCCCCGGCGCGCGGCGCCAGCCAGGTCAGCACCTCGTTGAAAAGAACGGGGAGATGGGCGCGCGCGTCAGGGACGGGCGCGTTACTTGAGCGCATACAACAACGGCCGCACGCGTTCCGCCAGCGCGGCGGGATCCGCCGTGATGCGCGCGTTCATCGCTTTGTATTTTTCCGGATGCCACAATTCAATGCGACTGAAAACACCCACGAGTGTCACTTCGCCATTCAAACCAAACTCGGCGCGCAAGGGCTGGGGCACCAAAATCCGTCCCTGTTTGTCCACTTCGACCATTTCGGCATTGGCAAACAAATAGCGTGCCCACTCGCGCGCGTCCGCACTTTCAAAACCTTTCTCATCCACCAGTTTAGCAATCTGGATAAAACGCGCTTCGGTCAGAACGAACAAACAGTCGTCCACTCCGCGCGTGATGATCACTCGGGCTTCAACATAATCACGCCACTTGGAGGGCAAGGTCAGACGACCCTTTTCGTCAATCGCGTGCTGAAATGTCCCAAAGAACACTCGTTCTACTCTCTCCCACTTATGCCTAGAACTAGCGTTCTAGACAGGACTTTTCTCCCACTTTGACCCATTTTGACCCACTTTTGCACCACTATTAAACCACAATAATTTGAGTATGTCAAGAGTACCAACGGTTTGATCACGATTTTTAAGGTTAGAGTGCAAAGCAAGGCACGTTCGGATTAAGGCCATGGAAACAGTACCGCGTTATGCAGGATGTTTGTTGCGATAACGCCCCAACCGATTCGTGAGAATACCAATGAATACGACGACTCTGCTCTGGCTACTCCAAACGACCGACACCGAACTGGATGACAAGGTCAAGCGGCTGCAGCAGATTGACACCCTCCAGGCGAACGATCCTAACCTCAGTACGGCGCGTGCGACACAAGACGCGGCGCACAAACGTCTCGCGGCTTTGCGCGCCCAATTGCACGACGGTGAACTCCAGGCTCAAACACTGGACACGAAAATCCAAGCGATCGAAGAACGACTCTACAGCGGGCGCGTGACCAATCCCAAAGAACTGGAAGGTATGGAAAAAGATTTGCAGATGCACAGGCGTCAACGCAACGCGCTGGACGACAAACTTTTGGAACTGATGGAACGGATCGAGCAAGCCCAACGCGATGCCGCCGCCGCCACACGCACCCTCGAACACATCGAAACTGCTCGCGCGCGCGAACTGGAACAACTGGCGCACGAACGCGCCGCACTGATCACACGCCTCGACGCATTGACCGCCGCGCGCGACAAGTTGCGCGCGCAGTTGGCTACAGACGCCGCCGCGCTGCGCTTGTACGACCAGTTACGCCAAACCAAAACCGGGCGCGCGGTCGTACAAATCAAACGCGACGCGTGCGGTGCGTGCGGCTTTGCCATTCCCACCGCGCTGATTCAACGCATCCGCGAAGGCAACGCGCTGGTCGTCTGCTCCGGGTGCGGCAGAATTCTGGTGAGCGGATGACACGCAAAATCATCTTACACACCGACGGCGCGGCACGCGGCAATCCCGGTCCCGCAGCAATCGGTGTGGTCATCACAGACACCAGTGGCAAAGAAATCGAAGCGTTCGGTGAAGCCATCGGTCACGCGACGAACAACGAAGCCGAGTATCGCGCGCTGTTGCGCGGGTTGGAGCACGCGGCGCGCCACGGTGACACCATCGAGATTCGCACGGACAGCGAACTCCTGGCGCGGCAGTTGAGCGGCGCGTACCGCGTGCGCGCGGCGAATCTGCAACCGCTGCACGCGCAAGCGCAGCGCGCGCTCCAGTCATTCGCCCGCGTGACGATCGCTATCATTCCGCGCGAGTTGAATCGGCGCGCGGACGCGCTGGCAAACGCGGCGTTGGATGGAGAGAAATGAGAGAGGAGAGAGAGGGGATGGGTGATTTTTTGTCTGCCGCGAGTTGTGCTAAAATATGAGTTGCTAACAATCCAGCGGAGAGCGTTTGTATGAACTGGATCGCTTTGTTTCTACTCGTTACCGCACCGATGCGAATTTACCAGAACACCACCCTGCCCCCGAACGGCGTCTATCGTCAACCCGTTTACATTATGGCAGACAACATCACCCTCGATTGTCGCGGTTCAAGTTTCATTGGCAACAAAATCGGCGTGGGGCTGCTGATTCAGAATCGCAAAGGCGTTACCATCCGCAACTGCAAATTCCACAACTGGGACGTGGGAGGATACGTCGTCAGTGGCAATCAATTTGTCTTTGAGAACAACGACTGGAGCAACAACTATGTGGATGACAATTACGACATCGAGCACCTTAAACCGATTCCCCACGGCGGTTTGATTTTGAACGGCATTCAAAACTCGCGCGTGATTGGTAACAAGGCGAACAACAACATCGCTGGCATCCAGATACTCAACTCTTCACGCATCCTGGTCGAACGCAATACCACCAGCCACAATCGCGGTTGGGGCATTTATCTGTATGGCACCACCGCCAGTCGGATCATCTCCAACACGGTCGAGTATTGCAATCGAAGTTGCCCTCAATGGGGCAAGGATGCGGGATGCGGTGCCGCAGGCATTGTGCTGACGATGCAATCGGACCGCAACCAGATCGGATGGAATCAATTGCACCATAACGGCAACGGAATTTATCAAGGCAATTTGCCCGCCACCGCGAGTAACGATAACGAGATACTGTACAACACGATTTCTCACAGCGTGGCTAACGGTATCGAGGCGACGTTTAGTTTTCGCAACTATATCCATCACAACACAATGACCAACGATAACTATGGCGCGTGGCTGGGATACGCGCAGTATGTGCGCTTTGAACATAACGTTATCAAGGGAGCACGCGTCAATAGCGTGGAGCATCACAACGCGCAATTCTCAACCTATGCTGGCAATACCTTCGAGGGTGCGAATGTGTTACTCAAACCGCACGCTGACCCACGCTACCAGCCTTTGGCAGGATTGTGTCAAGCCAATAAATTCGATGCCACCAATAAACTCATCAATGCAAAATTCATCGCGACGGGATGCCAATGAACACGCGCCTTGTCGGGGCAATCCTTCTACTCGCGCTGGTTGGCTTGCCTTTGCCAGTCAGTTTCGCGCAAACTCCAACCGTCGAGCCGACCAAACGTCCCTACGTTTTTCCAACGCCGATTTTCATTCCAACGTATCCGAACGACACGCCCCAACCTCCGCCGCGCGTCACGCCTACTGTGCCTGCGGCGACTGTTCTACCGACAGAAGAACAAACGTACACTGTTCAGCCCGGCGATTCGCTCTGGACGATTGCACAAAAAGTGTACGGCAACGGTGCTCTATATCCGTTGATCGTCCAAGCCAACGACATCACCGCCACGACGCGCTTGCGCGTCGGTATGGTGCTGAAAATTCCGGGCGCGCCGGGCATTGCCACCCCAACACCCACGCCCGGCATAACAGCACAGGTAACGCCCACGCCCCTCTCTTTGCCCACGCTGGCGCTACCGACGCTTACACCCACCGCCACGCCCACCATCGTCCCCGCGGCTTCACCTACCGATACACTCACCAACGCGCTCTCTCTGCTCGCCGCGCTCTGCGCGCTGGCATCACTCGTGTCCGCGCTCTTTGCCTATCTCACCTATGCACGCGCACAACGCCTGAAGAGTATCGAAGAAGGCAAGCCACCGCTGCGTTTGCGTTGATGACGACGTTGGACGAAAGACGAAGGACGAAAGACCAATGCGTTCGTCCTCCGTCCTTCGTCCTCCGTCATTCGTCCTTCGTCATTCGTCCTTCGTCATTTCACCCACTTGCCACTCCCCCATCGCACGACACACACCGCCGCGATGCCTAGCCCCCACGCGATCTGCCCCGTCAACAACACGAACAGCGATGCGTAGAATGCCGCGAACGCGACGTAGATGGCGAACACCGTGAGAAGCAAACGGCGCGGCGTGGACGCGCTGCGCGCCATCTGGCGCAAGCCAAACACCATCATCGGCACTTCGAGCAGCGCGAGCAATAGCAAGAACGCGAACACCATCGCCGCGATCAGCGTGCTTGTTATAAGAATTGGAATGCGCGTACAGAGCGCGCTTGCGCCGGCATACAACGCCGCGCCGCCGAACAAACCGACCAGTCCTGTCAGTGCTAAATCACGTTGCATAATTGCCTTTGTGTATTGCGTATGGCGTATTGCGTAATTTGGCTCACTGGTTAATTGGCTCATTGGTTCATTGGTTCATTGGCTCATTGGCTCATTGACTCTCGCATCGCCTTGCCAATCACCGCACGCGTCTGCTCCGACAACGCCCACGCGTCCAACTCGTCGAGCGGCACCCAGCGCGCCTCCAGCACATCACTCGCGGCGCGCACCTCGCCGCACACATAGCGCGCGGCAAAATCCACAATCGCGTAATGATACTGCACGCGTCCCGTTTCATCGCGCGCAATGATGTCTATCGCGTCCACAACCGTGCCAATCTCGATTTCGATGCCACACTCTTCGCGCACTTCGCGTTGCGCCGCCGCGCGCCACGTCTCACCGATTTCCACCACACCGCCCGGAATACTCCACTCGCCGCGTCGCGGCGGACTGCCGCGCCGAATCAACAACACCGCGTCATCCTTACGTACGACCACCCCCACGCCCACAATCGGACGCGCGGGATACTCACGCTCATCCTTCGTCATCCGTCCTTCGTCATCCGTCTTTCGTCATTCGTCCTTCGTCATTCGTCGGTCTCAAATCCTTCACATTCAACTGCAACCGCGTCTCGCCATTCCACGTGCGCGCGTCGAGTTGGTACGCCACGTCAATCCGTTGCGGTAAACTGCCCAGCCAACTCCCCTGCCGAAACGCAATCGCATCCCACACGACTTGTCCATCACTCAAAATCAACTTGAGATGCTCTGTGCCAACGAGGCGCGCCTCGCGCACCAGCACATTGCGGCTGACGAAAATCGGCTCGCGGTTGCCATAGCCGAATGGCGCGAGTTGTTCGAGCGATTTTTGCAGCGCCCAGTTCATCTCGCTCAACGCGACTTCTGCATCCACCGCTAGCGTTGGCGCGAGTTCCGCCGGCGAGAGTTGGCGCGCGGCGATCTCGCGCAGACGCTCCTCGAGCGCGGGCAAATTTTCGTTGCGCACGGTAAAGCCCGCCGCCATCGCGTGACCGCCGTGCCGCACCAGCAAATCGCGGCACGCGTCGAGCGCGGCGACGATGTTGAATTCGTTGATGCTGCGCGCCGAGCCGCGACTTTCGGTTTCGCCGCGATGCACCGCAATCGCGGGACGATAGAATTCGTCCACCAGGCGACTCGCAATCAAACCGACGATGCCTTCGAGAAATTCGGGATCGGTGACGAACAAGAGCGCGTCGGTCTCGGCGCGCGCGGCAACGCGTTCGCGCGCGCGCGTCGTCAAATCACTCGTCAGGCGTTGGCGTTCGCGATTCGTCTCTTCCAGTTTTTGCGCGAGCGCTTCTGCTTCGTCAGGGTAAATCGTCGTGAGCAAATCGTACGCCATCAAGGCGTGTTCCAGTCGTCCCGCGGCGTTGAGACGCGGCGCCAGCGTAAAGCCGATGTGACCCGCGTCGATCAGTTCGGGTTTGAGCGCGGCGTGACGAATCAACGCCTGAATCCCTGGGCGCTCCGATGCGCGCAAGCGCGCGATACCGCGCTGGACGAGCGCGCGATTTTCTGCCGTCAACGGCACCAAGTCGGCGACAGTTCCGAGCGCGACGAGATCGAGGAGCGCGTCTTCGGAAACGGGGGATGGATTCTTCAGCGGCACACGCGCATTGACACGCAAGAGCGCCTGCGCGAGTTTGAACGCGACGCCAACACCCGATAAATCTTTCGTGGGATATTTGCACTGGGGTTGCTTGGGATCAATCACCGCGAACGCGTCGGGTAGCGTCTCGGTGGGCGCATGATGATCGGTGATGATCATATCCAGGCCAAGGCGCGTGCCGAATGCGACTTCATCGAGCGAACGGACGCCGCAGTCCACCGTGATCACGACGCGCACGCCGTCGTCTTTCAGTTGTTGCAACGCCTCGCAATTCAAGCCGTATCCTTCGTCAACGCGATGCGGAATGTAGGGCTTGGCGTGCGCGCCGAGTGAGCGCAACACCTGAACGAGGAGCGCGGTCGCGGTCACACCATCCGTATCGAAATCGCCATAGACGGCGATCGCCTCGCCCGCGCGAATCGCGCGACGCACGCGCTCGACTGCTTCGTTGACGCCGCACATCTGGAATGGATTGCCGATGAGCGCGTCGGGCGTGAGAAACGCGGCGGCTTGTTCGGGCGTCGTGATACCGCGATTGTAGAGAATCTGGACAATGAGGGGAGGCAGATTGGAAAAGCGCGCGATGATCGAAGGCGCGACGCGCGGCGCAATCTGCCAGCGTTTGGGTTTGGGAGGCACACCAACTCCGTCGTCTTTGAAGGTGAGGCGATTTTACCACGAGGAAGGATTAGACGCAAACAGCGCGTTTTCGCTTTTCGCTGCTCTGCGTTATAATAAAGGCAGACGGATAACGTCCAGAGGGTAAACAATGAACCGCCAGAACGTACTGAACACGCTCAAAGCACATCGCTTTGAATTGATGGCGCGCTACAAAGTGCGCGAACTCTCTCTTTGGGTCCTTTGCGCGCGATACCCAATCCGATGCGAGTGATGTGGATGTGCTCGTGGATTTTGCGGCAGATGCGAGTTTCTTCGATCTCGTGCGACTGGCGCTCTATCTGGAGGAGAAACTGGACGACCTGTGGACGTGATTCCGCAAGATGCTTTGCGCGCTGAAATTCGTGACGCCGTGATGCGGGAGCGAGTGTTGGTATGAGAAATCAGCTCAGCAAAGCATACATTCAACAAATCCTGAAAGAGAATCTGCATTTATGAACCTCACCATTCGTCGCGCCGAACCAAGCGATTACGAAGCGATCCACAAAATTTTCACTTGCCCCAAAGTAATCTGGGGCACGCTTCAAATTCCTTATCCGTCGCTCGAACAATGGCGCAAGAAAATCGCGGAACCGCCCGAAGGATTTTACTCGCTCGTCGCGTGCGTGGACGGCGAAGTCGTTGGGCAAATCGGCTTGCGCACCTTTCCGAATAGTCCGCGCCGTCGTCACGTCGGCGAGATCGGAATGGTGGTACGCGACGATTGGCAGGGCAAAGGCATCGGCACCGCGCTGATGCAAGCCGCGATTGATCTCGCCGACAAATGGCTCAATTTGTATCGTCTTGAACTCAGCGTGTATGCCGATAACGAACCCGCGATCAAATTGTACAAAAAGTTCGGCTTTCAAGTGGAAGGAACCCAAGTCGGCTACGCGTTCCGCGATGGGCAATACGTGGACACGTTGCTGATGGCGCGGGTGCGCCTGCCGCAAAAAAAGACCTGACAGGTTTTAAGCAAACATAAAATGCGCGTCTTTTTTCGCTGCTCTGCGGTATAATTGAACATGAGGTGAGCCGCGATGCAAGAGACAGTGATTCCCCCCACACTACGCCCATTTTTTTTCAGGAGTACGCTTTCGAGAAACTCGATCCAGAGCGCAGCGCGTTCACCATCATCGAACGCACCCTGGCGTGGGGCGACCGCGCCGAATTGCGCTGGTTATTCGCGCGCTATGGCCGTCAACGGCTCGCCGAGTGGGTGCGCCAGGCAGGATGGCGTTGCCTGCCACGCCGCCGTTTTCTTTTCTGGATCTGCTACTTTCAACTCGACGATTATGCGCGCGGAGAAAAGATATGGGCGCATTAGCGGCACCACATTGGGAAGCAGAACACAATGACCACAGATGTTCGAACCTGGACACGCCAAACTTTGATTGACATTGCGCGACGACACCAGCGTCGCGGCACAGGTAGCGCGCCCGTGTTTCTCGCGCAAAGGACAATTCGAATGACCTGGCCCAATCTCACATCGGTTCTTGCACCGATTCCCTGGGCAGTAGTGGGCGCTGCCGCCACGCGTCTCTATATGCCCGAACGCGCCACTCAAGACTTTGATGTGGCGATTCGTGCGCAGGACGCGTCCGCCGCGCGCGAAAAACTCGTGCGCGCGCGATTCGCGTACGTGAGTGAATTGAGCATCGGAGAATCAACCTGGCGCGCGCCAGAGGGACAGATGATTGACGTCATCGAGGGGCGCGAGGAATGGTGGAACGACGCGCTGCAAGAAGCGCAGACCAATCGCGATGCTCAGGGCTTGCCCATCCTTCCCTTGCGCTTTCTGGTGCTGATGAAATTCCAGGCGGGCCGCATTCAGGACATCGCCGACATCACACGAATGCTGGGACAGGCAGACGCCAGCACGCTGGATGCGGTGCGCGCACTTTTTAAACAATACGCGCCCGCTGACCTCGCCGATCTGGAGAGTCTTATCACACTGGGTAAACTAGAGTTTGGCGCATCATAGACACAAGCCCCGAAGGTTTCGACCGGTGACCTTCGGGGCTTGCTATTTCACGCATCCAACGGAATACCACGCGCCGCCGCGCGCACTACCCGCCAATCACTCTCCGTACGCGGCACCGGCAACACCTGCTCCGCCGGACGCCGCACCAACTGCAGCGCGCCCTGATCGCACGCGAGGACGCACACGCCGCAACCGACACAACGCGTGTCGTTCACGCGCGCGCTCTTACCCTCCATCGTCAGCGCGCCGAATTGACATCGTTCGAGGCACGCTTCACAACCGATGCACAACGCGTCGTCCACACGATTGACGAACGCGGAACGCGCGATAACGTTCGCAATACCCAGTTCCTTCATCCCACGCAAAATTCCACACGAGCACGTGCAACAATTGCAAATGTACCACAACCCCTCTTGATTGTTGCTGACCGAGTGCACCAACCCCGCTTCCGCCGCGCGGCGCAACGTCGCGAGCGCCTCTTCGCGCGTGAGCGCGCGAATCGTTGGACTGGACGCGAACGCATCGGGAATCTGGCTCATCGTCATACACACATCGAGCGGATGCTCGCACGGGTCACCAATCAACGCTTTTTGTTTGCGACAAATGCAATCCACCACACCCCACGCCTTCGCGCTGTTGATGATTTCGACGACACTTTCGTACGGCTGCACCTCCACGTCGTTCTGCACCGTCTTGCCCACCGGAATGACGCGATGCACCGGCGGTTGCATCGTCAACGCTTTGCCAAACGCGCGCTGATAGTACTCTTCGAACAAGCGCGCCAGTTCCGCGTCCAGCGTACTGAACTGCATCTCGTAAATGCCGACGATGAACGGCATCAGGCGAAAGCCCAGCCCGCCCTCCGCGCGTTCCGCCGCGATAAGACCGCGTCGCGCCATTGACTTGAGTTGCTTTGCCAGCGCATCCGCGTCGCCGCCGATGCGCGCCGCGATCTGCGCCGGCGTCTCGATCGTCAATCGCAGTTGCGCGGCGAGCGCGGCTTCTTCGGGCGTGAACAATTTCGCGAGCAAGCGCAATTCCGCGCCATCGTCCGTGGGCGGAAAACCATTCGGCAGCGCGTCAAGGCGTTCGGCTAAAAGTTTGTACGGATTCTCGGTCATAGCAAGACTCCTGTATGAGATACAAAATCGTCACTCGATTTTATCGAGGGGTCCCAAACATCTGTGTCCAGTAATGATTATACCTCACGTTACCCAAATCATTCGCGAGGTAATAGTACCCCACCCCCGTATCTCGATAAGCGCAATTCAAAATATTCGCGCGGTGTCCAGAACTATTCATCCACGCCTGCACCACGCTTTCGGGGGAGGAATAACCTGCCGCAATATTCTCGCCGATGGCTGACCACACATAACCCGCCCGCGTTGCGCGCGTCGCTGGCGATGAACCATCCGAACCAGTATGGCTAAAAAAATCATTCAGCGCCATATCTGTACTATGCGCTTGCGCCGCATTCGTCAACGCTGCATTCTTTGCGAGTGCCGCGCATCCATTCCGCGCACGTTCTTGATTGACCAACTCGATCACGCGATCAGCAAACGTCACTGGTGTAGGTGATGGTGCAGGTTGTTTCATCACCAATGGCAAATAAACCCTGTGTGACGGTTGCTGCGCCCGAGTCACCTCACTCTGCCGAAAATCAAGCAGCAGCGCGCACAGGATTGCCAGAGGCAATACGATAATCATTCTGAATGCAAATCTCATCATCCTTTTCATTTTAACACGACACACCCAAACTGCAAAACAGTACTTTTGGCGCGGGTGTGCGTCACGATTTTAGGTAAGGATTCGACGTAGGTCGAATTTGCCATATATAGGCGCGATTTCAATCGCCCGCTACGTGCCACCCAAAAATTTGACGCACACCCTTTTGGCGCACGAAAAGCCAATAGTCGAAACGCCGAGGATGTGGTAAAATATGTGCGGAGGATAAATGGCTCGTCTCGTTTTTATGGGCACACCCGAATTTGCCGTGCCGCTGCTCGACGCGCTGACGCGCACTGAACACCACATCGTCGGTGTTTACACGCGCCCCGATCAACCGGCAGGACGCGGCAAGCAACTGCAGTCATCGCCGATCAAACAACTGGCGCTGGCGCGCGGCTTGCCAATTTTCCAACCGCATACGCTGCGCGCGCCCGATACCGTCGCGCCACTGCGCGCGCTCGCGCCCGATCTCATCATCGTTGCGGCGTACGGTTTGATTTTGCCGCGCGAAGTGCTGGCGATTCCACCGCGCGGGTGCGTCAACGCGCACGCGTCGCTCTTGCCGCGCCATCGCGGCGCCGCACCCATCGCCGCGGCGATTCTCGCCGGCGATGCACAAACCGGCGTGACGCTGATGCAGATAGACGAAGGACTGGACACGGGACCAATTCTGATGCAGCGCGCCATTCCTATCGCCGATGATGACACGACCGGCACACTCACCGCGAAACTCGCGCATCTCGCCGCCGAGGTGATGCTCGAAGCATTACCGCGCCTCCTCGCCGGCGAAATCGTACCGCAAGCGCAAGACCACGCGCGCGCGACGATGTGCAAACCCATCAAAAAGGAAGAAGGGTTGATTGACTGGACACGTCCTGCGAGCGAAATCGCGCGGCGCGTGCGCGCGTTCAATCCCTGGCCCTCCGCGTTCACATTCTGGAATGGCACAATGTTAAAGATTTTGCGCGCGTACGCCTCGCTGCAACCGATGAACGCGGAGGCGGGGCGCGTGCTGCAACTGGGAAAAGAAATCGCCGTCGCGTGCGGCGACGGCGCGCTCATTCTGCGTGAGGTGCAACTGGCAGGCAAACGCGCAATGACCATCGAGGAGTTTGCGCGAGGGCAGCGTGAATTTGTAGGAAGTACGGTATCACAGACACAAGGGAAGAGGTAGCAAGTAGACAGGTAGATGGATGCCCGCTACGTGATTGGTCCAAACTCTTCGCGCGATAAGCCGAGTTCACGAATGACCGCGCGCACAGTTCCTGGAGCAAGGTCTTTGCTACCCCAATCCGGCACCGTCGTCACTTTGCCACTGAGAGGATTGTACCACTTGCGATGAGACCCTTTGCCATGCGCCAACTCTCGACATCCCAATTCGCGCAGACGCCTGGCAACATCACGGTATTTCATGCGGCGGTAACCAATGTTTCAATCGTCTGAGCGCGATCGAGAACAAGCGGCTGCAACGCCGGCGGAAGTGGCTGACCCAACTCTGCCCATGCTTCTAACAGCGCCGCCAGCGCGTCTTGTACGTTCGCCTGAATCTCTGTGGCTGTGCGGCCTTCCGTCACCAAGCCAGGCACATCGGGACTAGTCACCGTGAACACGCCATTGGGGTTCGGTTCCAACACCAAACGAATCCGATAGTTTGTCATACCATCACCTTGGTTCAAATTATACAACCTATCGGCTTGCTGTCAAACGAATCTCGTAAACCACCAGATTCTTCTCCCCCGCCGCGCGCGTCACTGCACAGTCCGTTCGATACACAGGCACGAAACGCGCATCCGCATCGAACGATGGATACCAGCCCGGAAAAACGATGACCCACGTTGCCTGTCGCGAGAACAAGTACTCGCGCAGGCGATTTTCGTCGCGAATGAACGGAATCACTTCCGGCGAGACTAGCCCCGCCAAATCAATGAACGAGCGCGGATAGAAATATCCCAGCGCGCCAATATCGTGCGCGGCGATTGTCTCCTCGCGCGCGTGCGTCGCGACCCAGCGCGCCGTCTGCACCATCTCGCAATCAATGATCGCCACATCCGTCGCGTACTGCGCCGCGCCCAGCAACCAAAACGCAATGAGCGTTGCGACCGTCGCCAGCATCCACGTCGTACGCACGACAAAATTTTTGATGCGCGCGAGGAGCGCGCTCGTCCCCCAGATGCCGTACACGACGATGAACGGAATGATCGGCATTTCGTAGCGACCGTGTTGGTATGCGACAGGCAAGCGCAGCGCGTACAGCATCGGCAAAAGCAAGATCCACGCGACGGGAATCAGCGCGCGCCACGCGCGCTCGCGCGCGAGCGCGATGACACCGTAAATCAATCCCGGCAGCAGCAAAATTTGCGCGCCGACAAACGGCACCAACAGCAATTCAAGCCACCGCACAACGAACGGCGCGCGTGCGAACAGTTCGGCGTACTCGGCGCTCTTGGCGTAAAAAGTGTTGGGAAAGAGCGCGCCGCTCACCATCCAGTTGAACGCGAGATAAGGAAGCACAACTAGCACAAGCACACTCACGCAATACGCAGTACGCAATACGTATTGCGTATTGCGTATCGTGGATTGCGTATCGCGATCGAACGCCATGCCCAAAGCGATGAGCGCGGCAAGCGCAATTCCTTCGGGACGCGTCAGGGTCAACAAGCCAGCGAGCAAACCGATGAGCCACGCGCGCTCGCGCGCGTAGAACCGCTCCACCAACATCAGCGAGAGGAAGATGAACAGCAAAATTTCCATCCCGCTCACCGCGCTCCAGACGAGGTGCCATTCGAAAAGCAAAAAGAGAGGAAAGACGAAGGACGAAGGACGGAGGACAAAAGAACCTGAAACCTGAAACGTGAAACGTGAAACCCAAAACGCGCTCGCGATGAGCAAAGCGATACCCAGCACGTACGCCCAGACGCGATAATCGAGATGGAGAACATAGCCGAGGGAAAGCAGAATCGTCCAGAGCGGTGAAGTGGAACCGGCGCTCGGTTGACCGGGGAAAAATGCCAACTCGCCGCGCGTTGCGAGGTTGCGCGCGTAAACCTGGTGAATCCACGCATCGTCGAGTGGAAAACCGAGCGCGCCGCGCGCCGATGCAAACACCAGATACGCACCCGCGCTCAGCGCGGCAAGTGCCATCAGTCCGACTGCGCGCCTCATCGTTTTCTTCCTGCCGTCGCGAAAACCGATTGCGCGGCGTACACCAGCGCGAGCGTGATGAGCGCGGAGGCGATCGCGATGCCGATTTGCGCGTACAACGCCTGGCGCGCAGGGAGCAGAATATCGTCTTCGCTTTCGGACACAATGACCGTCCAGGGATTCGTCGTGATGCGTTGCGTCGCTGCGTGAATCGCGCGCCCGCTGGCATCGCGGTACACCAGTTGCGCTGCGCCGCCGCGCTGCGCCGCGTTCGCCAAATCCGTCAGATTCGTCGCGCGAATCTCTGTGATGTCTGCGCCGTAGCGTTTTTCCGCGAGCGGTGGCGCGGCAAGGTCGGCTGGCACGGGCGCGAGCGCGACAAAGAGTTGCGCGTACGAACGATCCATCAACCGCACACCAATTTCGTCCACGACGATGATGTGGTACGGCGCGGTGAGCGCGTTCCACATCTCTTGCGCATTCACACGCAGGACAAGCGCGCCCGCAATATCTCCGGCGTTGTTGAGAATCGGCGCGCTGTAGAATTGGACGACCGCGTTTGCCTCGCGCGCGGGTGTGGACGCGTGCAAATGTCCGCGCAATGCCGCGCTGACAAAACCGCGCGCGCGCCAGTTGGCGTACATCGCGTCGTCCGTCGTCATAATGACGATACCGTTCTTGTCCACGATGGTTGCCGCGCGGATATTCGGATCGGCGTTGACAATCGCGGCAAGTTCCACGCGCGCGATCGCGGCGCGCGCGTCGCGCGTCGTTTCGTCTGAAGCCGCAAAACCGCGTAGCGACGGCAGCGCGGCAAAGGTGAACGCCTGAATCATCCGCTGCTGCAACGTCCGGTCGAGCGCGTGCGCCAGGAACTGCGCACGCGTCATCAGTTCACGTTTAGCGTCCGCGAGCGCGCGGTCACGCGCGAGGGTGCCGGCGGCAAAGAACATCGCGGCGAAGAGGAGGAGGGCAAACACAATCAAACCAGCGAATTGTCTCTTCAACACACTCCTATCATTTTTCATTCTCGAGACCGGCTTGCCGAATCATTATTGAAGAATGTCGGCAGAACGAGCCACGTCAACAAAAATCCTAAATAGTTATCCACAAATGACCGCGCAAAAAAAAGATAGATAGAAAGCAACAAAGCAAAATTCATAATCACTTGCGTTCCAGTATTGTTACGCCATTGAGCATAGAGCAAAAAAATCAGTCCCAAGCCACCAAAGATTATTTGAAGCCAAGAAAAGGGAAAAGGATCTATGCTTTGTTTAATCCAACCCAACCCAAGTGCCAATCCACCTAATCCCAGACTTCTAATTGGATAGATTGAGCCTGCTGCGGAATTTCCAGAAGGGAGAATCAGAGTAGCATCGAGTAACGCGCTGGCATCCCAAACTAGAAAAGGCACTATGACGAGCGCAAAAAGTAGGATGGCTGGGAGCAACGTACGGGCGCGCGGGACAAGTTCGTACCAGTTTTTTCGTGTGGCTGGGTTCAAGACATATAACACAAAAAACGGCAAGATGAACCAGGCTGTTTGCTTGGACGCCGCCGCGCAAGCAATGAAAATTCCTGCCCAAGTGATACGTCCCTGTTGCAACAATAGCATCGCGCCAATCAGCCAAAATAATACTACGATATCGTTGCGTCCCTCGATAAAGAATGGAACGAACAGGGGGTTGAGCGCAACGAACATTACCGCCGCAAGTTTGGCACACGGAGTACGTCCCAATTGTAAAAGCATCGGCAACATCACAACGAACATTAGCAAGTAAACCAAACGCTGATCGTACCAACCCAACGTTGCCTGTGCCGCGAGGTATAGCGGTATAGCAGACAGAAAAGTGAATGGCAGGTACGGCAAATGATCCAGCGCGGGATTACGACTGACACCGGGTTCGTGAAAAGGCCATTGTCCCATCGGTGTTGCCGCGTAACTTTCCGCGTAGGGGTTTTTCCCCGCCAGCAGGAACTTGATGGCTTCTTCGGTTTGAATCGCGCCGTCGTGAATATAGAGATACGGAAACGTCGTGTGACGATACAGAATGGCGATCATTGTTGGGATAATGACAAAAGCAAGGATTGCAATCCAAAGAGCCGCTAGTTTGACTCGAAACTGGATACGCGCCGTGAGCCACACATCTGCGCCTACGTACAGAATGAGAACCAACAGCAACAGCGCAGGGAGAGGGTCGTAGTAGAAAACGTGTGTCAGATAAACGACAAGCGAAACATTGTCTGTACGCGATGGTTGGACCAACACCGCAACTTCGTTAGACCAGAATCGAGAGAGCCAAAGTACTACAAACAAGATGGCATCCCAAGACAGTCGCCAAGGTAAAACACCGAGAGACAACGACTTGTCCATTTGATTTCTCCTACCCGATTCAGCGCGCAGGATTGCGATAAACGTCGAAATCGCCGCGCTGCAGAACACGAGGCCATCTGGCAATCTGTTGCAAATAACTCTGCAGAGCGGGCATGTGCTGCGTCGCCCAGCCGCGCCACAAATTGTCCACAATGACATAGGTCGCGTTGTCCAGCGCAGGCGCAAATACAAAACGCGCGCGCGCGATTCCCTTGCCGTAATTGTGTGTCGTTATACCATCGAAAGCAAGCATCTGCTCGAAATCCGCCGCGCGCGCTTGCAGGCGCCACGCAATTGAAGGCGACGCCAGCACCACATCGTCACGCGTCGTCCGTTGATTCACATAGTCCGTCACTGCAACCGCATCGGAGGGCTGGCGCGCCAACACCGCATCCAGTCGCGTCGGGCGTGGCGATTCGGGACTAGAAACCAGATAATAATCCCACAGGCCACTCCAGATCAGCGGTACCATCAACAATCCAAGCGTCACCAGCGCGATGAGGATGCGCGGTAAAAGATCAAATCGTGAGACGGTGTGCCAGCGTTCCGCTATGCCGCGCCAGTCGTCCTGCAATTGCTTTGTCAAAAAGCGTTGCGCCAGTAAAACAAAATTCGCCGCGCCCAGCGCGATCAAGGGTAATAATTCAAGATAGCGATGAAAACTCAAATCGCCCGGCAACATCCGCATAGCATTGATCATCGTCGTGAAGAAAAGCGTTAACGTCAGCGCGCGCACTCTTCGATCGCTCAAAAGAAACAGTCCAATGATACCTATGCCAATCCACACCGTCCAATCCAGCCACACCGTATAGTTCCACGCCCAATCGAAAATTTGCCACAAAATCGAACCGCCACCAGAACGGTTGAGCGTCAGAGCCAGGTCCTGGAGCAAAGCATCAGGGGCTAACAAAAAGAGTGCACTCAGGTAGAGTGCCCCTGGTAGTGCCATCAATACCAGACTCCACCACACCTTTCGCGGCGCATACCACAGAACAATCAAGGTTACCCCGATAACCAATCCCAGCCCCGTCAGCGCAGTCAGATAAGCCGCACTGGCGGCTAGCGCCGCCACGATCAACCACTGTGTCGAGCGATTCCCCGAGAATTTCCACAACGCCCACCAACAGAGCACAACGAAAAATGCCTGCACATTGTACGCAAAGGCAATGCGATTGTACAACAACGCGTTTGGCATAATCGTCAGCACGAGTGCTGCCAGGAGCGCGATTTGTTTGTTCAGCATTTGTCGCGCTGTCCAGTACAGCAACACAATTGTCGCGATGCCGAAAATAGCTACGACCATTCGCGCCGCGAGAATATCATAACCCCACACCGCAAACGCGCCCATCAATAAGAAATGAAACAATGGTACGCGCGCGGCAACTAGAGGCGTACCCCCAATCGCAAAATATTGCGCGCGTCCTTCCATCAGATTGCGCGCGATATTCAAATCGCTACCCTCATCAGGATACCAACCGGGATTCCAAGCCAGATTGAGCAGTCGAAGGTATGCAGCAAAAATCAACAGACTCACAAACGCAATCGAATGCCAGAGATTTTCATCGCAAAGTATTCGTCTCTTGAACATACCTCACACCGCTCCGATACTTGCGCGCCAACTCGATCAGCACACCCAACGTGATCAACGCCGCCGCGCGATCATTCAACTGCCACGTGGCGATACCAAAGGCAAGCCACGATGCGATGGTGAATCCCACCAAGACGCGCCGCGAAAGATTCAACGCGAGAAGCGGCAACAGGTTGTACGAAAAAATGTATGGGCTGACGAACAACCCTGCCGCCGCGACCAAATCAAAGTTATCACGCCGCCACGCCCAAACGACAATCGCCGCCACCACCACCGCACTCACCGGCAGCCACACCGACGCCGGCAACACCGCCAGCAACCCCCACACCGACGATGAGATGGCGGCGCGTGTGCGCTCACCGCTGCGCGCCAGAAAACGCGCCAGCCAGTCCGGCTGAACGAGAAATGACAGGACAACGATCGTAGCAATGACGATGGAAAATAAAACGATCTGCCGTCGGTCGCGGCGCCACCATCGCCACACCATCCACGGCGCGAGTAACAGGACGAGGTGTGGTTTCAAAACAAGAAACGCCAGCGCCACGCCGGCGACCACGCTGGAGCGCAGCGCCGCAAAGAGCGCCATCATCACAATGTCCACCTGCCCCAACAGAAACGTCAGCAGGACCGGCATCGAGAGCGCTACCCAGACCACGCGCCGCCGTAGCACCGCTATCAAGACGCTGGCCGAAAGCGCACTCCACAGCGCGTACGTCACGGGCGCGGGCAAGGAGACAAAAGGGATAAAGAGAAAATAGAAAGGCAAGGGATAAAAAACCTCCAGGTTCGGAATGGAGTACGGATCAATCCCTTGCAAAATTGCCGCCGCCGCGCGCAAGAAAATGTCCAGGTCTTTGAACATTTGTCTATCGCTCAATTTCGAACAACATCACCGGCCGATTGTTTCCATCCCGAAACTCGGCGACGCGCGTCCAACCCGGAAGCGGCACACGCTCGCGATATACCTCGTTCAGCGGCCTGGGATGATCGAACTGCAAAACGAGATAGCGCGCGTTGTACTTTTGCGCCGCCAGAGAAATCGCTTCGATACTATCCGTCGGTATCACAATCGAACGGCGACGACTGGCATTGTAAAACGCCGGCGGATCTGCCGTCATCACCACATCGTCCGCGCGCGCATTTTGATCGAGCCAGCGCGCAATTTCGGCGTATTCGATGTCGCGCAGATTCCACAACGGAATGTCGGACGCGCCACCACCGATGGGAAACACACCGAGCGCGTACAGGTACACCGCCAGAAACAGCGCGAGCGCGACAAAACCGACACGAAAAACGCGCACACCTTGCGCGACATTCCACGCACGCCGTCGCCGCGCCATCCATTCGACCGCAGCGTCAATACCGCGCGGTGCCACCGCCGCGAGGAACGGCAGCAGCGCGGCGGACGAGTGTAGCGTACTGCCGCGCATACTCGGAAACGTGAACGCGAGCGTCATTGCCAGATAGAGCAAAGGCGCGTACAGCAAAAACGGCAGCAGTTCGCTGCGATGCCGCGCTTGCCACAAACCAATCAGCGCGAACGGCGCGAGAAAAACTTGCAACGCGCCGAACGCAATCACCAGAAAATTGATTCCCGCCGCGCGCAGTTTCGATGCGACGATGTTGCCGATGCCCCAATCGAGATAACGTTGTAACGTGAGATCGTCGGCAAAACGGAACAGTTCATCGTAACTCGTCAGCCACAGGGTTTTTGTGCCAGCGCCGGGATAGAATGTGCCAATCGTGAAATAATTGCGCGCGAACCAGGGTGTCATTGTAAACAAGTAGCCAAGTAAAAAGGCAAAAGTCAAAAGTGAAACATGATGCGTGATGTGTGATGCGTGGTGCGTGATGCGTGAACTTTGAACCTCGAACCTTGAACCTGAAACTTGAAACTTGAAACCTGAAACTAACAGTGCAAGAGGTGCAATCGCCAACAGCAACACTCCATCCGCGCGCGAGAGATGACTCAAACCCGCGAAAATTCCCGCAACAAAAAACTCCAGTGCTCCTCTCCCTCTCTCCCCATCTCCCCCTCTCTCCAACCCCCGCGCGATGAACAGCAAGCACAGACTCGCGGTCAGCGCGAACGGCGTGAAATTATCGGGGCTCACCCAGTAGATGGTGTAGAATCCGCTA
>Ga0209101_1000299_pt1 | contig 41580 bp, 36 predicted proteins | sample ConPoolayeCmetaG_FD_185481 | JGI IMG/M metagenome (GOLD analysis project Ga0209101, IMG submission 185481) | Hot spring microbial mat communities from California, USA to study Microbial Dark Matter (Phase II) - Cone Pool mat layer C metaG... ...
GGCCAGCTTGGCTCCCACCCAGGAGAACGGTACGCCCAGATTGCCCCCCACCGCCAGCGGGGAGCCCTCCAGGTGGAGCGCCACCACCGCCCGCCACGCGCCGTACACACCCCCAGGGATCAAGGCCAGCAGCGCCGCGGCGCGCCGCCGTCCGGCGAAAAGCTCCGCCACCGCGGCACCCAGCGCGGCCAGCACCATGGTCTCCCGGACCAGCGTCGCCGCCACCAACACCCCCACCGCCCATCCGAGGCGGTGCCGAACCAAAAGCCAAAGCCCCGCCACCGCCAGAGCCACGCCCAGGGCGTCTGGGGTGGCGCGCAGCATGGAAGCGGCCACACCGCCGCTGACCCCTACCGCCAGCGCCCACCACGGCGATCCCCCACGCTCCCCTAACCACGCCGCGACCAGCCCGACCAGCGCCAGCGCTCCCGCCCAGCACAGCAACAGGTAGCACCACACCGCCGCCCGCGGCTGGCCTAAGCCCAGCAGCCACGCCAGCAACGGCGCGCCCACCCGCGACGCCCGGTACGCCGGCGAATCTAGATGCCTCGGGGTGTCGTCTTTGAGTAGCAACGGGTCGGTGGCGAGCACGGCGTAAAACTGACCGTCATAGCCAAACTGGGAGACCACCGGTACCCCGGCCAGCGCCGCGGGGCGCGTAAAGGCGGCGCCGGCGCACACAAAGCCCCGCGCATCCCCGGCAAACCTCCCCAGCGCCAGGGCGGCCAGCAGGCCGGCCCAAACCACCCCGCACACCACCGTTGCCACCACCCACGGCTTTTCCAAGACTCGTCTCATCGGCGCGGCACTGTAGAACCCACCGCCGCCGCCGTCAATCGACGGCAGTGCTAGGATGTGGCGCGGAGAGCCTCGGGTGAACCGTGAAACCTTCGTTCGCCACGCCGAACAGCTCCTGCCTCGTACGGTCTTTGCTCCCCTCAGCATCCGCGTGGAACGGTACGATCCCGACTGTTTCCAGGTCGCTCTCGACATCGACGATCGCCACCGGCAGCCCTTCGGTATCCTCCACGGCGGGGTCTCGGCGCTGCTCGCCGAATCGGCGGCCTCCTTCGCCGCCGCCATGAGCGTCGATCTCACCCGCTTTATCGTCGCCGGCGTGGACCTCAACGCCACCCACCTGAAGGCCAAACGCCACGGCACGGTGGTGGCGACGGCCCGCCCGCTTCACCGTGGCCGTACCACCCACGTGTACGCCGTGGACATCACCGACGAAGGCGGCGAGCTGGTGTGCGCGGCTCGCTGCACCATTGCCATCCGCCCGCACAAGGCCGCCCCCTCGCCAACCCCATGATCCCCACCCGGAACAACCAACCAGTTCTCCGCTGGCGGTACTCATCCAGGGGATGACTCGCCTGGATCTGCTCCCGGCGCCGGTGTTGGCGGTCTGCGGCTGGAGCGGGGCGGGCAAGACCACCCTGCTGGAGGCGGCGATCCCCAGGCTGGCAGCGCGCGGCCTGCGCGTCGCGGTGGTCAAGCACGACGCCCACGGCATCCAAGTGGACCGGGAGGGCAAGGACTCCGACCGCCTGTTCCGCGCCGGGGCGACGGTGGTGGTGAGAGCTCCCGAAGAGAACTTCGTCCGTCTCGCCGTCACCCCCGAGGCGACCCTCGCGCAGTTCTTGGGGAGTCTAGCAAGAACACACGATCTTCTGCTGGTAGAGGGGCACAAGGACACGCCGCTGCCCAAGGTGTGGCTGGTCGACCGGCAGGGCAACCCTGCCCCCGGAGGGATCCAGCAGGTGCTGGCCACCCTGCCCTGGGGGGGGGAACGCCTTGACCCTTTCCTGCAGCTGGCCGAGGAGTGCGTTCAAAGGCACTTTGCCGCTCGCCCGCTGCTGGGTGGCGTGCTGGTGGGAGGGGCCTCATCGCGTATGGGCCGCCCCAAACACCTGGCCAAGCTGGGCGGGCAAACCCTGCTGGAGCGCGCCTGGCACGCCGTGGCGGCCCACGGCTCTGAAGTCGTCCTGCTGGGCCAAGCAAGGGGGACGGCGCGTCGCCCCTGGCTCCCCGACGCCCCGGGGGTCAGCGGCCCCCTGGCGGGAATTCTAGCGGCGCAGCGCTGGCACCCGGCCGCCGCCTGGCTCATCACCGCGTGCGACATGCCGGCGCTGGGCGCCGAGGCGCTGGCGTGGGTGCTGGCCCAGCGCCGCCCGGGCCGGTGGGCGGTCATCCCCGCCCATCCTGACGGCCGCCTCGAACCGCTGGCCGCCGTCTGGGAACCCCAAGCTGCCCCGCTGCTCGAAGATCTCGTGCTGCGCGGTGAGCCAGCCCCCCGCCTCGCGGCACGCCACCCCAAGGTCGCCACGCCTCCCTTACCGGCCGAACTCCGGGAGGCGTTCCGCAACGTCAATACTCCCGCTGAGCTGGCGGCCCTGCGGCGGCCCCGGCGGCGGGGCGGCGCTCAACCGCCGGCCAGCTCCCGGTAGCGGAAGCAGCCCACCAGGTGATCGTTGACCAGGCCGCAGGCCTGCATGTAGGCGTACATCACGGTAGGCCCGACGAAGGTGAACCCGCGCTTTTTCAGGGCGGCGGAGAGCGCCTCCGCCTCCCGGCTCACCGCCGGGATCTCCTTGTCGCTGGTCCACCTGTTGACCTTGGGCACGCCACCCACGAACGACCAGATGAAGGCGTCGAAGGAACCTGCGCTCGCCTGCACCTCCAGGAAGGCACGGGCATTGCCCACCGCGGCGCGGATTTTGGCGCGGTTGCGGATGATCCCGGTGTCGTGCAGCAGCTCGGCGATCTGCCGCTCGTCGAAGGCGGCCACCACCCGGGGGTCGAAGCCTGCGAAGGCCCGGCGGTACCCCTCGCGGCGGTAGAGGATGGTGCGCCACGACAGCCCCGCCTGCGCCCCCTCCAGCACCAAGAACTCGAAGTGGGTACGGTCGTCGTGCACCGGCGTCCCCCACTCCAGGTCGTGGTAGGCCAGCAGGAGCGGATCCTCGCCGGGCCAGCGGCAGCGGATGCGCATGCCCTCACCTTACCAGAGATGCCTGGGGGCATCGCCTGGCCACCGTCCTGGCGGGGCAACACTTTGGCCAGAGGACTCGGGCAACGGCAAAAGCCTCCAATCGCCGTCGGCCAAAACGACCACGCCGCCGGCAGCAGGATGGAGGCAGGCCAGCGGACCAGACCCTTGACGGCACGGCAGTGCGTTGCCCGGCCACTGGCCGCCCGCCAGCCGGGCGAAGGGCACAGCCGTAGAGTCGTCGGACCCCAAAGTAACCACCCACGCCTGGCCATCGGAGGTAGCGGCGAGGAGCCGGCCATCCCCCAGCAGCCGGACAGCGGCCACACCACTGCGGTGCCAGCTTCCCCGACTCTCGCCAGAATCCACCCCCACCACCTCCACCCCGCGCCGGCCAACCAGAACCGCCGCACCCTTGCCCAGGTCCACATCGGAGATGACGGCCGGCTCCCCCTGCCCCGGCCGCCGCCAAACCACCCCGTGGGTCGAGCGGTAGCGCAGCACCTCCCCTTTCGTGGTCACCAGCAACGCGTCCCCGGGGGCCAGGGCCACCGCTGCAGCGAAGTCCGCGGCGGCGATCGCCCACACCCGCTCATCGGCGAACCGATAGGTCACCACCGTGCCGGCGCCATCGGGGATGTCGCCGTCCACTCCCAACTCTCCGCGCAGCTGCCCAGCCAGCGGGAGAAACTCGTAAATGCCCTGACCATCGGCAGTCAGGCGGGCGCTGAGAGACGGGAAAGCCTCGCCGATGCCGCGGTTGGGCCAGATCAATCGCTCGCGGCCGTCCTCCACCCCCACCGCAACCCGTGCCGGCGAGCCTTCCTCGGGCAGGGTGAACTCATAAACGAGGACGCCGCCCACGAACTCCACCAGCTCCACCGAACCCGGAGGGGGCGGCAAGGCGGCCACCGGCTGGCGAAGGTCCGCCGCCAGCACAACGACTTCGCTCCCCCGTGCCATCGCCACCCGCCCGGTGGCGCGCTCCACCGCCACCCCGGGCGGGGCCGTGGCCAGGGCAACGAGCAGCGTTGCAAGCACCATGGCTGCAGCATACACGAGCGCCCCGCCGGGGGGCGGGGCGCTCGGCCGAACCCTTGCAGTCGAGTCGCAGCTACTGCGGCAGCGGGAACGGGCGCGGGGCGAAGGCGTCGAAGATCGGCTTCATCGAGAAGAAGTGGGGGTCGAATTGGGGCTGACCTGGAGGCGTGCCGAGGATGGTCCCCGACTGGCCCAGTGGGATCATGCTCTCCAACCGTACCGGCCCACTGGCGCCGTACTCCAGCACCTGGGCGAAAGTGGAGCGCGAGGCGAAGGGGGTGGTGGACAGCTCACCCAGCAGCGGATGGCGGTAGCGGATCAGCCCCCTCTCCCGATTCCACGGCTGCGGCCCGAGGGTCGCCAGCACCGTGTCCAGCGCCGCCACGATGATGCCGTCGGCAGTGGTGGGTTTGCCGCTGCCCGAGCGGTCCGCAAACCAGTTCACCAGCTTGGGTACCGAGGCCGACGGCCCAGCCAAGGCGTGCAGCAGCACGTTGAAGAGCAGCGCCTGCCCCTGACTGCCGATAGTCACGCCAGCCGCCTGCAGCTCGTCCTCGAAGGTCAGGCGAATCACCTCCTTAACCCAGGCGTCCTGCAGCACCCAGGCGTCCGCCCGCACGGCGCCCGCCACCCATTGGGAGGGACCGCCCGCCACGAAGTGGCCGTCCCAGGCCTCCAGCAGCGCCACCGCAGCCGCCCGCTCCGGGGTGGAGTTGGCGGCCACCGCCTGCTTGAAGCGGTCCTTCACGAACGCCCAAGTGTTGCCGCCACCGCCAAACGAATCGGTGGTGGCGATGTACAGGGCTAGGTCGCGGACCTGTTCGAAGGTGAGGTTGTTGTGGCTGGCCAGGTACTCCTGGATGACGTGGGCGCGGTGGGCGGGGCCGAAGGTGTATCCGATGTCGTTGGCCGAGTTCTCGTACCACGGCGCGGCCTTGTTGTTCCAGCCGCCGTAGAACCCCTGGGCGGTGTTGCGGTCGTGGGCGCGGGGCTTCAGCTGCAGGGGCTGTGGCCACTCCTGGGTGCCGTCCCCCTTGAGGGGAAACCGCGGATCTGCCCCCGCCGGCCGCACCGGATCGTGGCCTGACATCCAGTAGGCGATGTTCCCGTCCCGGTCGGCGTAGCAGAAGTGCTGGCTGACGCCAAGTAGGTTTAGTGCGGCGCCAAACTCGTCCATCGAGGTGGCGCGGGCCACCCCCAGAGCGAACCCTACGACCTTCGTCTCGACGTCCCAGTGAGCGTACTTCCACGAAATGATGACGGGGGGTGGATTGTTAGGGTCGTAAGGGATCGGCTCCACCACCGGACCGCGGGGTGTGCGGAAGATCGGCACCGTTACTGGCGCTGCCCCCGCCACCTGGAACGTCTCCATCCTGTGTAACGACACGGCGGCCGCGGACTCGAGATAAAAATCGGCGGTGTGCGCGTGGCCCACCTGCATGGACCAGGCGTGGTGCGGCGTGCGCCCGACGATGATGCCGGGAATGCCGGCCACGGTCATCCCCGACACCGACAGCCCGCCCCCGTGGATGGACCCCTCCAGGGTGATGGCCGGCGCCGAGAACCCCATCTGCGGCCCGGAGTAAATGATGGGGTTGCCCGAGGCGGTCTTGTCGCCCGACACCACCCAGGCGTAGCTGCCCATCTTGGGGAGCACCCCGAGCGCTTCCAGCTGCTCGTTGCGCTGCTGCCAACGCTGACGCAGCCGCGCCGCCGCATCGTCAAGGCCTGCGGGCAGCTCGCCGGACAGCACTGGGAGCGCAGGGGCGGCCACCGACGCGGCGGGAGTGGACGCGGGAATCATGGTCTGCGCGGCGGGATCGTTGCGCCAGCGCAAATCGGCGAACATGGCCATCCCTTCGGCTCCGAAGGCGGCGGTAAGTCGCTGCACCAGTGCAGCGTTGTCCAGCTGCCCACTGTCTAGTGCTTCGGGGTCGAAGTTGCGCTGCAGCATGGCCGCCCACGCCAGCACGTCGGCAGTGGTCCAGTCGGAGGCCATCACCGGCCGGCCGAGCTGCCCGGAGAGGGCTTTGAACTCGTAGGGAACCAAGGATGGATTGGCGCGCAGCTCGGCGATGCGCCGGTTGAACCCGTCCGCGTAGGCACGGATGACCACCTTGGACTCGGCGTCCAAAGCGTCAAAGGCGGCCTGGTACTCCGCCTCGGAGCGGCCGATGGTGCGGGCCAGCACGTCCTGGTTCAGGTACGACTGGCCAAAGAGTTCTGCCAAGGTGCCACGCGCTTGGCGGCGGAACAGCTCCGCCTGCCACAGGCGGTCGCTGGCCACTGCGTACCCCATGGCTTCGAAGACGTCGTACAGGGTGCCACCAGCGATGAACCACACGCCCCGCTCGTCGCGCAGCGTCGCCACCGGCGCCACCTCCGACCTTCCCGCCTGGGCGGCGGAGTACTGGAAGAAGGCGTCGTTGGTGCCGTTGGTGACCACCGATAGATAGGCGAAGGCGTTGCCGTTGCAGCCAGACATGCAGCGCACCGACACCGAGCCGGCGCCGGTGAACCCCTCGTTGGTCCGCAGCTGGTCGACGGTCCACGGTGACACCACTCGAGTCCACGAACGCACCACGCCGCCGGAGGCGTTGACCGCGTCCACGCGGAACGTCTGCGCCGTTTTCGAGGCGTTGGCGATGCCCACGTTGACCCGCATCGCCGCTTCCTCCATGGGGGCCGGGAAGAGCACCGCACCGTCCTGGCCGAAACCGGACCCCGGCGGCACCGAGCCGGTGCCCTGCCCCACGGTGCCGCCCCGTGCCGGCGTGAAAGTGCGCGAGGTCACCACCACCGGCTGCGTCGACCACCAGCTGAGCACGTACCTGCCGTCGGCCAGGGCGGGCGACACGGCGTGCACGATATCGTCGATGACCATAGCCCCGTCGCTCGCCGGCACGGTGAACGTGCGCGAGGCCGGGGCCTGGCCAGGTACGTGCACGCGCATGGTCACCTGGGCGGGTGCGCTCCCCGCCGCCTGCCGAATGTACACCGAGGTCCGCCAGACGCTTCCCCCCAACCCGGGGAGATGAGCCACCACCGGAATCACGCCCTCGGTCATCGGTGCGAGGGTCTGACCGCGGGCGGGGACCGTGCCGAGCACGGCCAACAACGCTACAGCGACGAGGACTCCCTTTTTCATCGTGTCTCTCCCTTCCCAAGGATTCTCATGGAAGTATCCAGGAGGCGATGGGTAAGCGCAAGAGCGCCGCTCGCCTCGGCGCCCAGAGTCCTACTGGAAGAGACCGACGAAAGGAGCACCCGGGGGTAAAGCCGCCAGCCGCACAAACGCTGCGGCCGCCTCGGCGTCGGATACGTCCACGCCGACGACCACCCCGCCGCAACGTGGCAACACCCAGCCTACCTTGCCCCCAGAACGCTTCTTATCGCGCCCCACGAAAGGGTGCAGCTGGGTCCAAGTCAGGTCGTCGAGGGGCGGCAGCGGGCGCAGCAGCTCGATCCGCTGCGCCCAGACCTGCGCCGCCGCCGACTTCACCAGACCGCGCTGGACGGCCAGCAGCAGCGACTCCAAAAGTCCCCAGGCCACCGCCTCGCCGTGCAGGAAGCGGCGGTACCCCGTGGCCGCCTCCAGGGCATGCCCCAAGGTATGGCCCAGATTCAAAGCGGCGCGCGGTCCCGCCTCGCGCTCGTCGCAGGCAACGATGTCGGCCTTGACGCGCACCGCGGCAGCGATCAGTTCGGCGGGCACCTCCCGGCGCCGCTGCGCCACCTCCGCCAGATGAACGTCCAAAGGATGGGTCAAGCCCCCTGGGGCGATCAACCCCGCCTTCACCACCTCAGCCAGACCGGCGCGCACCTGCCGTTCGTCCAGGGTGGCGAGGACGGCCGGGTCGGAGATCACCGCCCGCGGGTGCCAGAAGGTACCCGCCAGATTCTTGCCGGCCTCCAGATCGATGCCGGTCTTGCCGCCGATCGCCGCGTCCACCATGCCCAACAAGGTGGTGGGCACGGCCACCCAGGCGATTCCCCGCAGCGCCAGGGAGGCGGCAAAACCCACCAGGTCGGTGACCACGCCGCCGCCCACAGCCACCAGCACGTCCTTCCGTTCCACGCCAAAACCGATGAGCCAGCGCAGGATCTCCTCCACCGCCGGCCATCGCTTGTGGTGTTCCCCGGCGGGCAGAGCGAGCAGCGGCGCGTCGAGGTTCTCGGCGATGCCCTGCCCCCACAGCGGTGCCACGATCTCGTCCGAGACCACAAACACCCGCCGCGGGTTGGCGGCCTCGGTCACCAACCGCGGAATTTCGGACAGCAAGCCATGACCCAGGTGATACGGCGCCTCTCCCGCGGCGCTGCGCAATCCCAGCGTGATCACGCCGTACCCTTCCTCGCCCGCAGCATGCGCATGGCCACCATGGCCGCGCCAAAGCCGTTGTCGATGTTGACCACCGCCACGCCGGGAGCGCAGGCGTTGAGCATGGCTAAAAGCGGCGCCAGCCCACCGAAGGCCGCGCCGTAACCCACCGAGGTGGGCACCGCCACCACCGGCGCAGCGACCAGTCCAGCCACCACTGAGGGCAGGGCGCCCTCCATGCCCGCCACCACAATGGCCACCTCGGCGGCGCGCAACTGCTCCAGGTGGGCCAGCAAGCGGTGCAGGCCGGCCACCCCCACGTCCCGCAGGCGCACCACACGAGCCCCCAGAGCCTCAATGGTCACTGCCGCTTCCTCGGCCACCGGCAAATCCGAGGTACCGGCGCACACCACCGCCACCACACCGCCGACCGGCTCGGCTCCTGGCAGGACCACCATGCGGGCCACCTCGTGCACTTGGGCGTCCGGCACGGCGGCGAGAATCGCCGCCACATGCTCTTGGGACGCCCGGGTGGCCAGCACCGGGCGGCCGGCACGGGCCAGCGCAGCAAAGGCCTGGGCCGCTTGGGCAGGCGTCTTCCCCAGACACAGCACCGCCTCCCCCTGGCCGGTACGCAGCCAGCGGTGGGAGTCGGCCAGCACCTCGCCGCTGGCCAAAAAGGGCAGCTGCGCCAGCCGCTCCGCCGCTTCCTCGGGGCTCAGCCGGCCGTGGGCGGTGTCGGTCAGCAGCTGCAGGAGGTCGGCGCGTTGCACGGCGCGATCATAGACCACCGCGCTGGCCACACCCAATCGCCCCCAAGGGTTGGCGCCTTGCGGCTACACCGCCACGCGCGGCAGCAGGGGAGAGATTCCAGCCAGGATTTCGTAATTGATGGTCCCGGCGTGCTCGGCGAGCTCCTCGGCGGTGACCCGCTCCTCTCCATCAGCGCCGATCAGGGTGGCCACATCCCCCTCCCGCACGCCGGCAATGTCGGTGACGTCCACCATGGTGATGTTCATACACACCCGCCCCACCACCGGGGCGGTGCGACCGTGCACCAAAACGCGCGCGCGGTTGGACAGGGCGCGGGGCAGCCCCTCCGCGTAACCCACAGGTAACACGGCAATTTGCGACAACCGGGTAGGGCGGAAGGTGAGCCCATACCCCACCGGCGCGCCGGCTGGCACAGCTTTCACCTGCCCCACCACCGCCCGCCACGCCAGTGCCGGTTGAAGTGGAACGCCGTCCCGGCCGTGGGCCAACAGCCACGACAGGTAGGTCTCCTTGGAGGGCCAGTGGCCGTACAGCGAGATGCCAACCCGCACCAAGGAGAAATCCGCCTCACGAAACAGCAGCGCCGCCGCCGAACACGCCGCGTGCACCCACGGCACCTCCCCCACCGCCCCGCGCACCGCCGCCACCGCCTGGCGAAACCTCTCCAGCTGCAGCTGAGCGTAGCTGTGGTCGGTGGTGTCTTCGATGTTGGCGAAGTGGGTGGCCACGCCGACCACCGCCACCCCGCGAGCAGCGGCAGCGCGGGCAAACTCTGCCGCCTCCTCGGGAGGTACCCCTTGCCGGTTGGTCCCGGTATCCACCTTCACGTGCACCGGCAGCGGACGCCCCAGCCGCACCGCCTGCGCCGCCAGCGCTTCCAGTACCTGCCGCGCCGAGAGCAGCACATGCACCTGTTCGTCCACCACCTCCGCCACCTGGCCCGGAGCCAGGTACCCCATGGCGAGTACCGGCACCCCCAGGTCCATGCGCCGCAGGGTGCGGACCTCCTCGGCACTGTGCACCCCCAGCATGGCGACGCCGTGCTGGGCGCAGTGGCGCGCCACCAGCTCGAGGCCGTGGCCGTAGGCGTTGGCTTTGACCACCGCGAGGATTCCCGCCGAGGGGTGCACCAACGACCGGAAAAGTTCCAGGTTATGCGTCAGCGCCTGGCGCGACACCTCAACCCACGACGTCATCGACTCGGCCAACACGGGCGCAGTGTACCGCGACGGCCTTGCCGCCGCCCCAACCGGACTCGCCAATCGTTGGACGCCGGTGGCACAATAGCGACGTGGCGAGGGCAAGAAGGCTTCGCGGACTGGCGCAGGGGGTGGCCGCCCGCTTCGAGCAGCTGTACAACCGCTACTCCCGCCTCTTTTGGACGTTGCACTCGATCTGGGCGCTCTTGTGGGGAGCCGGTGTGCTGGTGCTGGCGCACAATCGCTACGGGTACCTCCCCTGGGTGGTGAGTTTTCTGGCCCTCACCTGGGCATCGACGCTGTTCTTCACGCGCGCCATCTCGTCGGTGCAGAGCAAGGCGATGCGCTACGCCCAGGAGTTCGTTTCTTATCTGACGCGGGTCATGTACCAGGGGACGTTGTTCTTCCTGATCCCCTTCTACGCCTACTCCGCCACCTTCTTCTCCGCCAACGCCATCTTCGTGGGGTTCCTGCTCGCCCTGGCCATCTTTTCCTGTTTCGACTTGCCCTTCGATCGCCTCCTGCGGCGCAGCCGAACCTTCGCCCTCATCTTCTTCACCCTGGTCACCTTCGCCGCCTTGAACTTCTTCTTTCCTCTCTTCTTCCAGACGCGGCTGCACGTCGGCACCTACCTCGCGGCGGCCATGGCGGTGGCCGCGGCGCTGCCCCTCGCCTACTCGTTCAAGGAGCTCCTCCGTCCCCGCCTGATCCTTAAAGCAACGCTGATCCTGCTCATCGTCTTGCTTGGGGTGCGTGCCGCACGGCCGTTGCTCCCGCCGGTGCCGCTGCGCCTCGCCAAGGTGCGCTTCGCCGCCCAGGTGGACGCCGCCACCCTGTCCAGTCCTCGGGACTGGGCCGACGCGATCCCCGCCACCGAACTCACCCACGGCAAGCTCTACGTGGTGGCGACCATCTTTGCCCCCACCAGCCTTCCCACCACGGTGGTCATCAAGGTCCTGCGCGCTGGCGTGGTGGTGCGCAGCTCCCGAGTGGTGGAGTTGCTGGCCCACGAAAAGGGGTTTCGCGTCTGGGACGCCGTGCCCTTGCAGCTTCTTGCGGGCGCCAGCTCCCTCCAGCGAGTAGAAGGGCCGGTGGTGGTGGAGGTGTGGACGGCGGAGGGCCACCTGCTGGGCAGAGTCCCTGCCCAGATCCACTGAGGGGGCGGGAAACAGAAACGAACCCACCACCCCCCTGACCCAGCCAACCGGCCACCTCGAGAATAGACACCCGAGAGCGTCCTCGGGAACCTAACCGTGCCGCTGGTCGTAGCCGGCGACTCTGTCGCTGCCAGTGGCCTCGAAGTCCTTGCACAACCCACGTTTTCGAGGGACTGGCGGGCGGGTCCGCGCTTTTTAAGGTCCGTGCCCGTGGACGTGAGCGCGCCGGACCGTGATCCGCGCCAGGGTCGGTGCCAGTAATTTCTAAGGTCGGTCGCCGGGGGGGGCGGCCGTCCGGGGCTTCAGCCTCGATCTTCGCCCAGCTTTTCCTTGAGGTAGGAGACCACCTCGCGGGTGTCCGTCCCCGGCAGAAAGACCCGGTCGATCCCCTGTTCCTTTAAAAAGTCCACATCCTCCATGGGAATCACCCCCCCGGCGAAAACCAGCACGTCCTCGGCACCGGCCTCGCGCAGCGACCGCACCACCGCCGGAAAAACGGTTCGGTGGGCGCCGGAGAGAATCGACAGCCCCACTGCGTCCACGTCCTCCTGCACCGCCGCCTGGGCGATCTGCTCCGGGGTTTGCCGCAACCCCGAGTAGATCACCTCGAACCCGGCGTCGCGGAGCGCGCGAGCCACCACTTTGGCGCCACGATCGTGACCATCCAGCCCCGGCTTGGCGATGAGGATCCGCTTCGGCATGGACATCGCGTTCCACCCTCCAACACCAGGGAGTATGCCAAATTGCGCGCCTGACGCAACCGGCGGGCTGGGCAAGGCTGCCTCTCCCTTGCATTTGCCCAGCACCGCCCGTAAGCTCCCCGAGTAATAAGGGAGACGCCCATGGAGATGGACCGCCGCAGCCTGCCCGAAAACGCTTACCGCCCCCTCCAACCCGGCGAAACCTACTCGCCAATCGTGCCACCAGGGGATCGACGCCCGGAAATGACCACCCGCGCGGTGATCATGGGCCTGATCATGGCGGTCCTCTTTTCCGCCGCCGCAGCGTTTCTCGGCCTCAAGGTGGGGCAGGTGTTCGAGGCGGCAATTCCCATCTCCATCCTCGCCGTGGGTTTGGGGTTTGTTTTCAAGCGGCGCTCGACGATCCTGGAGAACGTCATCGTGCAGTCCATCGGGGCCGCCTCCGGCCTGGTGGTAGCGGGGTCGATCTTCACCTTGCCGGCGCTGTTCATCCTCGGGCTGCCAGTGGACCTCATCAAGTTGTTCCTGGTGGCGCTGCTCGGTGGCATACTCGGGCTGGCCTTTCTGATCCCGCTGCGGCGCTACTTCGTCAAAGAGATGCACGGCGAGTTTCCGTTCCCTGAGGCCACCGCCACCACCGAAGTCCTGGTGGCCGGCGAAGCGGGAGGACAGCAGGCCAAGGTATTGGCACTGGCGGCGGGAATCGGCGGCATCTTCGACTTCATCGTCATCCACCTGGAGGGGTGGGCCGAGGTGTTCACCACCCGCGCGGTGCCGGCTCTGGCCGACCTGGCGGAGCGCGCCAAGATGGTCTTCAAAATCGACGTGCTCGCCTCGGTGCTGGGCCTGGGGTACATCATCGGGCTGAAGTACTCGGCGATCATCTGCGCCGGCTCGTTCCTGTCGTGGTTCGTGCTGGTGCCGCTGGTGGGCTACTTTGGCGCCATGCTGCAGACGGCCGTACCACCGGTCACCGACGGCACCCTCATCGGCGCCATGAGTGCCGAGCAGATCTTTGCCAACTACGTGCGCCTCATCGGCATCGGCGGCATCGCCGCGGCCGGAGTGATGGGCATTCTGCGTTCCTGGCCGATCATCGTCAAGGCGTTTTCGCTCGGGTTCAAGGAGATTCTCGGCAAAGCCGGAAGCGCAACAACCACCACCACGCGCACCGACCGGGATCTACCGATGGCGTGGGTGCTGGCCGGTATCGCCGGCGTGGCGCTGGCCACCTGGCTGTTCTTCCGGTTCGGCGTGGTGCACGGCGAGGCCCATCCGTTGCGTCTGTCCCTCATCGCCATTGCCGTGGTGCTGGTGATCTCCTTCCTCTTCACGACGGTTGCCGCGCGCGCCATCGCCATCGTCGGCACCAACCCGGTGTCGGGTATGACCCTCATGACCCTCATTCTCACGTCGGTACTGCTCATGGCGGCCGGGCTCTCCGGGTCTTCCGGCATGCTCGCCGCTTTGCTCATCGGCGGTGTGGTGTGCACCGCCCTGTCCATGGCGGGGGGTGCCATCACCGACCTCAAGATCGGCTACTGGATTGGTTCTACCCCCTCCCTGCAGCAGCTCTCCAAGGTGATGGGGACCCTGGTGGCGGCGCTCACCGTCGGGGGCGTGATGCTCCTGCTCAACGCCACCTACGGTTTCGTGCCGTCACCCGAGCACCCCGCTTCCCAGGTCCTGGTGGCCCCTCAGGCCAACGCCATGGCAGCGGTGATCAAGACCATCCTCTCCAACGAGCCGGTGCCGTGGATGCTGTACGGCGTTGGGGTCTTGCTGGCGGTGTTCATGCAGATGATCGGCGTGCCCGCCCTGGCCTTTGCCTTGGGTATGTACATCCCCCTGCAGCTCAACACGCCGCTTTTGATCGGCGGACTGGTGGCGCACCTGGTACGCCGCTCCGCCAAGGGTGACGAAAAGCTGGCCTCGGCGCGCGTCAACCGGGGCACGCTGCTGGCCTCCGGGTTCATCGCCGGCGGTGCCATCATGGGCGTGGTGGCGGCGTTTCTGAAACTGCCCCACCAGGGGTTCGAACTGTTCGGGCGTAGCGTTCAGTTTTCCACCGGCGTGGCGGCCCTGGGCAACGCCGAGGGCGAGCTCTTAGCGCTCGCCGTCTATGCCCTGCTGGTGGTCTACCTCTTCTGGGATGCGCGCCGCGCCCGCGCCTAGCGTGCCGGTGGTCGAGTCGGCGGCACGGTCTGGGGCGCCGAGGTCACGTCCCTCATCGCCAAGGGGTTTTCGGGCACGGCCATGGGCGACGCCCCAGGCGCCAGGCTGTAAGTGGGCGGCTGCGGCGGGGTGGGCGCCGGGGTTGCCGTGCGCGGCGCGGTAATCGGTGTCACCTCTTCACGCCCCTCGCCGGCCGGCCTGATCTCCTGCCAGCGCACATCGAAGGCGAGTTGAGCAATGGGCTCTTCCCCCTTGATGGTGACCACGACCGTCCCCTGGGCGCCCGGCGCCAGCTCCCCCGCCAAAGTGCCCGAGGTGCTCCCCGTTTCCTCACCGGCCGCATCCAACCCGCGAACCTGGACCGCAATGTTGGATGCGGAAAACTCCCCCTGGTTGGCCAGGGAGATGGTGACTTCCCAGGAGTTTTCCCCCACCAACTTCCAGGTGTACCCCGTGACCGCCACCCGGGCGGGAGATTGCACCTGCTTCTGCTTGACCTCGCCCCCAGTCGCCGGCTCGGGGGCCGGCACCTTGGCTACATCGCCGTCACGGATCGTGGCAACCGGTTCACCCTTGCGCGACACCGCCGAGAGGAACGGGCTCGACGGACCGGCGGGCTGGGCCGGCTGCGGTTGTGGGCGGACGATCCCGTTGGCCTCCTCAGTGGCCGCCAGGTCCACCATCGATACCGGGTAGGACTGGGCGCGGCCATCCTCGAAAACCACCACGACATAGTTGCCCTGCTGCTGGAAGGTGGCCGCCTCGACTCGCTTGCCGTTTTTCAAGACCACCGTTGCGGCGCCAGCCAGCTGGGCCAGCAGCAGCGCAGTCACGGACAGGGTAATTGCCTTCACGATCGACCTCCCGACTGTCCTCCTCATCATAACCCCAAAAAAGGGGAGCGGTGCCCCCCGGGATGGTTTCGGTCCCGGGGGCACCGCCCTTTCGACGTTCGCTGGCTCGAAGGAGCTACTCGAGCACCACCAGGGTGACGCGGCGATTCTCTGCGCGACCCGCGGCGGTGCGGTTGTCGGCAATGGGCTTGTACTCACCGTACGACACCGTGGACATGCGGTTGAGCGGAATCCCCTGCTCCATGTTGAGGTAGCGCATGACGTTGTCGGCGCGCTCCTGGCCCAGCCGGAGGTTGATCCTCTCCGAACCGATGTTGTCAGTGTGCCCCTGGATCTCGATGAACACGTTCTTGTTCATCGCCTTGACCTGCTGCGCGAAAGCGTTAAGGGCAGCCTTGGCCTGGGGCGACAGATCGCTCTTGTTGAAGCCAAACTTCACCGCGTTGTCGGTGAGCGTGACCTCCCACAGGAACTTCCCCTTGGCCAGCTTGCCGGCCTCGGTGGCGCGGTCCAGCGCCTCCCGGGCGGTCTCCGAGAGCTTCGCCAACTTCTCATTCTGCTCCGCATCGGACTTCTTGAGGTTGGCGATGTCCTGCTGAGCGGCCTCCACCTGCTTCTGCACCTCGCCGATCTTGGCGTTCTGGGCCGTGGTCGCCTGGCTCACCTTCTCGTCCACGTAGGTCTTGGTGGCACAACCGCTTACCCCCAAGGTCACGACCACCACCGCCACCAACATCCCCAAAACTGTCCTCTTCATCTTCCGTCCTCCTGTTCCACCCTGCTCCAAGGGTCTCTTCGCCATTGGCGTGTTCCACGCCTCCCAACGCGCCCACATGATACCAAATTTCTCGTGAAACCGAGCGCAAGCGCTGGCCCTCGCTCACGGCAGCGTGCCGATGTAGCTGCGCCGCGTCCGCACTTCAAAGCCGCCTTCCACCCGCACCTCGATGCTTCGTTCCTTCACCGCCCCCAATCCGGAGGACTCAAAGGCGATAATGTACCGCATCGTCAACTCCTGCCGTAACACTCTCGCTAAAGCCGGCAACGCCGCCACGTCCTCCACACGCACATAGCGCCCACCGGTGGCCGTGGCAAACGACTCCAGGAGCGCATCGTACGTGTCCCGCCGCCCCGCGGCAGCAGGCGGCGGCTCTATTCCGAACACGTAGAGGGGGTCCTCGATTCCGCTCAGGATCTCTCGCGTCTCCTCCGGCGACATCGCCGAGGCAGTATCCACACCGTCGGTGAATAAAAGCACGGCGCGCCGCAGGTGACGCGCCCCCTGGAGAAGCATCGGCGTGGCGCTGAGAAGGTCGTACAGGGCGGTCGTGCCGTACCCCCGCAGCGGTTCAAGAACCTCCGGCAGACGTGCAGGATCCTCGCCGAAGCGCAGGCGGCGAACCACCTCACCACCGCCGAAGGTGATCAGGCACACCTCGTCGCGGGGTGCCAGTTGCGACACGAACGACAGCACCGCCTCCCGCGCCCGCCCCAGCCGCCGCGTCCCCATGGAGCCCGAGGTGTCCAGGAGCACGGTGAGCGACAGGGGCAGCCCGCCCTCGCGCCAGAACGAGCGGATGGGCACCTCCAGCCCGTCCACCCGCAACCGGAACCGTTCCTGCGGCAGCGTTGCCACCAGGCGACCGCGGCGGTCCCGGACGGTCACCGGCACCAACACCGCCGAGACCTCCGCCCGGTCGACGAAAGACTGGCCCTGGGGGGTGGCGGAGCCCGCCAGCGGGACGGCGTCGCTTACCGCAGCGACGACGCCCAAACACAGGACGGCCACGACGACCGCGCTCCTCCCGGGCCCCTTCACGGTTTTACGCTCAGAAAGCAAACGTCAGGCCGAGAGAGAGTTCCTTAAAAGTCAGCCAGCGATCGTCGTAGGAGCAACTCTCCCACCAGTCGCAATCATCGCTTCCGGATCGCACGTTAGCACTATGCCCCCGCCAGTCGAAACGCAGCGCCACCGCCGGGGTGAAGAACAGCTTGAACCCGGCCCCGAAGTGGCCGACAAAGCGCGTGTCCGAACTGGTATTGGGCAGATTCGGGTCCAGTCGCATGGCCCCAATGCCGCCGGCCAGAAAGGGAACCAGCCGACTGCGCCCAAAGCTCCCCTCGAAGCCGATCTCGGCCACGTCGCCGCGCATCTCCCCCAGTTTCTCGGCGCCCCCGAAGAGTTCCTTCCGCCCCGTCACCAGGTCGGCGTTGAAGCGCATCAGGCCGCCCTCCAACGCCCAGTTCTCGGTGATGCGGTACGTAATCCGCACGCCCGCCGCCGAGCTGTCGTCCACCGTGACGTCGAAATCGAAGGCGTTGACCGTACCCCTCGCCAAGGTGTCACCGAACCAGTACCCGACGGTAGGCGCGAGCTCGATCCCGCCGGCGTGGCCCTGGGCCACCGCCAACGGCGCTCCAACGCACAAGATTGCCAGACTCACTAGAACCTTACGCATATCACGTTCCTTCCCGGCCACCGCGTTCGCCCAGCAGGTTTCGCACCTGCTCTTTCAGATCCTGCATCCCCTCCTTGGAGTACCCCGGATAGACCCGCACCACCCTGCCCTCCCTATCCAGGAGTATCGTAAAAGGTAGTCTATCGATACCCAACGAGTCCTGCGTTCTCGCATCCATGAAGTAGACGGGTAAGCGCAAGTTGGTGTTGGCGATGAACGCCTCTACGGCGGCCCGTGGGCTATCCACGTTGATCGCTAGCACCTTCAGCGAGCGGCCCTGGTACTCGGCCGCCAACCGCTCCAGCTCCGGCAGCTCGTACCGACACGGGCCGCACCAGGTGGCCCAAAAATTGATTACCGTCACCTCGCCCAACAAATCCCCAATCGGCCGCGCCTGGTTATCCCGATCACGCAGACTCACTGCAGGAAACGGCACCCGTCCCTCAGGGGGGGGCAGTGCCGCGCCGGGGTTTGCGGTTAGCAGGAGAAAAAGCGCAAGTCCCTTCATGGGAGATCATCCTACCATCCCCGGCCTTCTCCAACGGCGTGCGCCGGCTCACCGTGCGGCGCGAGGGGAGCGCGGTTCCAACCCAGTCCCGGACTTCACAGCCAGCTCGAGCGCCAGGACCGCAGGGCCGGCACGCTCGAACCACGGTCGGCAGTGGCCTTGCGCAACTTCTCTCGGGCGGCCGCGTCCTCCATTCCCTGAATTTCAACGGCGTTGACAGCCCTCCGTCGCTTGCGCTATCTTTCACAACCATGAGCGACCAGGAGCTGCACCGGATTGCCGTCATCGGCGGGGGGATGATGGGGCGGTCGATTGCCACCCGCGTCTCCCAGGCCGGACTCAACGTCGTCGTACGGGAGGTTCACGAGGAGCGCGCTGCCCAGGTCAAGGCCATCCTGGAGGAGAGCCTCGACCGTGGCATTCAACGCTGGAGCCTCACCGCCTCGGAAAAGAAGGCGATCCTCTCGCGCATCGAATTCACCGCCGAACTGGATCGCATCCGCGATTGCGAGTTGGTCATCGAGACGATACAGGAGGACTTCGCTGCCAAGAAGCAGCTCCTCTCTGAGCTGGACGACCTGCTGCCCAGCCACATTCCCATCCTCGTTAACACCTCCACCCTCTCCATTACCGAGCTGGCCCAGGGGCTGGACGCCCCCCGGCGGGTACTCGGCATTCACTTCCTGTACCCGGTAACCACTGCACCAGTGGCCGAGATCGTCCGTGGGCAAGTAACCTCCGACGAGGCCTTCACCGCCGCCAGGGATTTCGTCCGCGTGCTGGGCAAGGTGCCCATCGAGGTGTTCGAGTCGCCGGGGTTCGTGACCACGCGGGTGGTGTTGCCGCTGATCAACGAGGCCGTCCACGTGGTCATGGAAGGGGTCGCCAGCGCCGCCGAGGTGGACCTGGCGATCAAGCTGGGCTATGAGTTTCGCACCGGACCACTGGAGTGGGCGGATCGGGTGGGGCTGCATAAGATCCTCACCTGGATGGAGTACCTTTTCCACGAGACCGGCGAGTCGAAGTTCCGGCCCTGCCCGTTGCTGCGCAAGCTGGTGCGCGCGGGGCACACCGGCGCACGGGTCGGGCGTGGGTTTTTCACCTACGACGAAAACCGTACCCGCCTCGACCGTCTCCCTGACGATACCCCCAGGCTGGGTTAGCCGCGCCGACGAGGGGCGCGAGAAAAGGATGTTGATACCATGAAAGTGCTGGTGTTGAACTGCGGCTCTTCTTCCGTCAAGTTCCAGGTGATCGAAACCTCGCTAGAAATGATCGAAGCCGACACCGATCACGCTCTGGCTCGGGGCGGTGTGGAGAAGATCGGCCTGTCCGATTCCCGGCTCACCCTCGAGGTAGAGGGGCGCAAACCGTACCAGGAGATCTCCGAGATTCTCGAACACCGAGCCGCGGTGGAGCGCATCCTCAAAGTGCTCGTCCACCCCGAGCACGGCGTGCTCTCCCAGGTCAGCGAGATCGAGGCGGTCGGTCATCGCATGGTGCACGGCGGCGAGAAGTTTGCGTCGTCCGAGCTGATCACGCCCGAAGTTGAAGCCGGCATCGAGGAATGCGTGGTCTTGGCCCCTCTCCACAACCCACACAATCTCCGTGGTTTACGTGCTGCTCGCGCACTTCTCCCCAACGTTCCACACGTCGCCGTGTTCGACACCGCCTACCACCAGTCCATGCCGGCCAAGGCGTACGTCTACGCCCTCCCCTACGATTTGTACTTGCGCCACGGCATCCGCCGCTACGGGTTCCACGGCACCTCCCACCGCTACGTGGCCATCCGCACGGCGCGGCGGCTGGGCCGTAGGCTCGATGAGATGAAGATCGTCACCTGCCATTTGGGCAACGGCTGCTCCATGGCGGCGGTGGATCGCGGACGCTCGGTGGATACCACCATGGGCTTTACTCCCCTGGAAGGGCTGGTCATGGGCACCCGCTGTGGCGATCTGGACCCCGCCATCCTCCCGTGGACCATGGCCATGGAAGAGCTGACCTTGGCGCAGCTTAACGCCATGCTCAATAAGCACTCGGGGTTGTACGGCATCTCCGGGGTTTCCTCGGACATGCGGGAGATCGAGACCGCCTGCCAGCAGGGCAACCGCCGAGCGCAACTGGCCTTCGACGTTTTCTGCTATCGCATCACCAAGTACATCGGCGCTTACGCCGCGGCCATGGGCGGCATCGATGCCATCACCTTTACCGGGGGAATCGGGGAAAACTCGGCGAAGGTCCGCACCTCAGTTACCGCTCCTTTGGCGTTCTTGGGGGTTCATTTGGATGAGGAACGCAACAGCAACGCCCCCAAGGGCAAGGAGGTCATCGTCTCCACCGACGAATCCCGCGTCGTGGTGGCGGTCATCCCCACCAACGAGGAGCGGGTGATTGCCCGTGACACGGTGCGCGTCCTGGGCGGGGTGATGCCGTCGTTCGCGGCGCCGGAAACCGCGGCCCCCCGGTAAACCCCGAAACCCCGGTTGGGCGGGGCAGCGCCGGCCCGCACCCACCGCGTCGGTGGCCGGCACCAGCGACCACCACCGTGGCCGCGACGGTGTCCAGGTGACCTGGGGCAACGCTACCGCAGCAACCGCGCGCCTGTCTCGCTCGCCAAAAACGCCCGCGCGGCGCGCCGGCCCGCCTCGACGGCGTGGTCCACGGCACCGAAGTCCGCCCAGTGCAAGTCGTTCACGGCCGGAGCGATGACCGCGTCGGCCTCGGCCAGCAGGCGTTGGCGCAGCGCCTGCCACCCCATGGCGGCGGCGCGAAACATGGCCCGTGGGAAGCGGTCGTGGTCGGGGTCGGCGGCGGGCAGCCCCTCAGACACCTCCACGGCGATTACCGGCGAGCCCAACTCCCGCGCCGCCGCCACCGGAATTTCGGCCACCGCACCCCCGTCTTGCAAGCGCAGCTCATCCCAGTGCACCGGTGCCACCAGCCCGGGCATCGCCGAGGAGGCCGCCACCGCCAGCCGCACGGACCCGTGCCGCAGTCGGACTTCGCGCCCACTGGCGTTGTCGGTGGCCACCGCAACGAACGGCAAGGGCAGTTCTTCGATCCGTGTCTCCGCCAGGAGAAACCCGATGCGATGCATCATCTCTTCAAGGCTCAGTGCGTTTCTGCGCAGCAGCAGGCGCACCAGGGCGCTGAGAGCGCGCAGGCGAGCGACCCTGGCGCGCCAGGAGCCACCGGGGCGGGCCGCCGCCAGATCGGGGAGGGAGGTGGCCAGCCCGGCGCGCACGAACTCGTGGACGCGGGCGATGGCACCCTCACTCCCGCGGGTCAACCACAGAGCCGCCATCAACGCCCCCGAGGAGGTTCCCGCTACCCCCCCAAGGGGCACTCCGGCGGCCTCGAACTCGGCCAGCACCCCGAGATGGGCCAGGCCGCGCACCCCGCCGCCGCCCAGCGCCAGCACCGGCGCGGAGATGGCCGCGGCGGCGGTCATCGCGGCCCGACGACGCGGTGGCGAAGGCGATCGGCGTTGAGCACGATGGCCTCCAAAACCCCCTCCGCCACCCGCTGCGCCTTGTCCGAAACGTGGGCGAGGTCGTTGGTGACCCCGCGAGGATCGATATCGCCGATCTTGTCGCCGGCCTCGACGGGCACGCCGTCGCGCAGCAGGCCGCGAATCACCCCGGAGATGCGCGCCACCACCGGTGCTTCTGAATCCACCGGAACGCCCTTGTACAAATCGTCGCGGGCAAACACGAACACCACCAGGCCAATCTTCTCGCCCTGTTCCACCCGATGGCCGATGTCGTAGCCGGTGCGAAAGATGCCGGTCCGCGGCGCCTTGATCACCCGCTCCTGGGCAAACCCCAGGATCTCGGCCGGCGGCGCCGGCTCCAGCGGCTGCCCGCCCCGCAGCACGCGGCCCAACCGCGGACCGCGCACCGTCTCCACCAGGGCGTGGCAGTCCTTGCCGGCGTGGTAGCCGGGACCCAGGGCGATGACCAGCGGCGCCATGTCCTTGGTGAGGCCCCAATTGGCGCGCAGCATGGCGGCCTCAACGTAAACGTCGGGGGGCCACTGGGCCAGCACCTGCTCCAGCGGCTGCGTGGTCAGGGCGATGTCGCCCATCTCGTGGTGAAAGTCGACCTCGGAGAGCGACATGACGTAGCGAGCCGTGACCGCGTCCACGGTCTTGGCGTGCTCGAAGACGGCCTCCGAAAAGCACACCCGCCGCCGCACCGCCTTGGGAAACGGGCGCTCCACCAGGAGGATCCGGCCGAACCCCTGGCAGGCGAGGTGGACCGCCACCGCGCTGCCCAACTCCCCAGCCCCGCGGATCAGAATGCGGGCCTCTCGCAGGCCGTCGATCACCGTACCGCCACCGCCTCGATTTCCACCGCGGCGCCGCGCGGTAGCGCCGACACTTCGACCGCCGCGCGGGCGGGTCGGTGGTGGCCAAAGTAGCGTTCGTACACCGCGTTCATCGCGGCGAAGCGACTGAGATCGGTGAGAAACACGGTGACCTTGGCGACCCGTGTGCGATCACACCCGGCGGCAACGAGGACCGCATCCAGATTGCTCAGCACCTGCTCCACCTGCGCTTCAAACCCACCTTCCACCAGCTGGCCGGTGTCGGGGTGAAGGGGAATCTGTCCAGAAACAAACACGAGGTTTCCGGCCACCATAGCCTGGCTGTAGGGGCCCACGGCGGCGGGGGCCCGATCGCTGGCAACCGAAGTGAGAGCCTCGCTCATCACCCCTCCCTCTCCGGGACGTACTCCCAAATCTCCGGAAGGTTACGGAAGCGCTCCCCAAAGTCAAGGCCGAACCCCACCACGAAGCGGTCGGGGATCTCCAGGCCGATGAAGTCGACCCGGACATCCACCTGGCGCCGCGAGGGCTTGGAGAGGAGCCCCACCACCTTCACGGAGCGCGGGTGGCGCGCCCACACCAAGGCGATCACGTCGGCGAGGGTAAGCCCGGTGTCGATGATGTCCTCGACGATATAGACGTCCTTGCCGGAGATATCGATGGTTAGGTCTTTGACCAGGGCGACGGTGCCCGAGGAGGTGGTACTGGCGCCGTAGGAGGAAACCTGGATGAAGTCCACGACGATCGGCGCCGAGAGTTGCAACGTCAAGTGAGTGAAGAAGTACGACGCACCCTTGAGAACGCAGAGAAACACCGGGTCCTTGCCCGTGAGGTCCTTATCCACGCGCCGAGCCAGATCAGCGACCACCCGCTGCAGCGTCTCCCTGTCGACTACCTTGTCTTTGAGCATTTCCCACCGTTTGACCTTTCTGCTGTCCGCTGCTATAAAACTTTCTGAGGCGTCCTCCAGCATGGCCGCGATCGCACTGCACGAGTTGAACCAGCTCCACGTGAGGGTCTCGGACCGCGCCCGCTCGCAGTGGACCTTCTACCAGTTTCTGCAGGCGGTGTTCAAGCACCTGGCAGGCACCGAGTGCCCGGCCGTGCTGGACTTCCAGGCGCTTTTCGCTCGCCTTCGGGAGGTTGCCGAACAGCTCGGCCATGCCGATGCCAGCCGCGCCACTCGCGCCCTGGGAGAGATCGAGAAGATCCTCAACCGCCAGGCCGAAGAGCTCTTCGCCGCCGACCGGGAGGTGTCGCCATCGTTGTTGCGGCGCTTCTTCGACCGCCTGCGCCGCCAGGACGAGAAGGTTCTGCAGGCGGTCATCAAGTTCTACCTGCAGGCGCCCCAGATCAACGAGGACATCCTGGACAAGCTGGACGTCCTGCTCACTCGGCTGGCGGAAATCCCCCGCGAGGACGGTGGCAGCCACGTGCGCGAGCGACACGAAATCGAGCGCCTCGTGCAGCCGCTGCTCGCGACCCGGCCGATCCCAAGCCCCCCCGAGGCGGAGCTACACGAGCTTGCCCACACCCTCGCCGAGGTGCGCTCGGAGGTGTCGTCCGCGAGCGAGTTGTCGGCGCTGCTCGCCAGTGATGCCCTCGACCGCTTCCGCACCCTCAAGCGCCGGCTCGGGGACTCGCTTTTGGACCCGCGCATCCTGCCGGCGATCGTTGAAACCACGGTGACCATCAAGAACCGGTTTAAAGAACTGTGGCAGGACGAGGAGCCGCAACTTTTGGACGATACCAACCGGGTCATGGAGCTGCGCCGGCATTTCCTCGCTCACCCGGAGATCCTCACCGCCGAGCTGCGCGACGCGCTGGAAGGGTTCTCCTCTCTGCACAAGCGCTTCAACCAGGCGCGCAAGGACGACAACCTCAGGAGAGAGGACATCCTCGAATTGCGCCGCACGCTGACCACCATCTTGGAGCACCACGACTCGGCGCAGCGCCGCGCCGCCCAAGCCGCCCGCCGACACACCGAAGACACCAAGGTTATTGTCCCAGGTCCTCCCGCCGCTGCGCCCGCCGGACCTCCGCCGCCCATCGCCGAGGGGGGGTCCGCCCCGCACGTCCCCGCCGATCCTCTGCTGGGCGAGTACTTCAGCAAGATCATTTACGCCCTGGAGCTAGCCGGCGCCGATCGCCCGGCCGCGGAGTTGGTGCACGCCCGCGAGCTGGCCACCCTCCACCTGGAGCCGTGGGAGATCGAGTCGTGCCTCCACGTTTCGCGCCGCCGTGACATCGCCAACTCCCTGGACGACCAGCGTTACCAGCTCTTCTTCCAGGCAGCGGCGCTGCGCATCCGCTTGGACGAAGAGGCGCGGGAGGTCATCCGCCTGGATCGCCGCGGTTCGGAGAAGCTCCACGATATCCTGGACCGCGCCACCCAGTCGCTGCAACGGGCGGCTGAGCTCGACCGCCGTTTTCAGTGGTTCATCGAAGATGCCCTCTACCGCGGTGATACCGAACACCTGGAGAAACTGTACCGCTCACGATTCCGGCTGCTGCGCGCCTACTCCGGCCTCTGGCTGATCCACAACGAGCGGGGCGGAATCTCGCCCTTCTAGCCCATGCCGCCGCTCCACCTGCGCCTGGGCACAGAGGTTTACCCCCTGGATCGCGAGCGTGTCATGGTCGGTCGCAGCCGTTTCTGCGATATCCGCCTGCAAGAGGACACCGTCTCGCGCCTGCACGCCGCTTTCACCCGCGCCGAGCAGGGCGTGATGCTGGAAGACCTGGGGTCTTCCAACGGCACCTTCGTCAACGGCCAGCCGGTGGTGGGAACAACACGCCTGGCCGTGGGCGACGTGGTCCGCTTCGGCGCCGTGCGCGGCACCATCGAAGACAGCGAGTCTACGGTCGAACCCCGAGACCTCATCTCGGTCTCCGACCTGGCCCAAAGACCCACCGCCGCCCTGCCCAGCGGCGAGCCGGCGAGTTTCATCCTGCGCTGCGCCATCGCCATCACCGAGGTGCTGCTGTTCTCACTGGGCAGCGTGGTGCCGTTCGTTCCGATCATTGCCGTCGTGGTGATGGAACGCTTCCTGCTCCCCGCCGACCGGCTCCCCTCCACCCTGCAGGCCAAGGTCATCATCACCGCGGCGTGCGCCGCCCTCTGGCTGGTGTACACCTGGTACTACTTCATCCACGGGTGGGCCAGGCGGGGCGGCTCCCCGGCCATGCGCGCCTGGGGCGTGCGCCTCTTCGACTGGCGCTGGCGCATCCCCATCGGCTACAGCCGCGCGTGGCTGCGTGCCGTCGGCGTGGTGGTCTCGCTCCTCACCTTCGGGGTTGGCTTTCTGCTGCCGCTCATTCGCCGCGACCGCCGGGCACTGCACGACCTGCTCGCCGGCACCGTCGTCGCTCGCATCCGGCCGCCGGCCGCCAGGCCCGCAGGGGAAAAGCTCGGGCGCACGAAGTAAACCAGCGGTTCCGGCCGAAACCACCTTGCCTCGCCGGTGGGCGGCAGGCCAAGCGCCGGTGCGCGGCTGGACGGAATCTGCGCCCGGCCACCGGGGGAGACTACAATCCCCAGCCATGAGCGAGTTGTGGCACGCCTTCGCCAGCACGGGAGCGGTGGCCAAGGGAGTACTCCTGGTCCTCGGTCTCTTCTCGTTGATTTCCTGGACGGTTATGATCCTCAAGGTGGGACAGTTGCGGCGCGTGAACCGGTTCAACCGCGCGTTTCTGGCCGAGTTCCGCCGCGCCAAGCTGCTCGCCGACGTGCAGGCGGCCTCTTCGCGCCTGCCGGGCTCCCCCCTGGCCGGCATGTTCCGCGCCGGTTTTTTGGAACTGGAGGCGCAGGTGCGGGTCATGAAGGCGAGCCAGGCGCCGGCCGGGAGTGGAGCCATCAAGAGCCTGGTGGCGGTGGAGCGCGCCCTGCAGCGCGCCATCGGTGTGGAGTCCGGGCGCCTGCAGCGTTTTCTTCCCTTTCTCGCCACCACCGCCTCGGCTACCCCGTTCATTGGCCTGTTCGGCACCGTGTGGGGGATCATGAACACCTTTCAGGCCATCGCCACCCAGGGTTCCACCTCCATCGTCACGGTGGCGCCGGGCATCGCCGAGGCGCTCATCAACACCGCGGCCGGCCTGGCCGCCGCCATCCCGGCGGTGATCGCCTACAACGCGTTTTTAGGTGCCTTGCGTCACCAGCGCACGGTGATGGAGGATTTCCTGCTGGAGTTTCTCAACCTCACCGAACGGACCTTCACCTAGAAAGGACGGGCGATGGCGTTTCGAACCAGTAGCGAGCCTGACAACATCGCCGAGATCAACATTGCGCCGCTGGTTGACGTCATGCTGGTGCTGCTCATCATCTTCATCATCACCGCGCCGATGCTGGTGCAGGGGCTCAACGTGGAGCTGCCGCGCGAGGCGGCCAGCCCAATTCGCCAGCGGGAGAAGGAGCCCATCGTTCTCACCCTCACCCGCGATCGCCTGGTGATCGTTGACGATCAGCCCGTCCACCCCACCCTACTGCCCGAACGGCTGGGTCGCCTGCTCGCGGGCGGCCCCCGGCCCGTCTACCTGAAGGCTGACAAGGAGCTGCCGTACGGGTTCGTGGTGCAAGTGCTGGCCGCTTTAAACCGCGTCGGGGTGGAGGAGATCGGCATGGTCACCGTGCCTCCGGAGAGCGGCAAGTGATCGATCCGGTGACCCGCGAGCTGGAGGCACGGGCCGCCCAGGGGTGGCCGTGGCGGCTGGCCTTTGCACTTTCCCTGGTCCTGCACGCCGCCGCCGGCGTGGGGCTGCTGCTCGCCGGCGCCGCGCCCCGGCGCACCACCACCCTCCCCAGCGTGCAGGTCCGCCTCGCCGCCCTGCCGTTGCCGGCGCCGGGGGCGGCAGCCGCCTCACCGGCGGCGCAGCCCCGCGCCGCCGCCGCACCGGCGGCCCCGCCGCGGCCCGCGCCGGCACCGGCGCGCCCGGCGTCCCAGCCGCCGCCGGGGCGCACCGCGCCCAGCCCCGAGAGGCATCCCACTCTGGCGCCACCCGCCGCACCCGAAACGGCGCCTGCCGGTGCAGGGGGTGACCCGGTCAGCGACTCCCAGCCGGCACCCGCCAGCTCCCCTTCGGGGGGGCTTACCCTCGGCGGGGGTTCCCGCGGCGGCGGCACCGACGAGGTGTTCCCCTACGACTACTACCTTCAGCGCGTGCTGGCCCTCATCGAGAGCAACTGGTTCCGCCCCCCGGCGCCGGAGGCGACGCGCTGCCGCGTGCGGGCGCGGGTGGATCGCACCGGTCGCCTGCTGGAAGCCGGCATCTCCCAGGAGAGCGGCGTGCCGGCGTTCGACCGCGCCGCGCTGCGCGCGGTGTTCGCCGCCGCTCCCTTTCCGCCGCTGCCCCAAGGGTTTGGCGGCTCCACTTTGACCATTCATTTGGAGTTTGGCCAGTGAAAACTCGAGCCCTCGTCGCGGCCGCCACGGCCCTTGCCATCTCTGCCGCCCCGTCATGGGGCCAGGAGGAAGTGTACCTCCAGGTCACCAACCCGGGCCTCACCAGCGTGGTCATCGCCCTCCCCTCCCCCCTCACCCGCCCGGGCGGTGAATCCGCTGCGGCCAGAACCTTCACCGACACCTTGCGGGCGGATCTGGAGCAGACGGCGGTGATCCGCCTTCTGGAGCCCGAGCGCGAGCGCCTGGTGGAGGTGGACCCTGCGCAGCCTGCCCTCACCCGGCAGCGCTGGCGCTCGGTGGGGGCCCAGTTCCTGTTGGACTCCACGGTGGCCACCGCAGGAGCGCAGCTCGTAGCCGACGTTCGCCTGTGGGATTTGGCCTCCGGCGAGATCGCCTACTCGCGGCGGCTGCAGGCGCCCACCAACCTCGCAGCCACCATGGCGCACACCTTGGCCAACGAGTTGGTGCGCCTGTTTACCGGCCGGCCGGGGCCGTTCTTGTCCCGCCTTGCCTTCATCTCCGATCGCAGCGGCGCCAAGGAGTTGTGGGTCATGCGCTGGGACGGCAGCGAGGCGCAGCAGCTCACCTCCTACCGCTCCATCGCCATGGGCCCCGCCTGGTCACCGGACGGCCAGTGGCTGGCCTTCACTTCGTTTTTGCGCGGCGCGCCGCAGCTCTTTCTGTTGCGCCCCACCGAAGGGTACCTCAAGCCCCTCTCCACCCTGCCCGGGGTCAACTCATCGCCGTCGTTTTCCCCCGACGGGCGGCGGGTGGCCTTTGCCGCCGGAGGAGACGGAAATACCGATATTTACGTAGCAGAGGTGGAATCCGGGGCCCTCGTCCGCCTCACCTCGTCCCGGGCCATCGAGACGCAACCGGCGTGGTCGCCCAACGGCCGGCAGATCGCCTTCACCTCCACGGCCTCCGGTCGCCCGCAAATTCACCTCATGGACGCGGAGGGTACCAACGCGCGCCAGCTCACCTTCGCCGACACCTTCGCCGATGAAGCGGCGTGGGCCCCCGATGGCGTCCGTCTGGCCTACACCACCATGGTCGACGGCCGCTTTCAGATCGCCGTGCTGGATATGCGCACCGGCACCCGCACGGTGATCTCCGGACCGGGCTCCAACGAGTCCCCGTGCTGGTCCCCGGACGGGACGATGCTGGCGTTCGTGTCCAACCGCACCGGCAGCAAGCAGATCTTCATCACCGATGCGGCCGGTCAGCCGCGCCAGCTGACCCGGGAGGGTAACAACACCGCCCCCTCCTGGGTGGCACAACTGCAGTAGCTTGTGAAGAAGCATCCACGTGGTGTAGAATGCGCAGCTCAAAGGGAGGGCCGATGGTCCACGCCTGGCAGACTACAACTCTTGTTTGCGCCGCGGTCTTCGTGGCGATGACCGCCGCCTGTTCCAAACCCAAACCAGTGGTGGCGCCCGAGGTCGGCCGCACCCCGCAACCCGCCGCCGCCCCGGTGGGCGCTGAACGCCCCACCGAGGTGGCCGCCGAACCCGACCTCACCGCCGCGCCGCTGCCTGCCGGTGGTGTGGCCACCGGCGAGTTACCGCGGGATTTGGCCGAGCTCAACCGCCTCGGCTACCTCAAGGACGTGTTCTTCGACACCGACAAGTCGGACCTCACCGCCGAGGCGCGGGACATTTTGGCCGCCAACGCGGCCTGGTTGCGCCAGCACCCCACCGTCCGCATCCTCGTGGAGGGGCACTGCGACGAGCGCCACACCGCCGAGTACAACCTGGCGCTGGGCTGGCGCCGTGCCAACGCGGTGAAGAATTACCTGGTGTCGCTGGGGGTGGACGGCGGGCGCATCGACACCATCTCCTACGGCGAGGAGCGCCCCTTCGCCCTCGGCCACGACGAGAGCGCGTGGCGGCTCAACCGCCGCGCCCACTTTGTGATTGTCGGCAGATAGAGGGGATCTCACTGATGCCTCGACTCCTCGTCCCCGTCCTTGCCTTGGGCCTTGCCGGGTGCGTATCCACGGACGACATTTCTCTGTTACATCGAGAAATCACCGACGTCGGCCGGCGCGTTGACGAGCTGGGTCGCCAGTCCTCGGGCAAGGAGGACCTGGACGTGATGAGCCGGCGCCTGGCCGAGCAGAACGCCCAGGTGCTGCGCTCCAACGCCGATATCCAGCAGGAGATCGCGCGGCTTCGCGACGCTCTCGAAACCCTGCAGGCCAGCCTGGGCGCCACCAACCAGCGGCTGGAGTCGCTCACCCTGGAGCTGGCAGCGGCTCGGGAGCGTGGCGCCAACCCCCCGGTGGCGCTGCAGCCCGCGGGCGCGCCAGGAACGGGAGCGACGGGGGTGCTGTCCGAACCGGCGGCGCTGTATCGCTCCGCCTACGAGGACTACCTGCGCGGCAATTTTGATCTCGCCATCCAGGGTTTTACCGAGTACAACGCCCGCTACCCCAACACTGAACTGGCCGACGACGCCCTTTACTGGATCGGCGAGTGTCACTTTGCCAAGCGCGACTTTAAGGCAGCGGTGGACAGCTTCACAGCTCTGCTCAAGGTCCACAAGACCTCCGAAAAGGCGGCGGCAGCGCTGCTTAAAAAAGGGCTGGCGTTTCTCGAGATGGGCGACCGCGCCCAGGCGGTGATCAACCTGCAGTACGTGCTGTACGAACACCCTGGCAGCAAAGAGGCCACCCTAGCGCGGGAGCGACTGGCGGCTTTAGGGGTCAACGTCCGCTAAGTGCGCCAGTCGGCCCGCCGTGTCCTCATCAGGTGGGGGCATCGGTTGAAATTCGTGCGTTTTGGTAAGGAGTTGAAATGGCAAAGAGGACCAAGTCAGGTCTCAAGCGCCGCCGGCAGAACGAGGTCCGCCGGCTGCGCAACCGTTCCGTGCGTACCCGCGTCCGCAACAGCGTCAAGCAGCTGCGCACCGCCATCCAGGCTGGCGACACGGCCCGCGTCAAAGAGCTGTTGCCCCACGTCGTCTCGGTCATTGACGTGAGCGCCCGCAAGGGTGTACTGCACGCCAACACCGCCAGCCGCACCAAGTCCCGGCTGGCCAGCCAGGCTTCCAGTCTGCTGCGCAGCGCCGAGCGGTGATGCTACCCCGCGACCCGTACCCAGCCGACGGGTTGGCGGTAGGCGAGCGCATCAAGCGAGGCAAGGTCCGCGACATCTACGGCGCCGGTGCGGGGCGCCTGCTGGTCGTGGCCACCGACCGCATCAGCGCCTTCGACGTGGTTTTGTCGCCGGGCATCCCTGGCAAGGGTCTCATCCTTAACCAGTTGTCCAATTTCTGGTTCGCCCGGTTGGGTCACCTGGTGGCGCACCACGTGCTCGCCACGGATTTGGCGTCGTTCCCCCCACCCTACTCGCAGCAGCCGCTGCTGGCCGGTCGCGCCACGTTGGTCAAGGCGGTGCGCATCCTGCCGGTGGAGTGCGTTGTGCGCGGCTACCTGGTGGGTTCGGGGTGGAAGGAGTACCAGCAGCGGGGCTCGGTGTGCGCCGTCCCTCTGCCGCCGGGACTCACCGTCGCCGAGCGCCTGCCTTGCCCCATCTTCACCCCTTCCACCAAAGCCGAGGCGGGCCACGACGAGAATATCTCCTTTGATGAGGTGGTGGCGTTGGTGGGCGGCGGCATCGCCGAGCGGCTGCGTCAGGTGTCCGTGGCGCTTTACGAGGAGGCCGCGGAGTACGCCCTGGGGCGCGGGATCATCATCGCCGACACCAAGTTCGAGTTCGGCCTTGATGAAAACGGGGACCTGGTGTGGGCCGACGAGGCGCTGACGCCCGACTCCTCCCGCTTCTGGCCCGCCGACTCCTACCGGCCCGGTGCCAATCCCCCGTCGTTCGACAAGCAGTACGTGCGCGACTGGCTCGAGGCCTCCGGCTGGAACAAGGAACCGCCCGCCCCGCGGCTCCCCGACGAGGTCGTGACTGACACCCAGAAGCGCTACCTGGAAGCGTTCCGGCGTCTTACCGGGCGCGACCTGGCGCTGTGACCATCGTCACCGCCAGTCCGTGCCGCGCTGAGGGCGCCGCGATGCTATACTTCGCGGACTTTGGGCGACCGGAGGGCGCCAGCGCATGTCAGCCAAGCTCTTCTCCAGCGATAAGATCCGCAATGTAGCCGTGGTCGGGCACTCCTCGACCGGGAAGACCAGTCTGATCTCCGCCATGCTGTTCGACACCCGCGCCGTGTCCAAGCTCGGCAAAGTGGACAAGGGCACGGCGGTCACCGACTTCGACGACGAGTCTGTGGAGCGCAAGATCACCATCGCCACCGCCGTCGCCCACGGCGTGCACAAGGACCACAAGATCAACCTCATCGACACACCGGGGTACTCGATCTACACCACCGAAGCGATGCAAGGGATGCGCGCCGCGGAAGCGGCGCTGCTGACGGTTTCGGCCATCGCCGGGCCCGAGGTGCAGACCGAAAAGCTGTGGAAGGTCGCGGCCACCATGGAGAAGCCGGTTCTGCTGGCCGTGAACCTGATGGACCGGGAGCGCTCCTCCGGTTCCCGCACCGTTCAGCAGCTGGAAAAGAAGTTCGGACGAGCGGTCATCCCCCTACAACTCCCCATCGGCCAGGAGCTGGGGTTTTCCGGGATCGTCGACCTAGTAACCGAGAAGGCGTACACCTTCGCGAGTGACGAGAGCGGCGCCTGCACCGAGGTCCCCATCCCGGCCGAACTCGCCGGGGACGTGGAAACCGCCCGGGGCGCGCTCATCGAGATGGTTGCCGAGCAGGACGAGGCGCTGCTGGAGAAGTTCTTCGCCGAAGGTTCACTTTCCGTTGATGAACTGCGCCGCGGTCTGATCGCCGCCGTCAAGACGCGGCGTCTTTTTCCGGTGTTCTTCTGCTCGGCCGGCCGCAACCAGGCCGTCCAGCCGCTGCTGGACGCCATCGTTGACCTCGTCCCGTCGCCGCTGGAGTCGCCGTTCGCCGCCGTGGGTGCCGACGGTCAGACCCTTTCCGTCACCCCCAACGAGCGCGACTCGCGGCCCATGGCCTACGTCTTCAAGACCTTCTCCGACCCCTACGCGGGCCGCATCTCCCTCCTGCGCGTGTTCACTGGCACACTGCTGCCCGACGCTACCTACTACAACCCGCAGCGCGACTGCCTAGAACGTTTTAGCGGCCTGCAGTTGATGCAAGGCAAGGACCTGTCACCGATCGAGCGACTGGTGACGGGCGACATTGGTGCGGTGACCAAGCTCAAGGAAACCCGGACCGGCGACACCCTCACCGCCAAAGACCACCTCCTCACCGTGGTGGGCGTCCCCATTCCAGAAGCGGCGATTTCCTTCGCGGTCACCCCCAAGAGCAAGGGCGACGAGGACAAGATTGCCGCCGCGCTGGCCAAGATCCAGGACGAAGATCCCACTCTGAAAGTGGGGCGCGACCCCCAGACCAAGGAGCAGGTGGTGGGCGGCGCCGGCCAGCTGCACGTGGAAATTGCCGTCGCCAGGTTGAAGCGGCGTTTCAAGGTGGACGTGGTCCTGCAGCCACCCAAGGTGCCGTACAAGGAAACCATCACCAAAACTGTAGAGCTCACCTCGCGACACAAGAAGCAAACCGGAGGCCACGGTCAGTTCGCCGAGGCCAAGGTGCGCATCGAGCCGCTGCCCCGCGGCGCCGGCTACGAGTTCGTCGACAAGATCTTTGGTGGGGCTATCTCGCAGGGATTCCGCCCGTCGGTGGACAAGGGCATCCAGAGCGCCTCGTCGGTCGGGCCGCTCTCCGGACACCCGGTGGTGGACTTTCGCGTCACGCTGCTGGACGGCAAGGAGCACCCCGTGGATTCCTCCGACATGGCGTTTCAGATCTGCGGCCGCAAGGCGTTCCGCGAAGCCGTCAAGCAGGCAGCGCCCACCATCCTGGAGCCGATCATGCAGGTGGAGATCACAGCCCCGGACGAGTTTCTCGGGGACATCATGGGCGATCTCAACTCCCGCCGGGGTCGGGTCCAGGGGATGGAGCCGGGCGACGGACAAACCGCCGTCAAGGCGCAGGTGCCGCTGGCCGAGATGCTCACCTACTCCCAGACGCTGCGTGCCATCACCAGCGGTCGGGGCGATTTTGTCATGGAGTTCTCCCATTACGACGAGGTGCCGCGTCAACTGCAAGAGAAGATCATCCAGGCCGCCGGCGGCGCGCGCGCCGAGGAGGACGAGGACGAGTAGCCGGATACGCTGGCTCCCGGCGCGACCCAACCAGAATCTTGACAATCGGGAGAACGCTCCCTAATTTACTTCATGTGATCGCTTTCACTAGAAGGCGATCGGTGGGATGGCGCGCACCCGCCCCTCGCGCCACTCACCAACCCCTCCTTCCCTTTTTTTGTCGGCGCCGGGGCCGGCGAAAGCCCCGGCGCCCAATTTCTCTTGGTCCCGGTTTTCCCGGCGCCCCAGTTTCTCCTGTCGGGGTCCGGGAACCCGCCCCGCGATGCCGTGATGCGCCCCAGGGCCCAGGCCCCTGCGCACCGTTTCACCCCAAAACTCCGCCGCCGACCCTGAACGCGGCTGGGGCGGGCCACCCTGATCCCTCTGCAGCCTTCCCTATCTCCCGTCTCCTGCCACCGGTATCGCCACTTAGCGGTTGATCAGGCGGCGGGCCAAGGGCTTGATGGGGATCACCCGGTCGATCCGGTGCCCCAGCTGGATCAGCTGGTCGTAAAAAGGCGGCCGGCCCTCGGCGTGCTTGTAGCACTCCCCGCAGCGTGGCAGCGTCTCCCAGTCTTGCGCCTTGAAGGCGCGCATGTACCGCTGCACCACCTCCGACTCGATAATTTCGCGCACCGTCTGGGTCTTCATGTCGCCGATGATCTGCTGTCCGTGAGCGTCGTAGCAGCAATGCGTGACGCTGCCGTCGGCCAGCACGATGAACCACTTGAAAGGGTATCCCTGAAAACACCCGTAAAAGCTCTGGTGAAACGGGGTTTCGTCGGAGGTATCCAGAGGTTCGCAGGTCTTCTCGATCACCCGGGCGTTGGGGTAGCGGTGCAACTGGAAAAACTCCTCGAAGTCCCGCACCCGCTCCTGGGAGGTCTCGGTGGTGATCAGCCGCTGGATCTCCACGGTGTGCGGTTTGCCCTTGGCCACCTCGAGGTACATACGAATGTTGGCCACCACCTGCTCGAACACCCCACCCCGGCGTATGGTCGGGTAAAGGCGCGGGTTCAACGTGTCGATGCACAAGCGGATGCGGCGCATGGGGGTGTCCGCCAGCTCCCGCGCCAGCTCCTCGGTCAGGCGCATGGCGTTGGTGGACACCGAGCAGCCGGGGAACAAGCGTACCGCCTCTGGCAGCCGCTCATAGAGCAGCGGGTCGCCCATCTCGTGCATCCAGTTGACGACGATGCCGTTTTCCTTGAAGTCGGCGGCCACCTTCTCCACCAGCCAGAACGGCATGTCGGCGTCCGGCCGTCCCAGGTTGTTCATCGGACACATGCCGCAACGCATGTTGCAGCGGTTGGTCAACTCCACGGCCACCTTGGCCGAACGCAGATCTAGGATTTTTTGCGCCATGCTCGCTCCGTCCGCCCACCCGTGTGCAGGTGATCATAACAACGAACAGCATCAGTCTCTCTCTTATTCGAACCATTCCCCGCTGGGGGCAGCTGCACCTTTTGTTGGGCGCGTACAATGGTCTGGCCGAGGGGAGGCGGACCAGAGTGAAGACGATCATCGAGCCGTTCCGCATCAAGGCCGTGGAACCCATCCGCATGACCAGCCCCGAACAGCGGCGCCGGCTGATCCAGGAGGCCGGGTACAACCCCTTTCGCCTCAAAGCCGAGCACGTCCTCATCGACCTTCTCACCGACTCCGGCACGGGGGCCATGAGCACCCACCAGTGGGCAGGGATCATGGAAGGGGATGAGTCCTACGCCGGCGCCCGCTCGTTTTTCCGCTTTGAGGCCGCCGTGCGGGGGATCTTCGGTCACCGGCACGTCATCCCCACCCACCAGGGCCGCGCCTCCGAGCGCCTGCTGTGCCACGCCGTCGTCAAACCTGGCGACGTGGTCCCGGGCAATACCCACTTCGACACCACCCGCGCCAACCTGGAGGCCTCCGGCGCCGAGCCCCGCGACCTGGTCATCCCCGAAGGGCGGGATATCGACTCCCTCCACCCGTTCAAGGGGAACATCGACCTGGACGCCCTGGAGCACTGCATCCGGTCGGTGGGCGCCGAGCGGGTGCCGTTCGTGCTCATCACCGTGACCAACAACTCGGGGGGCGGCCAACCGGTGAGCATGGAAAACCTGCGCGGGGCGCGGGCGATTTGCGACCGCTGGGGCGTGCCGCTGCTGCTGGACGCCGCGCGCTTCGCCGAGAACGCGTACTTCATCAAGCTGCGCGAGCCGGGGTGGGGACACGCCACCCCCCGGGAGATCGCCCGCGCCATGTTCGCCCTCACCGACGGCGCGGTGATGTCCATGAAGAAGGACGCCTTCGGCAACATTGGCGGGGTCATCTCGATCAATTCCGACGAGTGGGCGGAGAGGATCCGCACCGCCCTCATCCTCACCGAGGGGTTCCCCACCTACGGCGGCCTGGCCGGGCGCGACCTGGAGGCGCTGGCCATCGGCTTGGAGGAGATCTTGGATGAAGACTATCTGCGTTACCGCATCGCCTCCACGGCGTACGTGGGCCGCCATTTAGAGGCGGCGGGGGTGCCGGTGCTTAAACCCTTCGGCGGACACGCCGTGTACCTGGACGGCCGGCGCTTTTGCGAACACCTGCCCGACGAGCAGCTCCCAGGGTGGTCGATGTCGGTGGCGCTGTACGAACACACCGGTGTGCGGGCGTGCGAAATCGGCAACGTGATGTTCGGCCGCCCCGACGACACCGGCGCCTGGCGCTGGCCGCCCTTGGACCTGGTGCGTCTGGCCATCCCCCGCCGGGTGTACACCCAAAGCCACATGGACTACGTCATTGAGGGGATCGACGAGCTCTACCGCCTCAGGAAGAAAATTCAGGGGTTGCGGTTCGTCCACCGCCCCGCCACGTTGCCTCACTTCACCGCCACCTTCGCGCCGATCTCCGGCGCTCCGTAACTCCTCGACCGGGCTTCGCTGGCAGCGGGAGCGCGCCGGAGTCCGTACGCTGGGGCGAGCACCACCGCCCTGCGTGGGCGCCGAGACCCCGGCGATTGGATCCAAAATCGCGAATCCTTGTTCGACTCGCCGGATATCCCGAACCTTCCGGGGCTCGAAACGCTGGGCCGTCGCAGGCATGGAACTTGCTTGCCCTGGATCGGACCGGGAGAAAGCGCGAAAGGAGGGACCCAGACAACGCCGCAAACGAAAGTCTAAAGAGTTGAGGGAGTGTTACTTCTAATAGACTCAATCTGCCGAAACCGACAGGAGGAAAAAATGCGGACGTTCAAGTTTTTGGTTGTATTGGCGGTGCTGGTGGTGGCCTTGCCGGCCTTCGCGCAAGCCCCCACCGGCACCGTGAGCGGCCGGGTGGTGGACAACAACCGCCAGGGACTGCCGGGAGTCACGGTGGTAGCCAAGTCGGCCACCCTCCAGGGGGAGCGGACCGCCGTCACCACCGCCAACGGCGACTTCATCATGCCGTTCCTGCCCCCCGGGGATTACACCTTCACCTTTAGCCTTGCCGGTTTCCAGACGGTGGAGGAAAACCGCAAGGTCTCGGCCGGGCAAACCACCCGGTTTGACGTGGAGCTGCCCCTCGCCACTCTCGCGGAAGAGATCGTGGTAACCGGGCGCTACGAGACGATCTCTACCACCGCTCAGGCGTCTACCACCTTCGAGCAGGACTTCATCGAAAAACTCCCCATCGCACGGACCATTGCCGCGGCCACCCTGCTCTCGCCGGGCGTGTCCGACACCGGACCCAACCGCGGTATTACCATCTCCGGCGCCCAGTCCTACGAGAACCTCTGGACCCTCAACGGTGTGGTTCTCAACGAGAACATCCGCGGCCAGGCGCTGCCGCTGTTCATTGAGGACGCCATCCAGGAAACCACCGTCTCCACCGCCGGGATTTCCGCCGAGTACGGGCGTTTTTCGGGCGGCGTCATCACCGCCCTGACCAAGTCCGGCGGCAACCAGTTTTCGGGGTCGTTCCGTACCAGCCTCACCAACGACAAGTGGGCAGAAAAGACGCCGTTGACGGTGGCTTCGCCCGTGGACAAGGTCAACGAGATCTACGAGGCTACGCTGGGCGGTCGCATCCTGCGCGACCGGCTGTGGTTCTTCCTCGCCGGGCGCGAGACCCCCAAGGCCTCAACCCGCCAGCAGACCATCGTCACCAACATTCCGTTCACCTACGCCGAGCTGGAGAAGCGCTACGAAGGCAAGCTGACGTGGGCGATCAGCTCTGACCACCGGGTGGTGGCTTCTTACTTTAAGCGCGACCGCGAGCAGTTCAACTACTGGTTCGGCTCGGTGTACGACCTGCGTTCCATTTATGACCGCCAGCTGCCCGAGGACATGATCTCGGCCAACTACTCCGGCGCCTTCTCCCAGAACTTCTTCGTCGAGGCGCTCTACTCCCGCCGCCAGTTTACTTTCGAGAACTCCGGCGGGCGCTTCCGCGACCGTATCAACGGCACCGTGCTGCAGGACCTCACCACCGCGCGGCGTTTCTGGGCGCCGGTGTTCTGCGGCGTGTGCACGCCGGAAGAGCGCGACAACGTGAATATTTACGCCAAGGGGATCTATTTCCTCTCCACCCCCACCCTGGGTTCCCACGACATCACCTTCGGCGTGGATTCCTTCGAGGATATCCGCAAGGCCAACAACCACCAGTCGGGCAGCGATTTCTTCATTTACCTGAACGCTGTACCCATCGGCCAGAACGTTTACGCCCGGCTGGAGCCCAACGTGACGTACCTGGGTTGGTGGCCGATCTTCAAGCAGTCCGAGGGCACCAGCTTCAAGACCAACTCCCTGTTCGTCAACGACCGCTGGCGGCTCAACAACAACTTCTCCTTCAACATTGGCGTGCGCTACGACAAGAACGACGGCGTGGACTCCCAGGGGAGCAAGGTGGTCAAGGATTCCAAGGTTTCGCCGCGCCTTGGCGTGTCGTGGGACCCCACCGCCGACGGCACGTGGACGTTCAATCTGTCGTACGCCACCTACGTGATGGCCATCGCCAACAACCAGGCGGACGCCGGTTCGGCGGGCGGCCAGCCGGCCTCCTTCTTCTGGTACTACACCGGCCCCCTGGTCAATGGCCCCGCCACCTGCTCCGCCGCCAACCCCTCCGGCTGCATCCCCACCGAGCAGGTGCTGGCCGGCTTCTGGAGCTGGTTTGACTCCATCGGCGGCACCAGCAACAGCAACTGGCTGCAAACCCCCTCCATCCCGGGCCGCAACCGGGTGATTCGCGACACCCTGGCCTCCCCCGACGTGGACGAGATCGCCTTCTCGGTGACCCGGCGGCTGGGAGCCCGGGGGCTCGCCCGGTTTGACTACATCAACCGCGTTTTCGGCGACTTCTACATGCAGCGGGTGGACACCACCACTGGCAAGGTGACCGTGCCCGAAGCCAACAACAACGTTCTCGACCTCGGCTACGTGGAGAACGACAACGACCTGCTGGAGCGCAAGTACAACGGCTTCCAGCTGTCCGCCAACTACCGCTTCGACCGTCTCAATGTGGGCGGCAACTACACCTACTCCAAGACCCGGGGCAACTGGGACGGCGAGACCGCGGGCTCCGGACCGGTGCGCTCGGGCCTGCTCACCTACCCCGAGTACATCGACCCCAAGTGGGCTGCACCCATCGGCTACCTCGCCGTTGACCAGCGGCACAAGGGCCGGGTGTGGGTGAGCTGGGATGTCATCGCCTCCCGCCACCACAACCTCAACGCCTCCCTGCTGCACAACTACTGGTCCGGTACACCTTACGGCGCGGCCGGCACCATCACCCTGATCAACCGCAACGTCACCCCCAACACCCCCTACATCCCCAACACCTTTGGCTACCGCACGCCACCCAGCAGCCAGACCTACTACTTCACCAACCGTGACGCCTTCCGCACCGACGACATCCAGCGCACCGACGTGGCTCTCAACTACTCCTTCAAGTTCGGCCGCTCCTACGAGCTGTTCCTCCAGCCCGAGGTGCTTAACGTGTTCAACCGCAAGGGGGTCGAGGCGGTGGACACCACCGTGCGCACCCGCGGCACCACCGCCGCCTTGGGCTTCTCCTCGTTCAACCCGTTCACTGAAACCCCCAAGGAGTGCCCGCAGGGGCAGGCGTCCTGCACCGGGTTCCACTGGCAGAAGGGCCCCAACTTCGGCAAACCCACCGGCCCCGGCAGCTACCAGACGCCGCGCACCTTCCGCTTCTCGGTGGGCTTCCGCTTCTAACGGCCGCTCTACCTCGGTACCTTACCGCCCCGGCGACCCCGCCGGGGCGGTTCCTTTTCTCGGGCTTTCAGCCGGTGGGAGGAGGGCCAAAGTTGGCGCAGCACCGCTGCGCCGGCACCCTGCAAGCCAGGGCAGCGGGCGCACCCTCACTCATTCCACCGGGAGCCGACCTCGCCGGTTTCGCCGGCCGCGTCGTTACTCCCGGCCTCGCCGGGAAGCTCCAGCACCTCCGCCGCCTCGGCGGCGGGCAGCTGCTCCACCACGCGCAGCCGGCGCTCCAGGGCGCGCGACCGGACCCCGGTCTCCTCCAGGGTGCGGCTGGCGGTGTGCAGCTGCCGCTGAACCTTCTCCAGCACCTGCCCAAACTTGCCGAACTCGGTCTTCACCGCGCCCAAGATGCGCCACACCTCCGAAGCCCGCCGCTCGATGGCCAGGGTTTGAAACCCCATGCGCAAGCTGGAAAGGATTGCCGCCAGCGTGGTGGGCCCCGCCACCACCACCCGGTACACCCGCTGTAGCTCCTCCACCAGGGCCGGCTGGCGCAGGACCTCGGCGTACAGCCCCTCGGTGGCCAAAAACATGATGGCAAAGTCGGTGGTCGCCGGAGGATTTAGGTACTTGTCGCGGATGTCGCGCGCCGCCCCGCGCACGGCGCGGTTGAGCCCCTCCAGCGCCGCCTGCACCGCCTCGGCCTCCCCTCGCTCCGCCGCCCCCTGCAGCCGCAGGTAATCCTCCTGGGGGAACTTGGAGTCGATGGGCAACCATACCTGGGTGTCCGGGGCGTCCCTGGGGCCGGGCAGCCGCACCGCAAACTCCACCCGCTCCCCCGAGCCCGGCTTCACGCACACGTTCTTGGCGTACTGGTCGGGCGAAAGGATTTGGTCCAACAGGGCGGCCAGCTGCACCTCCGCCCAGGTGCCCCGGGCTTTGACGTTGGTGAGCACCCGCTTGAGGTCGCCCACCCCGCTGGCCAAGGTTTGCATCTCCCCGAGCCCCCGGTGCACCGCCTCCAGCCGGTCCCCCACCAGCTTGAACGACTCCCCCAACCGCTTCTCCAGCGTGTCCTGGAGTTTCTCGTCCACGGTGCGGCGCATCTCGTCGAGTTTTTTCTCGTTGCCCTCCTGCAGCTCCTTCACGCGGGCGTCCAGGCTGGCCCGCAGGCGCTCCAGGGCACCCTGGATGGAATCGCTCAACTCCTGCAGCCGCCGCGCCATCTCCTCCAGCCGCTGATGCTGCACCGCCGCCGTGGCTTCGCTGCCGGCGCGCAGGGCCAGCGCCAACTCCTCCCGCAGCTCCCGCGCCGCCGCCCGCCCCTCCTCCCGCCCGGCGCGCAGCTC